>JGI996J12353_1000105_pt1 | contig 24656 bp, 23 predicted proteins | sample IntmicLarv5ML5BL_FD_12353 | JGI IMG/M metagenome (IMG submission 12353) | reverse complement strand
CAACGTCCCCGCGGATGTGGTTCTGGGAGACGGTTGTCTGATCGCCACATTGATGCAACGAAATGTGGTATCCGGAGGAGTAGATGTATCCAGGCCCGGATTATTCAATATGAATTTCATAGAAAGACCGGTTCTCGGATTGGGCGGAACAATGAGGTTACTAGACGCTGTACTGAACATCTTGGAAAGATGCGGTCAGACGCATTGATGCGTTACTTCTCGTAACAGATGAAATCAGTGTTCTTTTCAATGCACATCCGGGCGAGATCAAGGTCTTTCTTGTTCTTGAACGTAAGCTGCAGAATACCGTTGATATCCTCTCTTATCTCCAATATCTTCAGATTGATGAGGGAGATCCCTTCGTCGGCAAGGTATCTTGTGACTTCCGCAATGACTCCCGGATGGTCAGGAATATCCACAAAGAGGTCGTTGAAAGCGGGGATAGCTCCTCCGTCTTTGCGAAGGGGAAGATTGTCTCTGGTGATCTTTGCACGCGAGAAATAATCGAGAATGGCATCACTATCGTCGGAAGATATCCATTCTTCAATATCGGATATAAGGGACTGCCATTTTTTGAGTTGCTGCAACAATACTTCCTTGTTGCTCAGGAGGATATCTGTCCACATATAAGGATCCGAAGAGGCGATCCTCGTGATATCTCTGAATCCGCCGGCGGCAAGCACATTGGCATTGGGAAGCTCTTGCGAAAGGACGTCGGCTTGATGTACTAATGCTGAAGCGATTATGTGTGGCATATGACTCAGCACACCGGTAATGCGATCATGTTCCTCCGGCGTCAGTACCAGGAACTTCACATGTGTTCCGGATAATAATTCCATTAATTCGCCGGTACGGTCGTTCGTTCCATTGTTCGAAGGAGTGAACAGGTAATAGGCGTTCTCGAACAGATCAACATTCGCCGCGGATATGCCGGATTTGTGAGAACCTGCCATTGGGTGGCCGCCGATGAATGTGATCTTATTCTTCCTCAGAACGTTTGCAATATCGGAGATCTCTTTCTTTGTGCTGCCGACATCCGTGATGATGACGTTCTTTTTTAGATCATAATTTGCGAGCTCGCTGATGATTATCTCCGATGTCCGCACAGGAGCACAAAGGAATATAACATCCGCTTTTTCGGAACATGGTCGAAGTTCGGTAACAATCTTATCGATGATCCCAAGTTTCTTTCCTTCTTCCAGTGCTGATGTATTGACATCATAACCTGAGATCGTGATCTTTGGATGATCCCGTTTTATTCCTAATGCGATCGAACCTCCGATCAATCCGAGTCCGATGATCAACACATCTTCAATATCATTCACGATGTGTTTTGCATCGCAATTCGGCGGATAAACTTTTTGTGCCGCCGGAGACGGTGTAACTTTTTCTTTTGTCCGCAGGATATGTTCGGTCAGGTTTCTCCAAGAGTGTTTTTTCTATTTTGAACGGATTTTTGATATTATTTAATGTTTTATGTAGTTTTAATCTAAATATTTCTCTGTTTCAATATCTATTTAAAGTTAATTAAAATGGAATTGCAACATTTTATAAATAATCAGACTACTTCAAAATTCTGCTTGACAGGTCAAGGGGAAAACGGAATGACGAAGGACAAAAGATCAAAGGCATTAGGGAAAAACGAGGCCGGTGCCTTATTTTGTTGCCGCTGTTCGTATACCTGGAGGCCCAGGAATATAAACAGTCTGCCGAAGAATTGTCCGTCATGCCGATCCACCGTGTGGATGAAGCCTTTTGAGTGTATGTTGTGTACAAGGTGTGGTCACGAGTGGAAATCGACCAGTGATGAGCCGCGAAGATGTCCTTTATGCGGTACATACAAGTGGAACGAGGTTCCGATGGTCCACCACTGTATCAAGTGCAATCATAATTGGAACGCAAAACGCAACTGGTCGCCAAAAAGATGTCCTTCATGCAGATCCACCACATGGAAATATCGAGAGGAAGAGAGAGATAACAAGAAGGATAAGAAAGTAAGGGCGAATTATATGGGTGTAATCACCGAAGAGGAGATCAAGTACATACAGGACAGGTACGCCAGAGGGGATTCCTGCACGAAAATATCACTCACGTCGGGAATACCTTTCAGCATTGTGTATAGCATAATTCTCAAAACAGAGGATGCTGTATTGATCAAGGTGTAAAAGATTTAATCCGCAGCGTTCATTCCTTGGTCCTGATGAATATGATCAGAACGATTCCGCTTGTCACTGACCGTCTCTACCTCAGACAGTTCACGGAAGCGGATATACAGCCGGCATATGATAATTGGATGTCCGATGACGATGTTACGGAATTCCTTTCCTGGAATACCCATAGAAACATTCATGAGACCATAGGGATCATAAACAGTTGGATAAGATCGTACGGATACGGTACAATGGATTGGTGTATCGTTCGCAGATCGACAGGCGAACCTATCGGCAGTATAACCGCCGTGCAGGATTTTCCGGAACAACGGTATTGCGAAATAGGGTACTGCATAGGAAAAGACCATTGGGGAAAAGGCCTCATGACAGAAGCTGTCAAAGCGGTCACAAGATGTATTTTTGATACAACGAATTATCTTTGGGTTCAGGCCAGATGCGATGCCGAGAACAGTGCATCGAGACGCTGTCTCGAGAAATCTAAATTCAAGACAATGGGAACGATAGATATCCCCTGTGTAAAGAAGAACGGAGAGATACGAAAGTATCTGATGTTCAGGATGGATCGTTCGGACGTCCTTAGTTTTTAAGTCTCATGAGGGAGAAAGCGGTCATATTCTTTGCATCATCCTCGATATTATCTTTAAAAAGCGTGAGTCCGTAGTGATCGCCGGCCTCTTTTCTGCAGACAACCGCAACCTCGTCGGATAACAAATCGGCTGCAAGCATTTCTGCGGCATAGGCAGTATCGGCAACCTCTATCTTTTCCGTTCCGGGACAGAGTTTTGTCAAGTTGTTCTTGCATTGCAACAATGCCTGAACATGTGATGCGACCGTACGTATCTCGCAGCCGGGATGTTTGATGAAGAGGTAGTGATGAATAGGAACATTCACATTCTCCACGGTTTCGATATTATCTCTTCCCTTCAGAGCTATGTCCGTTTCGATGACGGTTCCCGCAATGGCGTTCTTTACAGCCACGACACCAAGGTCTATCTCTTTGTGTTCCAGCGCTTCGATGACGTTCTCCGAGCACATGAGCGGGATCATGATCACATTTTCAAGGTTGCATTTTTCAACAAATCTCAGTGCAGCCTCTTCGGAATTTGAAAAGGGTATTCCCATATATCCCAATCTTAGCATCATCTTGCGGAACGATAACCAAGATAAGGAACTTTTGGTCACCAACTGTTATTAACCGCCATCAGTATAGTATGGCAATGACGAACGAGAACTACAGAAAATGCAAAACATGTCGTTTCTGTATACATACTGACGAAAAGTGGGTATGTTTTCTTAAACCCGGAATGACCGAGAAGGAAGGAACATGCGAAAGGTACCGTCCCGGATGTTGTGAGAATTGTTCTAAACTCAGACTCACGTTGATAGATGGCGCAGCAATATGCTCGATGACCGGATTGGAGACCGATATTCTGAGTGTGTGTTCCGATTACGATCCTACGGGAAGAGGCTCAGTACGAGGCGATACGTTCCCTCCGACCCTTTAAAGCATTTTTTATACCGGCTTTCGAATCGCTCGATTCCAGCATGATCCTCTTTGCGGAGTCCGGGATGCCATAGTATACTATGTTGTCTGCGATCCCAATGTTAGCGCGCATGCTTTTCTTCACGGTGTTGTATGCAGTCTGTAGTTTGGATATGACGGAGTTCATTGAGTCTGCTACGAGATAGGTGTTCTTTTCAAGGTAATCCTTCTTGTTGACGAAGTTCTCATACCCGGATAAGAAAGGGTTGTAGGTGTTGTTCATGAAATCCTCATCCAGATCATCCGTCGCATCCATCAGGTAAACAATGGAACTGAGGTGAGTAAGCATTTCGCCGAGTTCTTTACAGCCTTTTTCCCCGGCAATTTCTGTTATGGGTACGGAAAGTGCACGTCCGAAAGTTTCGCCCATGAGAACAGCGTCCCCGACATTCAATAATTCCATCTCTCTGAGTTTGTTGAAACCTTTGCCGATCATATCATCATAATCGGGGTATGACCTTTCGGCCATCGTTATTGCTCTGCTTAACGTCAGATTGATAAAATTGCTCTTTATCGAGGGTTTATCAACGGAATCATCCACAAGTTCCCATTTTGTCAAAAGGATCGTCAATGCAGCCATTCTTCTCATAAGGTCTGAATCTGCTTTCGGAGATTTCAGTACACAGAATGGGGAGTTCTTCGTTTCATCGAACTCTAAAACGTCTCCTGCAATGGCGTTCAATATGATCGTGTTGAATGTCATATCATAATTCACGACCGATGTGGATACCAATCCGAATTCCGATCGTAATTGATGACAGCCTTCGCAATAGTATCTTCGATAAGTTGCCAGATCGGAAGGCATCAATTTGCCATATTGCGGAACCGTATATCCAAACATGTATCTTTCAACAGCATGAATGGTTCGAACCTTTAATATATTCGCAAGGGATACGCGGAATTGTACCTAGGCCAGCGCGTAGGTAAGGTGAAATCATGTCACGCGAGATACAACCCGTCGAAAGTTTGATGTCCTTATACATGGGCCAGTCGCCCGCAGCATTCACATCTTTGGCGATGGAAGCACGTGAGCCGAACGATTATTCAAAACGTGTGGACGAAGATAGACACGGCGGTGGTATCGATTGTAGTTACCCCTGTTGCAACGACAGAGGATGCTGTTCGTCTCCCGGATGGTACTTATGCCTCGGAGGATGCGTCATTGTCTGCTGTGCATGCTGCTGTTACGTTACGAACGGATTCAACGGCGCTTGGACCTATTGGCCCTTCTGAGTCATAGGAAAATGAGACCATACATATCCGTTGTGATAAAGCCGACTCTTGAGTGCAACATTGATTGTAAACACTGTTACCATACTCCGGAAGAGAGGGTTGGCGGTCAGATATCCATCGAGACCGTGGAAAGATTATTCAGATTGATATCCGAAGAGTACGAAGCGGCCTGGTTTGTTTGGCACGGAGGAGAACCTTTGTTGCTTCCGCATAGATTCTATCGTAACGTCATTGCTTTACAAGAAAAATATTTCGGAAAGGACTCACACCGTGTGGGCAACACGATCCAAACGAATGGGACCCTTTTGGAAAAAGGGTTCATTGAGTTCTGTAAAGATAAGAAAATAAACATTGGAATATCTCATGAAGGTCCGTTCAACGATGTTCTGAGACAGCGGACCGAGGTATCTGAGAATAATCTCATGTTGCTGAGTAAAAAAGATCGTGTGTTCTCTGTGAGTTCGACGATCTCATCGGCAACAGAATCGAAACAGTCTGAAATGTACGAGTATTTCAAAAGCAATAGAGCATCCGCATCCTTTTCACCGGTCATACCGGCGGGATGTGCTTCGCGGGATCGTAGTTTGGTTCCCGATCCTGATGCTTTCATAAGATCAAGCATAGAGATGTTCGACAGATGGTTATTCGACAAAGAGACGGAAATACCGTTGATACCCCATTACCTCTACGTTCTGAATGCGTTGGGAGAGCCTGCAGAATCTGACTGTGCGCACACATCGTGTCTTACAAAATGGATGTGCCTATACCCCAACGGAGATATCTATCCCTGCGGGAAAGGGTGCCCTTCGGAATTCAAAATGTGTAATCTGAATGATATTGAGCAGATATCCGACATATTCGGGACCGAGGGGTTCGTGAAGATCCTCCGCGGATCGATCGAAAGAAGGGAGAAATGCAAAAGCGAATGCGACCTTTTCCCTTTCTGCAACGGAGGATGCAGCATGGATGCATATTATGAGTGCGGTATCGAGAATACCGGCGGTGATTCCTGCAGGATATTCAAAGCTGTATTCGGACACATCCTCAAGACAATGAATGATATTGAGAAGGAGAGGCCTGACCTCTCTGTTTACAATAAATTCGTACGAGAAGCAGTACTCGGCAAGATGATAAATCCCAAGATCACGACAATATGATCATTCTATCAAACCTACAGCATCAATCATTATCTTCGATCCTTTGGGTAAGGCCGCCACGCCCACACATGATCGGGCAGGATAAGGTTTCTTGAAGAATTCTTCATAGATCGAGTTCATAGTGTGGAAATCCTCGATGTTTGAAAGATAGACAGTGACAGACATGATGTTACTGTCTTTTACATTCGAGGCATTAAGTATCGCTTTAAGATTGGACAATGCAAGCAGGGTTTGCTCCCTTATCGTTTCAGGCATGTTCCCGTTCACAGGATCTATCGGTATCTGGCCGGAGACGAAGACAATATTGCCGGCAACGGTCGCTTGTGAGTATGGGCCGGCAGGTCGCGGCGCTTTATCGGTCTCTATCGGCATCATTTTACATTCCCACTCTGTCGATATCGTACGGAGTGCGCTGGTACACGTAGTAATTGAGCCAATTGGAGAATAGAAGCGTAGCTGCTCCCCTCCATTTGATCACAGGGTCTAAACGAGGATCGTTGTTGGGGAAATAATTCTTCGGTATCAATGGATCCAATCCCTTTTTCATGTCACGGTCGTACTCATAGGCAAGTGTTCCTCCGTCATATTCGAAATGACCAGTGACGAACACTTGTCCGCTTTCCGAGACCACGATACCTACTCCCGCCTCCTTGGACACGGCTACCACATGCAGGTGCGGATTGGAGTGTACATCAGACTCTCTGATCTCGGTGTGTCTTGAATGGGGCATATTGAATACATCATCGAATCCTCTTAACAATGCTTCATCTTTGGTGACCGGAACGCATTCAAATATGCCGGACATTTTCTTGGCAAGGGGATATTTCGGGATCCCGTAGTGATAGTACAGACCAGCCTGCGCTCCCCAGCATATGTGCAGCGAGGAATACACATTCTTCTGCGACCATTCCATTATTTCGCAGAGTTCGTCCCAATAATCCACGTCCTCGAACTCTATGTTCTCCACAGGAGCGCCGGTCATTATCATTCCGTCGAATTTTTGATTCTTTATCTCATCGAAGGTATAGTAGAATTTATCCAGATATTCCTGGGATGTGTTCTTCGATTCATGTGTGATCATCTGAAGGAAGAAGATATCGAGCTGCAGAGGGGTGTTGCTGAGAAGTCTGAGTATCTGTATCTCAGTTTCCACCTTTGTGGGCATGAGATTCAGGATCAGGATCTTCATCGGACGTATGTCTTGTGCGATCGCACGCTCTTCCCTCATTACGAATATATTTTCTGCTTCCAAAGCCGCACAGGCAGGCAGGTCATCGGGTATATTGATGGGCATGAGATCTCACTATGTCAGTGAAGATACTCCTTCTCACATATTTATTTATCTGCATTTTAGAATAATTTTTAAGAAGTTTAATTCATATAAGAATATAATTACGAGAGTGAGAATATCTTCAATATTCTATTCCCTTTCTCGCTCTGATCCCTTTGTCGAAAGGGTGTTTGATCATGGTCATATGGGTGACGAGATCAGCATATTCTATGATCTTCTCAGGAGCTCCTCTTCCTGTAAGTACAATCTCCACGTTCGGAGGGCGGCCGCTGAGCATCGATATCACTTCTTCGGGATCGAGCAGATTCCAGGACATAGCAACATTGGCCTCATCCAATACCACAAGGTCATATTTTCTGGAATAGATCTCTTTTTTTGCCGTTTCCAATACTTCTTTCGCTATCTGTATATCCTTTTCCTTGGGGACCTTGGAGACCATGTGATCAAGTCCAAGAGGCATTATCGTAAGATTTTTGAAATATTCTGCCGCAAGATGTTCTCCGTAATTCTCCGGGGGTTTGAGAAATTGTATGATCAATATTTCCAATCCTCTGCCTGCGGCTCTGAAGCACAGTCCTAGGGAAGCCGTCGTCTTTCCCTTCCCCTCTCCGGTATATACCTGCACCAATCCTAGTTCTTTCTTTATTTCCGGCGGTATGTTGCTCATGTGTATCAGACAAGTAACGCGGTATTGAAATAAAACATTGTTTGTTATTCTTCCCGCTGGAAGGTACAGGGCGGAGGAGATATGCCTTAGACACTTGTTCTCCAACCAAAATTGAAAGAGATGGCATTGAACTCCATGCATCGAATGAATGCTGTGAGTAGGATATTGAAGTGGGGGTCGGGTGAACCTTCCAATATCATAATGACGATGATCAAAGACCTGGAAAGATTCTCTTCGGGTTAATTCAACGAGCATGTCCGATTGACCTTGTGAAGACATGCGGATCCGTTTTCAAGGATACGCTTATTGAAGAAATATTAATATCTGTATAATATGGCGGATATATGGAAGCCCATGCCGGATTTACACAAAAAGAAATGAGTACTGTACTCATCGCATGTTGTGCCGGCATTTTTATCACGCCTTTAATGAGTACGATGATGAACCTGGCACTTGTGTCGATCGGTGATGAATTCGATGTCGGCTCACGTTCTTTGGCAATGGTGAATACAACATTCTTGTTGGCATCGGTCATAGCGATGGTTCCCTTTGCAAGACTATCTGACATCTATGGGAGAAGAAAGATATTCGTTATTGGTTTGGTAACGATACTAATATCTTCCATCGCGGCGGCTTTCAGCGTGAATTTCGAGATGCTGTTGGCGATGAGGTTCATGATCGGTGTTGCCGCAGCTGCAATATCGGTATCAAGTATCGCGATGTTGACCGACGTATTCCCCATACATAAAAGAGGTTGGGCTATCGGGATCCATACAACGTTCGTATACTTGGGTGTAGCGATAGGTCCGGCCTTAGGCGGGTTCTTATCAGATGGAATAGGATGGAGAAGTCTGTTCTTCTTCATTGTACCTTTCGCTGCAGTTTCATTATTCATGTTATATTCTTTCAAGAAGGAGATAGTTTCCCACAAAGGGATGCATATGGACATCAGAGGATCCGTTCTCTACGGTGTAACAATAATGCTGACGATGTACGGTTTGATCAATCTTCCCGAAGTGTGGGCAGCGATAATGACCCTGACGGGTTTGTCGTTGCTGTTCATTTTTATCCGGACAATGAAAAGAACGGAATCTCCCGTCCTCGATCTGTCGGTGTTCAAACACAAGATATTCTCCAGATCATGTATCACGGCATTCATGAATTACGCGTCATCGTATTCAGTCTCGTTCTTCATGGCATTGTATCTTCAGAGCATAGGTGCATTATCTGCGTCGGAGGCCGGATTAGTGATGCTCATACAGCCGATAATACAGGTAGCGTTATCCGCGAAATCCGGAAGCTACTCTGATAAACTCTCTGATAAGCGTATCCTTCCAACGTTGGGCATGATACTGACCTGTATGGCGGTCTTCATGATAATATTCCTCGGAACGGAGATCAATTTCTATTACATAGCAGTGATACTGCTACTGTTGGGAATGGGTTATGCATTGTTCTCGGCTCCGAATACGAATACGATAATGTCGTCTGTTCCTCCTGGTAACCGCGGAGAGGCCGCAGGAATGATATCCGTCGTTAGACAGACAGGTATGATGCTGAGTATGGCGATCGCAATGTGCTGCATCACCTTCATCATGGGATCCACAGATAATCTCAATCCTTCCACTTATGGAGAGTTCGTTAATGTGATCAGGGTCGCATTCACGATATGTTTGGGAATGTGCATAGTTGGAACTTTCTTTTCTTGGTTCAGAGGAGACAACAACGATTTCAAGAGTCAAAATCAATGAGCCAGAGTTTAGTCTTTCCTAAGTCCATCTTAACATAAGAAAGTGTAAAATACCACCAAAGCACATTGAAACTCATGGAGGCTTCCAAAGAGAACTATGATTTTCAAAAGATCGTCGTCGTCGTTGGAGCTTCACTTCTCATAATAAAATTCGCAGCGTATTTCCTGACAAATTCGGTGGCGATATTCACTGATGCCATGGAAAGTATCGTAAATGTCGTCGCAGGGGTAATGGGACTCTACGCGTTGTATCTTTCCGCACAGCCTCCGGACAGGTCGCACCCTTTCGGACACGGAAAAGTGGAGACAATATCAGCGTCCATCGAAGGATCATTGATAGCCATTGCTGGCATCCTGATAATAATCGAAGCGGTAAAGAATATAATGGATCCTAAGGAAATATCCGACCTCGACATAGGATTGTTATTGATAATTTTTGCAGCCGCAGTGAATTTCATGGTAGGTACACTGGCACTGAGGAAAGGAAGGAAGAATCGATCCATTGCGTTGGAGGCAAGCGGAAAACATCTCAGGACCGATACATTTTCATCCATCGGCATAATAATCGGATTGATCGTGGTCTTTGTCGGAACCTCCATGGGATATGATGTCAAGATACTGGATCCGATAATCGCTTTGATATTCGGTGCGATGATAATATCCACGGGGATCAGAGTTGTAAAGAAAGCAACAGACGACATCATGGACAAGGCGGACGAGGAGGTCCTCACGAGGGTCGTTGAATGTCTCAATGAACACAGGTCCGAGGATTGGATTGATATCCATAACCTCAGGATAATAAAACACGGAAGCAAACTGCACATAGAGATGCACGTTACACTGCCCGCTCAGATGACCATTGCGGAAGAAGAGAAACAGAAAAGAAAACTTTACGGAGCAGTGTCCTCAATATTCGGCGATTCTGTCGATATGGTGATGATGCCGGAACCCTGCAAGGAGTTCTCATGCATTCATTGTACCAGGAATTGTCATGAAAGAAGGGCGAATTTCGTACATAGGGTTAATTGGAATCTGGACACATTGATCCAAGGCGAGCAGCATGCTTACGGCAATCGTGTGGTATTTACCGACCATCTGAAAGAATGATATTTTATTGCGGTACGCGATAAGGGGGGAATATGTTCCTCAAGAAGTCCAGCGGGATTCCTGCCGAGATCGAGAAGGCAAAAATGACCGAGTGGTATGGATCGCTCAACGATCAGAACAAGGTGAAGTTGAACAGATGTGTATCTGGTGCGGACACATCCTCAAAAACAGCTTTTGCATTAAGTGTTATGCGAAGGACCAATGAGGAGGAGAATTACGCGGTCTCAGAATTGTTGGGAGAATACATTATCGAAGGAACGAAGGGATTGACTCGTTACGACGTTCTCGAAGAGATAATATTAGCATATTTCGGCACAAAGAAATACGACAAATGTTTGGAATGCTGCAAGGAAGGGCTGGACATGATCTCCGAGGTAAAATCGGAACTGGTGAAGAGGAACGGCGGAGGATTGCCGGAACGTATCATCTGCAGGAATTATATGATAAACGTTCTCGTTGGGGTGTATTCAAAATATGATGAAGGCGACGAAGCTCTCGACAGATTCTATGAACTCGGTTTGATCTCTGAAGAGGACCTCAATTTCAGGAAACAGAGTCACAAGGTGCACAAATTACAAAGGGTGTTTGATGGAATCTATTCCGTTAAACTCAAAGATCAATAAATCTTTTCCAATCCAGGATAGGAGTTACCATGATCGCAGGTTCCTCATAAGGATGCATCTCCCTAATCCTTCTGATAACGTTTCCAAGATCATGTTCCAGAACAGGGAATTCGATCCTTGTTTCTTCGGCAGTAGTGATGACGCCTATTTTTCCCTCGTAGGGATCTGATCCTTCGAGAGGCCTCCATTTTCCTACTACTTTGAGAATAGTGAACGCCATGTCGTATCCAGGATATACAGGAGTGATCACTTCATTCAGAGAAGACATCAGTCCATCTGCGAATTCATCAGGAATATTGACACTGATGCTGAAGAGGTCCATAGTCAACTCCGGTGAGTTCGTGCCTTTCCTCTCTTTTCAAGGATCTTATCGATCTCTTCGATCCTGTTCTGAATGTCCTTCAGCATCTGCTTTGCACAATGTTTCAGATAAGTGGTACTTGCCAGCGTGGCAATGAAAGATACAGGAGGGAACAGATAGAGGAATCCCCCTACTATGCCGGTGGCTTTTTTAAGATCGGTCTGTTCATTTATTGTATCCACCAAAGAGTGATCTTCCACATGGGGAAGTTTGCCTCTCAGGGACTGGTACATGAGTTTCTGTCCTCCTAACACAACCTCGATACTCCATTGGACTTCAGAGAGTACAGGCGTTGTTCGTCCTTTCGGTACTGTGGTCTTATTGAGGATGGCCTTTCTGAGATCTTCGGCGGTGTTGCCTTCGAATTCAGTCCAAGAATACCCTACTGTAAAAGTGGAATGTCCGTCGCTTCCGGCGATGGGGGCCCACTGTTTGGGATATTTGTTCATTATTATCTGGGCCAAATGATTGGAGTATTTGTCGGGGTGGCCTCCATTCAGGACCTCAAATCCGTCAAGGTCTATATCGAATATCTTTTCTTTCAAACCCGGGACGTGGAAACTGAAGGGATGAGGTGCTATCGTGATACCGCCCTGTTCACGTATGATGTCGACCGTCTCTTCAACAGAAAGACCGCGAGGTATCTTTTCGGTAAGCCAAAGACCGATGATCTCACCATCCTTTGTGGTGATCTCCTCTCCGATCACAACTTCGATATCATTGAATTTCGATGCATATTTTTGTGCGATAAAAGCTCCGGCGGTCTGATCATGATCTGTTATGCAAAGAACATCAAGTTTGTTGAGTCTAGCACGATCCACTTGTTCTTCAGGCTTCGTAACGGATTCAGGAAAACGAAGAACACCAAGACCGGAGAAGCCGGAGTATTCCGTATGAACGTGTGTATCTGCCCTTCCGATACGATCCATGATAAAAAAGAGAATGACGTTATTTCTAATAATCCTATCGCAAGTCAAAAACTATAATATGGGGGCGGAGATACACAATTATGTCCTGGATACTTTTTGGTATCCCAATCGGTATAATCCTTCTGTATTTTGGTTCGGAATGGATGGTCGATGGTGCCAAAAAAATGGCTTTGCGTTTGGGGGTAACCCCCTTTGCCGTGGGGCTGACCGTTGTGGCATTCGGTTCTTCCTCTCCGGAAGTGATAACTTCTTTGGTAAGCGGTGAGAACCCTCAGATAATTCTGGGAAATATAGTCGGAAGCAATATTGCAAATGTAGGTCTGGCTATAGGTCTGGCGGCAATAATATCTCCGATAGTATGCAAGTTCACCGCGATCAGATTCGAGCTTGTGGCTATGATATTCGCTGTTGTGATCATAACTGTAATGGCACTCACAGGCAGTCTTGGTTTTGTCGAAGGAGCGATATTACTTTCCGCTTTGGCAGTTTTCATTTATTTCGTCTATACTCTGAAGAAAAAGGATCCCGACAATACAGACTCGGAGGTCAGTGAAGAAGATATCGAAGAGTCCGCATCAACCCCTGCTTGGAAATGCATCCTTCTGATCGTTGTAGGCATCGTTGCATTGTATTTTGGGGCAAGAGCATTCATCGGCGGAGCTGTCGAATTGGCCGAGATATTCGGCGTTTCGGATCTTTTGATAGGATTGCTTGTAGTGGCGATCGGGGTATCTCTTCCGGAACTCTGCATATGTATTGTGGCAGCATATCATAAGGAGAACGAGATCGTCGTCAGCAATATAGTTGGAAGCATTGTGTTCAATTGTTTCTTTGCATTGGGAGTAGGTATACTGTTCACTACCGTCCCCGTAACCCATTATACAATGGTGTTCCACATGCCCGTGATGATATTGATCGCAGCTTTGCTGCTGATAATGGTTAGGTTCAACAAAGGAGTTTCCAGATCCAATGGTGTTGTCTTGGTGGCCATCTATGCAATATATGTCTCGGCAATGGTGATATTCCCCCAGTTGACCGAAGGAATAATCTGATCAGGCGTAGTAATATTCGCCTCTGGATTTCTGTTCCCTGTCCAATTTGGAGTCAGGTTTATTTATCCTGGGTCTGCTGGTATCCGCATCGCGTCTGAATGTGATGTCCACGGCGGACAAGAATTTATTCATTCCTTCCCTCATATCCATAGGGCCTTCAGCGATACCGTGGCGGCTCGGTTCTCCTCCGAAAACCATCATGGAATCCGACACCATGTCAAGGAAATATATGTCGTGATCAACTATCATGCCGCTGCGTCCCGTCTTCTCCATCATTCTTCTGATGGTCTTTGCAGCGTTCATTCTCTGGTTGGAATCCAAGTATGCGGAAGGTTCGTCGAAAAGATACACATCGGCTTCTGTGGCAAGGCACATCGTGATGGCAACTCTCTGCAATTCTCCGCCGGAGAGGGTCTTTATATCCTTCTCCATAAGATGTTTGATTCCCAGAGGGTTCAAGACTTCTCCTTCGAAGAATCCGGATGTAACGGTATCATAAGCTTTGGCGAACAGCAGTTCCTGAACAGTTCCGTCTGTTTCCGGTGATATGTACTGAGGTTTGTATGATACTTTCAATGTGCTTGCGAGATTTCCCGTATCCGGTTTGATAAGTCCGGCAAGCATCTTGACGAATGTTGTTTTTCCCGTTGCGTTGGGCCCCACAATACCAACAGACTCACCGATCTTCACTGCACCCCTTTCAACGCTGAGTTTGAAACCTCCGAGGTCTTTCTCAATGTTGTCAAACTCAATAAGATCAGGAGTGTTCCATTCGGATCTGGGAGGCGATGACTCAAATTCTATCGGCCGGTCCCTGAAACGTATGTTCTCCTCGGGAAGGTAACCATCAAGGTAGACATTTATGGCGGTTCTTACTTGTCTTGCCAATGTGAATACTCCGTATGCACCCTCGGTTCCGTAAACGATATTGACGGTATCCGCAAGGTAGTCAAGGATGGCAAGGTCGTGTTCGATCACAATAACTTGTTTATCTGCACCAAGTGATTTGATCAGTCTTGCCATTTTCACCCGCTGGTAGATATCGAGATAAGATGTGGGTTCATCGAAGAAGTATATGTCGGCATCCTTCATCATCGTGGCCGCCATGGCAAGACGCTGAAGTTCTCCTCCGGAAAGTTTTGACAATTCACGATCGAGTACTTCTTCAAGATCGAATAGTCTCGCAGCTTCCTCTAAAGTCATTCTTTCCTGTATCCGGTCCAGAAGGTCCCTGACGACACCCTTCACACTTTGAGGCAGTTTGTCAACATATTGGGGTTTGACCGCTACTCTGATGTTTCCGGAGTAAACATTCTCCAAATGGTCATGGAGCTCCGTTCCAGCGAAGTATTGCAAAACCGCTTCTTTGGAGGGAGGCTCATCGAATTTCCCAAGATTGGGGATCTCTGTACCGGAAAGGATCTTGATGGCGGTTGTTTTTCCGATACCGTTCGGCCCGAGTATTCCCGTGATAACTCCTTTCTTCGGGATCGGGAGTCTGTAAAGGCGGAATGCATTTTCCCCGTACTGATGTACCATTTCGCCCTTGAGTTCATCTGCCAGACCGATGATCTTGACAGCTTCGAACTGACACTTGTTCACACAGATGCCGCAACCCTGACAAAGAGCTTCCGAGATTATGGGTTTGCCTCTTTCGTTGAATGTGATGCATTCAACACCCGTCCTTACAAGGGGGCAGAAGTTGATACATTCCTTGTTACACTTTCTGTGCTGACATCTGTCGTGCAGTACCGCCGCAATACGCATATGCCACGGCTATTATGAGCTTTGATTTAATCTTTAAGGTTAATGTGGCTATCAGGAAATCATATTGAAGTGCTGATGTCCGGGCGTAGATTTTTCTGATGTAATCTAAATTTACCTCATCTAGTGGGCTTGACCTAACGAAAAATCATTTCAAAGACAGGACAGTGGAGATACAGTAATTTTTTAGACCGAAAAAACACAATTCAATATACTGCAAGTATATTTCGTTACATGGGAAATGCGACGACAACGAAGGATATCCAAATGATGCTTGGGGATCCGAAGAAAGCCATTGTGGCATTTTCCATACCGATCGCAGTTGCATTACTTCTTCAGCAAAGTAACAATCTTGTGGACAGTATTTGGGTCACGGGCCTAGGAGGAGATTCCATGGCCGCATTAGGGTTAGTATTTCCGATTTATGCGGTGATCATCGGAATAGGCAATGGGCTGGGCATTGGTACATCCGCTGCCATCGCAAGGAAGATCGGGATGGGAAAGGGAGAGGAAGCAAGCCGGATCGCAACCCAATCTGTTACATTGGTGATGATGATCGCGGTAATAGCAACCCCGTTATTGTTGATCACCGCAAAACCCGTATTGGCAGTGATCGGAGCAGGATCAACTCTCGAAACATCCCTTGACTACGCTTATCCTTTGTACCTTTCCACCGCGTTGATACTGCTGAGCGGTATAATGTCAGGGATCCTCCGAGGAGAGGGTGCGGTACGTAAGTCGATGTACATTCAAGTGCTCGGCGCGGTGGTTAATCTCATCCTTGATCCGATATTCATCTACACACTTGACTGGGGTGTTGCGGGAGCGGCATGGGCCTCCGTGATAGCATTCGGTTCCTCCATTGTACTGGCACTATACTGGTACTGCGTCAAGAAGGACATGTTCGTGAAGATAGAACGCAGATATTTGAGATACAATAAATCGTATCAGAAAGAGATACTGTCTGTGGGATTTCCTCAATCGGTGGAACTTTCCGTCATGAATCTGTTCAACATAACTTACAATATCTGTATCATCATGGTTGGAACCACCGATGCTATGGCCATTTACACCGTGGCATGGAGAATAGTATATGTTCTCATGATACCCGCTCAAGCAATGGGCGGAGCAATCGTCTCCGCATGTTCAGCTGAGTTTGGAATGAAACGTTATGATATGATAAACAGGGCGTACAGATTTGCGGTCAAATCCTCCATACTGTGGTTGACTGTACTGTCTCTTATAATGGTGGCACTGGCGGGACCGATAGCCACGGCCTTTACCCATACTCCGGACATGGAATATCTCCATGGAGAAATGATGATCCTATTGTACATATTCGCGATCTTCGTTCCCTTCATGTCTTTGGTATTCGTGGGTTCGTCGTTGTTACAGGCGGTGAATCGTTCCAAAATAGCGCTGATGTCAACGGTGATAAGAAACAGCATACTTACGGTAGTGTTCGTAGCGGCAGCTTTCTTGGTGGGAACTTTAACGTCGCTATGGTGGGCCATGTCTTTGGCCGAGATATTCGGAGGGCTGCTGATGGGATATTGGGCTTACATTGCATTGAAGGATGCGGCCAAGAAGGATGGAAAGAACATCAAGTATGATGAATCTGCCGACGCATGACTATCCAACACATTTATTATCGTTATCGTTGATGGTCTAACGATCAAATGTCAAAGATCTGCATTAACATAGCCTGGCCGTATGCAAACGGGCCGATACATATAGGACACGTTGCAGGATCCCTTCTGCCTCCGGACATTTTTGGCAGATACAACAGGCTGATAGGAAACAAAGTACTCGTGGTCGGAGGATCCGATCAACATGGCACACCGATAACTGTCACCGCAGAAAGGGAAGGTTCTACGCCCGCAGCGGTAGCGGACAGGTATCACCAGATAAACAAAAAAGCGATCGAGGACATGGGCATAGAATATTCTCTTTTCAGCAAAACGCATGGTGCCAATCATATTGAAGTGGTACAATGGATGTTCACAGACCTTTTGAAGAAAGGATACCTGTATGAGAAAGAAACTGATCAGTATTATTGTCCGAAATGTACCCGTTTTCTTCCGGACCGATATGTTGAAGGTATATGTCCCAGCTGTGGAGCCGAGAATGTTAGAAGCGATCAATGTGATAACTGCGGAACGACGTTTGAAACAGGCGATCTGAAGAATGCAAGATGTATACATTGCAACAATGCGCCGGAGATCAAACCTTCAAATCACTATTTCCTGAAACTCTCGAGTTTGAACGAGAGGCTTTTGAAATTCGTTGAGGACAAGGATTATTGGCGATCTAATGTCAATACATTCACCAAGAACTGGTTGAAGGACGGACTTCACGACAGGGCGGTCACAAGAGACATGTTATGGGGTGTTCCGGTACCCATCGAAGGGTGGGAGGACAAAGTAATATACGTGTGGTTCGAGGCTGTTATCGGGTACCTTAGTGCATCGATAGAATATTCGAAGATGATAGGAGAACCGGAGCTTTGGAAAGAATATTGGAAGGATCCGGAGACGAAACATTACTACTTCATAGGAAAGGACAACATACCTTTCCACTCGATAATCTGGCCGGCAATGCTGATGGGAGCGGAGAATCTGAATCTTCCATATGATATTCCAGCAAACGAGTACCTAATGTTCAACGGAGAAAAACTCTCCAAAAGTCGAGGAGGGGCGATCGACATTCCATCGGTCCTCGATAAATATGATGCAGATCAGATGAGATATTATCTGTCGGTGAATATGCCAGATACTCACGACTCGGAATTCACGTGGGAGGATTTTGAGACAAAGATAAACACGGAATTGGTATCCGCTCTTGGTAATTATTATCACAGATGTCTCAGTTTCACACAGAAGAATTTTGAAAATATACCTAAACCGGATGATACAGGAAACAAAGAGGTCGATGAGATGATAAGCTCTGTACTTTCGGAATACAACGAGTGTCTCTCCAGATGTGATTTCAAGAAAGGTATCAAAGCGGTAATGGAGCTGTCAAGATTCGGTAACAGATATTTCGATTCGGTCAAACCTTGGGCTTTGATAAAAACTGATAAGGATGCATGCGGAAAGGAAATGAACAATAATCTGAGGATAGTCAAAGCATTGGCAGTAATGGCTTGGCCGTTCATGCCTCGCTCATCTGAAAAGATATGGGAATATCTGGGTTACGAGGGCGGGATAGAAAGTGCAGGTATTGACGCTGTTCTATCTCCGCTGCCGACGGGACAGAAACTGAAAGAACCTGTTCCGGTGTACAAGAAAGTGGAGATCAAGAAAGACGAGAAGGTTCTGGAAGAACCTAAGAAGAAAGAGGTTTCTGGACCCTTCTCTTCATTCAGGAAATTAAACCTCCGTGTCGGAAAAGTGGTGAGTGTAAACGACCATCCCGATGCAGAGAAATTGTACTTATTGAAAGTCGATATCGGTGAGAATGAACCGAGGCAGATAGTTGCGGGACTGAAAGCATTCTATTCCAAAGAGGAGATGCTGGACCGAAAGGTCATCGTTGTAGCTAACCTCAAACCCGCTAAATTGAGAGGGATAATGTCCGAAGGAATGCTTCTTGCAGCCGACGATGAGGAATTGGGAGGAAAATCCGTGCTGTTATTGAGAGCTTCGGAGGATGTTCCCCTGGGGACCGTTATGAACTGCAGCATGGAGAATTCTTCATCAAGTATAGAATACAAGGAATTCCAGCAAGTTACGATGAAAGTATCATCGATACAAAACGGGAAGTTCATGTCGAAAGATATCATCCTTCCGGAAGGCCACCCCAAGACGATCGCAGCTGTCGTTGATGGAAACGAAATCGTTCCGTTGGGTGACGGAAAGGGATGTTTGGCTACTGTAGATGGTGAGATCAAGGACGGCGCAGGTGTCAGATGAAAGCGGATCTTCACATCCATTCCAACTATTCCAACGACGGGGTATCCACCGTAGAGGAGATCATTGAAACGGCGATGGAAAGGGGATTTGGATGTATCGCTATTACAGACCACAATAACTTCGATGCGTATGAGAAAGTGAAGGATAATAGGAAAGTGATCGTTATACCCGGTGTTGAGGTGTCCTCGAAAGAAGGGCACATCCTCGCATACGGTATCGATCGCAATATACCCCGAGATATGTCGATAAAGGATACGATCGATGCCATTCATGAAGCGGGAGGAGTGGCTTTTGCAGCACACCCGTATCGGTGGTGGTCGGGAATCGGTGAGAAGAACACACTCAGTCATGATTTTGACGGGGTGGAAGCTTTGAACGCCAGATCCGTCAAGGGAAGCAACAGGAGATCCCTGAAATTGGCAACAAAGATAGGTAAACCTATCACCGCGGGCAGTGATGCCCATACTCCCCAATTCATCGGAGAAGGGTATGTTGAATTCTCTGATGAAATAGAGGGTTGGGAAGAGGCGCTTAAGGCAATAATGGAAAACAGAGTTGTGGTTCACAGCAGTAACAGACGTGTTACCGGGACTTTGAAATACGGAATAAAATCCATAATGGAATGGATATTCAGAGGTTTCAAGAGGATGTGACCAGGTAGAAGCCCAATCTGTTGCCGCCGCTATATGTATCCATGTAACTCGAGAACGGTTCTCCATCCGAACCGTTCATTGAACTCAGACCCACCAAAAGAGGAGAATCCGTAGTGGTCTCGCAGGCGTAATATGTCAGATCGTTGATGGTCTGCGATAATACTTCATATGCCGAGGAATGGGATCCAACACTGTAATCTTCCAGTGCCACGCCTGCGAAAGCATGACCCGGCACTATTGCTACTGCAGATCTGAACCCGCATGCGGTGAATAGGGCCGACACCAAGATCGAAGTGTCCTCGCAATCGCCCATCCCATGGAATATTGTTTCCAGAGGGTATGCGAAATATTCGTTATACCCATAGAGATACCTGTCGGCGGACATATCAGCCCAGAACATCGAACTCCCCGAATAGGGAGGGTAGTCGAAGCATATTTGAACGAACGCGAGTATGAAATTGGCAAAGTCCCCATTTTTGACATCAGGGTCGCCGTTATACGCCAGTGAAAGACTAAGGGCAAGATCTTTAACGGCCGGGTCATCGTATGTAACAAAAGAAACAACATTACTGTATTTCATTACGGTTCTCTTAGAACCAGACTGTTTGTTCTTATAATCGATATAGTCGGAAAGATCGAAGGATGTGGTCGCAGTGTATTCTTTACCGAGATATGTCCATGTGTACTCCTTGGTTATCGTTCCGAAATAACTCACGTCGCCTGAATAGGATGAGCCGAAAACCGGTCGTTCGTTCACGTTCGTGTAACATTCGACACTAACTCTGAATTCTCCCACCCTCGGTACCAAGAACGTAAGCCAGGGATCATTTTTCGTTAGTGTTTCTCCGGCATATTTTGTGTAGCTGTGTTTTGTTGAGGAAGAGGGGGCGTTCAGATCGTAGAAATGCCAAACAAAACTATCATAATTTTCGGCTATTTCAGGATCCAATTTGAATACCATCTGATCATTATCGTTGAAATATACAGTAAAGATATTTTTCTCGGGCAAAAAGTCCATTCGAAGTTCCAGATATGATCCTTCACTCAATGTCTGAGTGTAATATCTGTCTTCTTTGTTTTCTTGACTGTAATAAACGAATCCGATCACAGCTACTCCGAGAAGGAGTATCACGACAGCCACAGATATGATCTTGATGTTCTTTCCTGTATTTTCGTTATTTTTGACAGGAGGAGTATATGGCACTCGGCCGTAATCCGATGGTGTCCTAAATCTGAAACCGCAGGAATGACAGAAATTCACATCATCCGAATCTTGAAAAGTTCCACATAAAGGACAGAACATAGTTTGTTACATGTATTTTGAAGATTTATTACTTTTGTCAAAAAAACCACTTACAAGGGATTGTGGTAAAAGGTTTGGTTTTAATGTGTTTATTTTGAGTTTAAGACATTAAGCTGGCAGATCTGAGTTCCGCAGCGATCTTATCCACGGCGCGGACAACATCTTCGGGAACTTTCGCACCTGTGCAGACCATCTTTCCGGATCCGAAAAGGAGTACGACGACCTTGGGTTCATCGAGTCTATAGACAAGTCCGGGGAATTGTTCAGGCTCATATTCAACCTTTTCAAGCCCCAGCGTGATTGCCACGGTGTTCAGGTTGATCTCCTGTTCAAGGTCGGAAGATGCAACAATGTTCTGAACCTCTATTTTGGGCTCGATGCTTATCTTTATATTTGCTTTCTCAAGATCTTTGGCGACTTTGTTTATCGCAACCTTAACATCTCCCAGGCTTTTGGCGCCGGTGCACACGACCTTTCCGCTTCTGAAAAGAAGTGTGGCGGTTTTGGGTTCCTTGAGCCTATAGACAAGTCCGGGGAACTGTTGAGGGTTATATTCCGCCCCTTCAAGTGCGTCCTCTATCGCGTTCAGGTTCAATTCCTGTCCGAGCGAAGTGGATGCAACAACATTCTCGATATTCATTTTTGCCAACGTTTCACCAAGCTAGGCTATTTATAACCTCTTTATAAAGATTATGTATTTTTTGACAAAATCAATATTACAATTTCGAACAAGGTAGAATTGAAAAGAATGGGGTCGGGAGAGGGGATCGAACCCCCGTATGCGGATCTGCAGTCCGCCACATAGCCACTGTGTTACCCCGACACTAACGTCCTGATTATGTGGAGTTGTATTAAACCTTTCTCATAGGACAACTGTGTTCAGTACATATTGATTTTCCCTGGACTTGGTTTTGATATCATGTTGCCGAACACAGTTGTTGATCGTTACTGAAAGTAACCCATATTCAAAATGAAATAACTAACTCATTAATTGTAGCACTCACCTTTAATAGAAGAAGGAGGCAGTGATTAACTGCCGTTTGGCAGTGAGCCCCGACATGTCGGTTCACCACAACCGGCATGACGGGGACTGCCCCGGTGGGAGGTGATAATATCACTAACGGCCGAGGATATGTCCTCATCATCCGTATCAAGTTTTCCAACATGATCATAGAGATTATGCTTGAGATTCCTTGATGGGGATCGACCGATCCACGTAATGGATCCGGTCTCCTCGGAGACCGTTATTCATTCCACCATCTAAAATATAGCATTTTTTCGTATTTAACTCCGCGTACTACGATTAAGAATAATATTTTTGTTTCTGTGCAACAGGAATATATTGAGATTTACCGAACACAGTTCATAGGACGGCTCCTTCCCACACGGTACATATCATTTCCCTCAGTCGTGCGGTAGGATTAAAGGGAAAGTGAAACATTATCGCATCGTGCACTGCAAGGACGTATCCGTTCATGACGTTGATATCATACTGAACGGAGAGAATATCTCTTCCGTAATGGAAAATTGGACGGCTTACGTAAGAACGGAGTTCATCGTTTTCAGGAACAATAACGACATGGCGGTTGTCGAGCTGAAAAAAGGCCCGGGCAGAGAGTTGTTCGGAAGAACGGAAGGGTTCATGATATTGTCTCTTCCCGAGGACACGGTGTTCGTCGAAGATCCAACGATAGATGTGATAAACATTCCCGCTTTGGCACGGTTGCAAAAACAATATCCTGGTAAGACCGTCATTGTGAAAGGGATGTTCTCCCACATCAATTTTGTCAGAAATATGGAACCGAAGGTCCTTCGCGTGGTAGATGACATACCGCCATCGCCGTCAAAGCTGGGAGTTCTAACAAAAATGGCATTGGATTCGGGATTCGTAGATGTACCGATAGTGATCGAAGAGGTCAACATCGAACTTGCGAACATGGTTGCTGACGTGAAGACAGAGGCGGTCATGTTCCCGTGCAGAGTATCGGGATTGACCGCGGAGATACCCGTTTATTTCTTGGATGAAGCGCCCAGGATCGAACACGAGGTAACTCTGATAGGTTGCAATCTTTCGGAAAGGATATTCTCCTCCCTGTACACTGAGCGCGTACCCTTCATCAATATCTGTCCGGAAGACCATATCATTAATGATGGAGTGAAAACCATCATAAAATGCTGCAAGATCAAAGACGGACACGTCATCGAAGGGAATGTTGTCAAAGTGCCGTGGGGTGCAACCGTTCCGGAGATAGTAGCGGCAATAAACGATCTGTTCTCAAAATAAATCGCGCCCTCTGGCGAACGCTTTGTACCCTTCTTCAGTATTTCCGTTCTTACATAGAAGTTCTCCCAATGCGTACCAGGAATCTGCATCGTCGGGATGTGTTTCGAGATGTTTCTTGAGATGCCTGACAGCATCATCGATCTTTCCTTCTTTTTCCAGTATCTTACTGACGGAACGCCCATGGGTCTCTTCGTCAAGTATCCTTATCATTTCCTTTCTTGCGGTTGACATCAGGACGGTGATCGAGTTGTCTGTTAGCCACGGATATCGAAACTTGATGAGTTCTTTGAAAGGCTTGGCCTTTTCCTCTACGATCTGTGCATCACTACCCTTGAAAATATTGCGTGGGACATTTACGGAAAGGTTACCGTGCATCACGGGGAAATGCCCCTCGGGAACAGTCACGGGATCACCCTAATTTTATCAGACGTCCGCTCTCATCTCTCTTCGATGTACCGAAATCCTTCATTTTCGATATATCTTCCTTTGTGAACACAGGTCCATCCTTGCAGACCCTCATATCATCCATCATGCAGCATCCACAGATCCCTGCGCCGCATTTCATGTGTCTTTCCAGAGAAAGCTGGCAATCCAGATCAAGCTCCACACATGCTTGGTACAGATACTTCAGCATGATCTCGGGGCCGCAGGCTATCACCATGTCGTAATCGTTCTCTGCGACCTTCTCTCTCATCAGTTGAACCGCATTTCCGTGGAATCCTTTGCTTCCGTCGTCGGTGGATATCCAAAGGTTCTTCGCATATTTGGAGACGACTTCGTCCAGAATGAGGTCTTTATCGGTGCGTGCTCCGATGATCACATCTCCGCCGACTTCCTTCACGGCGGGAACTACC
>JGI996J12353_1000102_pt1 | contig 25314 bp, 21 predicted proteins | sample IntmicLarv5ML5BL_FD_12353 | JGI IMG/M metagenome (IMG submission 12353) | reverse complement strand
CAAAGGGAGCATAATGATTAGGTGTAAGAGAACCCGGTATGGTGTCCAAAAAAGGAACACTTTACTGAACACAATACTCGCAGGGGCGAGACTATACATCGCCTTATTGCTCCGACACTTTTAGACGCAAGATTTTATCACACTCTCGTCCCATAGTGTTGGGACAGTTGTCCCAACACTATGGGACAAACACCCTATCACTATTTCATAATAGTGAACGTCTATTGCTAACAGATAATTAAAATGCACTTTTCACTTTCTTCTCACATAAAATGTTTCTTTTGTATGATTATGAAGTGCAGCCGCATTTTTATTTTTTAACCAATTGTTAAAAAAAATAACACAAAAGTGACGAGCATTTAATTTTTTTTATATTTTTACCTGTGAAAACCACAGAAGACTGAGATGTTTGTTGAGTGTTATTGTTTGTAGAGAGAGAAAAATCTTCTTGATTTTGTTAGAGAGAAAAACCATAGCTTCAGGTGAAGCTTCTTATACTTATAAGTTTTTAGCATTTTTATTTTTTGTTAAATCTAAATTAATCTATTTATGAAAATCAAACAATTGACTTTTCTTAAAAGTGGGTTTTGTTTTGTACTCAGTTTTTTGATGGTTGGCGGGCTTGCCTCTCTTCCTCTTCAGACTGCTTCTGCGGAAGTTACAGTTACTCAACAAAATCGTAAGGTTACTGGTAGCGTTAAAGACACAACCGGGGAACCTCTTTTAGGGGTAAATGTAGTCGAACAAGGGACTACTAATGGAACTATCACTGACCTTGATGGTAACTTCTCTTTAGACGTTGCAGACAATGCAACGATTGTTTTCTCTTACATTGGATACGTTGCGCAACCAGTTAGAGTAACAAGTAATGTACTTAATATTGTGTTGCTTGAAGACTCACAAGCTCTTGGAGAGGTTGTAGTCGTTGGTTATGGAACACAGGCTAAGAGGGACATTACAGGTTCTGTTGCAGTTGTTGACACTAAAGACCTTTTGGCTTCTAGTGGTTCTTCTGCTTCTCAACAATTACAAGGTAAGGCTGCTGGTGTTTACGTAGGTTCATCTGGTGCACCGGGTTCACAAACTATGGTTCGTATCCGTGGTATCAATACTGTAAATGACAACGGCCCTTTGTATGTAATTGATGGTGTTTCTACTCGTAATCAAGACTTAAGCAGCTTGAACCCTAATGACATTGAGAGTATGCAGGTATTGAAAGATGCTTCTTCTGCTGCTATCTATGGTGCCCAGGCTGCCAATGGTGTAATCCTTATTACTACAAAAAAGGGAACGAAGTCCGGACAACCTACTTTGACCTATGATGGTTATTATGGTGTTCAAAAAACAGGTAAGAAGTATGATGTATTGAACTCTATGGATCGTTTGAATATAGAGTGGGCTGCTAAAGCTAACAACTATGCGATCTTGGGAGTAACAGATAGATATCCTGATCATCCACAATTTGGATCAGGTCCTACTCCTACCATTCCTAACTATATGACACTATCCGGTGCCGGTGGTTCACAAAATATTGATCCAAGCCAATATAACTATCCAGACAATATGATGGTTAAATTCTCGGATACAGACTGGTGGAATGAAGTTGACCGTGTAGCTCCTATGCAAAACCATCAAGTTGGTTTATCGGGTGGTACAGATAAGGGACAATATAGCCTTAGTGCGAACTATTTCCACCAAGATGGTACAGTTATCGATACTTATTACAAAAGATATCAAGTTCGTGCAAACTCTTCATTCAATGTTCGCCCTTGGTTACGCGTAGGACAAAATCTTACTTATGCATGGACTAAAGATTTAGGTAGAACTCCAGGTAGTGCAGAGGATAGCCCTTACTCATGGACATATCGTGCATCTCCTTTTGTTCCTGTATATGATATACAAGGTAATTTTGCCGGTTCTACAATACAAGGAACTGGTAACTGGCAGAACCCTGTTGCTATTAAGAAAAGAGAAGTAGACAACTATTGGAGCAACTCTCGTATTTTTGGTAACCTTTGGGCAGAAGCTGATTTATACAAAGGATTGACATACCGCACAAACTTTGGTTTGGACTATACAAATAATTATTCTTACCGTATGGCGAAAAAGAACCTCGAGTTCAATGAAACTCGTGGACAGAATAATCTGGAAGAAAGTTCTGGTTTCAACTTCCGTTGGGTATGGACTAATACTGTAACGTATAATACTACATTCAATGATGTTCATAAAATCAATGTAGTAGCTGGTACTGAGGCTATCAGAGATGGTCTTGGTCGTTCGATGACAGGTCAAAGATTTAATTATTTGTACGAAGATAATACAGATACTTGGGTATTAAATATGGGTGAAAACAACGCGCAACGTATCGCCAACTCTGAATACAGAGGTGAATTCGCATTGTTTGGTATGTTCGCTCGTGCTGACTACTCTTATTTAGACAAATATCTTGTTACAGCGATTGTTCGTCGTGATGGTGTATCTCGTTTCTCTGAAACTCACAGATATGGAGCATTCCCTTCTCTATCACTCGGTTGGCGTGCTTCTGAAGAAGGATTCATGGATTCAACCAGAGATTGGTTAGATGATTTGAAATTCCGTGTAGGTTACGGTCAAACTGGTAACTCTGAAATGCCACGTAGAACAAACTTTGCTTATGAATTTGCAACAGACCCTGGAACTACAGGCTATGACCTATCTGGAGCAAATGGTGCTGCTCATACTGGTTATAAACTAAATAGATTTGGTAACCCTGATACAAAATGGGAGTCTTTGGTGATGACCAACATCGGTATTGACGCAACAATGCTTAATGGTAAATTCATGGTTAGCGCAGAATGGTACCACAAAAAAACAACTGACATGTTGTTAGAAGCAGCTTATTCCGGTTTGGCTGGTGAGGCTGGTAAACCTTATATCAACTTTGGTGATATGAAGAATACCGGTGTTGACTTCAACTTCAATTATCGTGATTCACATGGTGACCTTAGTTGGGATATTGGTTTGAATTTATCTCATTATAAAAACAAAGTTGTAAGAATATCTGAAGCTGACGACTATTCTATAGACGAATGGGGAGCACGTATCTCCGGTCCGGTTACACGTACTACCAAAGGACAACCTATTTCGATGTTCTACGGATACAAAGTAGATGGTTTCTATGAAAATGCAGATGAAGTTTTGGCAAGACGTCCTATCGGCACCGATGAAGGTATGACAAGAGAGCAAGCTGAAACATTTGTTGGTAAGTTCAAATTTGCAGATACAGACGAAGATGGAAGGCTTAATGAAGCTGACCGTACATTTATCGGTAACCCTCATCCGGATTTGCTTGCAGGCTTAAACATTGGTTTGAATTACAAGAACCTTGACTTTACAATGTTCTGGTATTCTTCAATAGGAAATGAGCTATATAACAACACTAAGTATTTTACAGACTTCTGGTTGTTTGGAGGAAACAGATCTTCAAGAATGCGCGACCTTTCTTGGGTAGCAGGAGCAGATAACAGCAAGGCAATCCTTCCTGTATTGGATTATGGTGATACTTATTCAGGAACAATATCGAGCTCATATTATGTAGAAGATGGCTCATTCCTAAGATTGAAAAATGTAGTATTGGGTTATACATTCCCAAAAGAAATGTTGCAAAAAGCGACAATTTCTAACCTACGTGTTTATGTGCAAGCAGAAAACATTTTGACTCTTACAAGCTATAGTGGCTTGGATCCGGAATTTACAAATGCTAATGTAGGTGACGGCAACGGTTCTGACCTTCGTCGTGGTCTGGATTTAGGTGGATGGCCAAGTACCATGCGCTTCTTATTCGGAGTAAACTTTGCATTTTGATATTAACCTATATACTTAAATATTATGATGAAACATAAATATATAATTGCGGCATTCGGTTGTGCAGCTTTATTAACAATGACTTCTTGCGGTGAAGATTTTCTTTACAAAGCACCACAAGGAAGTATTGATCAAAACGCTTTGGAAAATGAAGTAGGTGTCGATCTACTTGTAATAAGTACTTATGCAACACTGACGGAAAATGACTGGGGAGCTTCTCCTTTTAACTGGACATTTGGAGGAATGTATGGTGGAGATGCAAATAAAGGATCTGAACCAGGTGACCAATCTGTACTAAATGAGATGGAGATGTATAATACAACCTCTTCTAATGGTTACGTTAGTGAAAAATGGAGATGGACATACAAAGGCATTAAGCGTGCTAATACGGCATTTCAAGTATTAGAAAATGCAGACGTAAGTGAGACTATGCGTAATTCACGTAGAGGTGAGTTGCTATTCTTACGTTCTTTATTCTATTTTGAGTCTGTGAAAGTTTTCGGTCCATATATTCCATATATAGATGCATCTATTGAAGATAACGATCCGAAAATTCATAATGATAAGGACATCTATCCTAATATAATTAGTGATTTGGACGAGGCAATAGCATTGCTTCCTGAGACTCACTCAGAAATAGGACGTCCTAATGTTTGGGCTGCAAAAGCGCTTAAAGCTAAAGTTTTGATGCAAAAAGGCGATTTAGCAGCTGCTAAACCTATCCTTCTTGATGTTATCACTAATGGACAGACTACAAATGGGTTGAGATATGGGTTGGAGAACAATCTAAATGCAAACTGGGATGCTTTACGTGAAAACGGTAAAGAAGCTATTTTCGCAGTTCAGTTCTCAAATGAAACTAATGACAACGGAAACTCTGGTATGTCTCTATGTTATCCTAATGGATCAGGACCTGGTGGCTGTTGTGGTTTCTATCAACCTTCATTCGAATTGGTTAATTCATTCCAAGTTGATGCAAATGGTCTTCCATTCTTGAATAAAGAATACCAAAGTAGAGCAAGTGTTTCAGTAGCAGATCCTAGCCAAGTAGATATAGGTGTAAATGATGCATCAATCGCTGTTGACCCACGTTTGGATTTCTCTGTTGGTCGTTCAGGTATCCCATATAAAGATTGGGGAATGCCTGCAAAGGATTGGGTTCGCGACATCACGAATGGCGGTATCTTCATGCCTAAGAAGCACGTTTTCAGCAAGGCTGAGTCTGATGCAGGACAAACTGCGATTCACGCAGGTTGGGCTCCAGGTTCAACAATGAACATCCAATATTTGAGTCTTCGCGACATGATTTTGATGTATGCTGAATGTTTGGCGAATGATGGTGAACTAGCTGCAGCAATGGAGCAAGTAAACATAATCCGCGCACGTGCAGCTTTGGAAGAAAACATCGTAACATTACCTAATGGAAACCCTGCAGCAAACTATAGAATTGCTGTTTATCCATCTTCTCACGCAGCTTACACAGACAAGGCTACATGTATAGCAGCTGTACGTATGGAAAGAAAACTTGAATTAGCGATGGAAGGCTCACGTTGGTTTGACTTGCAACGTTGGGGTGGTGATTATATGGCTCAAGAACTTAGATCTTATATTGATTATGAAAGACAATATATTCCTAAGTTTGCCGGAGCATCGTCTCTTCCTGCAGCAAAAACAATGTTCCCTGTTCCTGATAGTGAAGTTCAGACAATGGGTAACGATGAGAACGGAAATCCTTATTTGGCACAACCAAGTGCATGGAGATAATCCGTCTTAAGTTTACAGAATAAAGAAAGGCTGTCTAATCAAATTAGACAGCCTTTCTGCTTTTATATCGCGATGGTTGAATTATTACCCTTCTTGCTGCTCATGCATTTCTACATCCTTAACTTTGCGGAACAAATCAGATGCGAAGATAAAGTCATTTAAGGCTTTGTTGTTTGATGATATTACCTGGCTTTTATCTCCTTTCCATTCCATCACACCTTCCTTTATGAAGATGATATTGTCGCCAATATTCATAACGGAGTTCATGTCATGTGTGTTTATGACTGTCGTCATATTATACTCTATAGTGATGGAATGTATTAAATCATCAATAAGTAATGATGTTTTAGGGTCTAAACCTGAGTTTGGTTCATCACAGAATAGGTATTTAGGATTCAGTGCGATTGCTCTCGCGATTGCTGCACGCTTCATCATTCCTCCACTTATCTCTGAAGGAAAAAGATGCCCTGCGTCAGATAGATTAACCCTGTCTAAGCAGAACTGAGCCCTCTTGTCACGCTCTTTGGCTGAATCATTTGAAAACACATCCAAAGGAAAGCGAACATTCTCCAAGACTGTCATGCTGTCGAATAATGCTGACCCTTGAAATAGCATACCCATTTCACGGCGTAACATTTTCAGTTCAGCCTTACCCATTGTCAGAATATTACGTCCATCGTAAAGAATTTCTCCGGAATCAGGACGCATCAACCCTATAATATTTTTCAGCATTACCGTTTTACCAGAACCGCTTCGACCGATAATCAGATTAGTCTTCCCACTCTCAAAAGTGTTGTTTATATCATTCAGAACAACACGTCCATCGAATGACTTTATAATGTTTTTTACTTCAATCATTTTATGTCAACATTAAATGGGTTAGGATAACATCTGCAAGTAGTATCATAATACTACTCATTACTACTGCATTCGTACTTGCTTTACCGACATCCAATGCTCCACCTTTTACGTTATAACCAAAATAAGCTGCTATAGACGATATTAGAAATGCATACACTATGGATTTTACAATAGAATACCAAATGTAGAATTGGTTAAAATAAAACTGTAGTCCGTACTCGAATGATGATGGAGTCATACCAGTCTCTGTCACATGACTTGCTGCCATACCACCCAATATTCCGGTGAACATACTGAAGATAACCAATACAGGGATAAACATCATCAGACCTGCTATTTTCGGTAGAATTAGAAAGTTGGCTGAATTGACACCCATTATCTCCATTGCATCTATCTGCTCGGTCACGCGCATCGTTCCGATTTCGGATGCGATATTACTACCAACCTTACCGGCAAGGATAAGACACATGATAGAGGAGGAAAACTCCAACAGGATAATTTCACGAGTTGTATAACCTATGGTAAATTTAGGAATCAGCGGAGAACTGATATTTAATGATATCTGAATCGCTATAACTGTTCCGATGAAAATTGAAATTATAATAACAATCCAAAGGGAATCTACTCCCAATTTGTAAATCTCCTTGATTAACTGTTTGAAAAACATACTCCATCTGTCTGGGATGGTTATTGTCTTTTTCATTAGAAGGGAGTATTCCCCTACTTGGTGCAACGCACTTTTTCTCATTCTTTCTAATTATTAAGATGCTGCAAATATAACGCAAATAAAATAAGTGAACGAACTAAAAAACAGCCTATCCTGTATATCTGCCTGTGTAAGATTCGTTAAAAGCGAACTTTTTATAGAAATGGAACAGTCCTACACAGCTTTCAGAAAAAGGGTTTCAAAGAATTGAATCTGTAGATGAACGATATATTTGCATTGCCGGAGACTAAGTTGACTTCAGATTCTTCAGTGAGAGCAGGGAATCGCACATTGCTTACAAAAGACATATTTACAGACCATTTATCCGCATTATATCCATAAGAAACACGTGGCAGGGTAGTTGGCGAAATCGTTAAGCTACGTTTCTCTGACGAGTTTTTTCTTTCAAAGCCTAAATTGCCTCCAGCCGTAAGAGAGCCGCTTAGATACCAATTTTTGTCGATTACCCATGTGTATGTGTAGCCTCCACTTAATCCAAGCTGGAGGTTGTTGAAATAGTTCCCTATCTCAACGATATTGGTTTCCTCTGCCTTTATGAAGCTGTAGGTCTAATGATTGAGTTTTGCCCAGTTTCTTATCTCTCATAAAATTAAAACCATGCCCATACCAGAAATCTATCACTGTGTTTTTAATCGATAGTCCGAACCCTACGTTTACCGGATTATTGGGAGCAAACGACTCCTCAATGCCTTCTGCTTCCGATTCATGAGTCATTATGATAAACTTCTTCATCAGGAAAGTACGTACAGCGATATTCTCTTCAAAAGGTTGAATATATGTACTGTCTATCTGTGCATTGCAAATGCAAACAAAAAGACGTTATAAATATTGAAAGTAGAGCTGTTTTCATGATACTATCAAGAACTGTGAAACAGCTTAAATATTGTAAAATACACGTTATTAGCGGCATTTTGTTTATTTTTGCCAGCAAATAATAAGTTATGGCAGACGGACAACAAATGGTGCTTCGTACCGAAGATTTGGTTAAGAAATATAGAACTCGTACAGTAGTGAACCATGTTTCAATTAATGTGAAGCAAGGCGAGATTGTGGGGTTGCTCGGACCTAATGGAGCTGGAAAAACAACCACTTTCTATATGACCGTAGGACTTGTTTCTCCAAATGAGGGAAGGATTTTCCTTGATGATGTGGAGATAACCAATTTCCCTGTCTACAAACGTGCGCGTCACGGGATAGGCTATTTGGCACAGGAGGCATCAGTGTTTCGCAAGATGACGGTAGAAGATAATATCCGTTCTGTATTAGAAATGACGAACACCAGCGTTGAATACCAAAAGGAAAAATTAGAGAGCCTGATTGCCGAATTTGGTTTGCATAAAGTAAGAAAGAATTTGGGCGACCAATTATCCGGAGGTGAGCGTCGTCGTGTGGAAATAGCTCGCTGTCTTGCAATCAATCCTAAGTTTATCATGCTCGACGAACCTTTTGCAGGTGTCGATCCTATTGCCGTTCAAGATATTCAGTCTATCGTTGCTAAACTTAAGCATAAGAATATCGGCATCTTAATAACAGACCATAACGTTTACGAAACCCTTAGTATAACCGATCGTGCTTATTTGTTGTTTGAAGGTAAAGTGTTGTTTCAAGGAACAGCAGAGGAGCTTGCCGAGAATGAAATCGTTCGGGAAAAGTACTTAGGAAAAGACTTCCAATTGCGAAAAAGGATTCTTTAATAGAATCCCCCTGCCCTTACAAAAAACTTACAGTAATGTTTTCACCTCATCGGGAGTATAGCTGGTGCGGATGCGCCATTCCTGTGGATAGAGATTGTTTGCTCTGTTGCCCAAGTGTTTTGCAAAGCCCAAAGGATAGCCTTGGTAGGTAATCAGTACGTATCCTTTTGCAATCTCTGTCGGCAATGCGAATGCTTCTTTGCGGAGATAACGAATTGCATCTTCCCAGATGACATCGACTTGCGTGAATACGTCACGATTCAGTGCCGTACTCAATCCCAATGCCGGATGTGGGACAAGATCTTTTCCCTTAATCTCGCCTACACGCACTCCGGCAGAAACGATATGCAGTCGGTCGGTTAGCAGTAAATAGTCGTCCTTGTAATCTATCGGAAAGGCTTCGACCACACCATTATGCACCGCCGTATGGAAAACCTTTGCATCGTTTAGCCAATCATTTATCGCAGTAGGAATCGAAGGCGCTTTCTTGTCCTGTTTATCCTTCTTCGCCCTTATCTTTATAGGAGAAAACTCCCCTTCAGCCTTTCTCAATACAGCGAGAAAGAAGCCTTCGCCCTTTGTTCGATGCGGCATAAAACGATAGACCGGCATATTGCCTTTCACCGCTCCGTGTATACTCCACGAAGTATCTGTCGGTACATCTAACACCTCTGCGCCAAGTTCTCTGGTGATGTATTCGATATTGTCCTCGTTCTCTTCTGCATTATAGGTACAAGTGCTGTAAATCAGCAATCCGCCTGGCTTCAAAGCATCCCATATATCGTGAATGATACGTCGCTGACGGGCAGCGCATAATTGGACATTCGCTTCGCTCCACTCATCACGACTCGCCACATCCTTGCGAAACATTCCCTCGCCTGAGCATGGAACGTCCGTCACGATAACATCAAAATAGTGCGTCAGCTTTCCGATTTCGGCAGGGTCGTTATTGCATACCACACTTCCTGCCATGCCCCACTTCGCGATATTCTCTGCCAAGACAACCGAGCGCGAGCGTATCACTTCATTACTTACCAGAAGACTACCCTCAGGCAGTATGCCGAGCAAATGTGTGGACTTACCACCCGGTGCAGCACACAAATCAAGACAACGAACGGGGTTATCAATGTATGTCTTAACGGCTTTCTCGAGAAACATCGACGCTGCCTCCTGTACATAATAGCAACCAGCGTGAAAGAGTGGATCGAACGTAAAAGTAGGGCGGTCTGCCAAATAATATCCCGCCTCACTCCACGGCACAGGTTCAGCATCCGGCGGCGTCATACCTTTCGCATTATTAATACGCACGCTTACAGGAGCATCCGTCTCCAATGCCTTTGCAAGGTCTGTGTATTCATCTCCAAGTAATTGTTTGGTGCGAGTTTCAAAATCGGCAGGAAGTATCATTGTTCAGTCTTTTATCTTGATAATAGTTTCATTATTAGGTCAAAAGTACGATTAAGTCAAAATACATCAGTCTGGTTGAAAGTTCATCTTCATCTATCAATCCTGTATATTCTTTCTCCTGTTCCTCTGTAGAAAACAAAAACTCAAAACCAGTCTTCTTATAGTACTCAGTAGGAGATTGCTCACTGTAAGCATCCACAACGACAAACCGACAGCCTGTTTTATTGTTCGAGTCAATAAACCACGATTTTATGAAGTCCATTAGCTCTCTGCCAATTCCTTTTCCTTTGTATTTCTGATTAACGCTCAATCTTCCCACTAAAACCGCAGGATAACTTCTAAAATGCTTCTCTCGAGGGATTTGCTTAGTAACTTTCTTTTTCCTTGCATTTGGCAAGAAGTTGACCTTAATGCTATCGTTTGAAACGGTAAATATGCAAACAATCTCTTTCGGGTTTTCGTCCAACAGAAAACAATAAGACTTCCCCAAAAATTCTCTCTCGTAGTTCAAAGAATCATTTCTGAAAAAGTCGTTCAAGTCATCATGTCCGCAGTCAAACGGAAAAGCGTTGTCAATAACGTCTTTTGACAACCTTGAAAAAGTACATTCGTCCTCGAGGAAGTTCAAGTTTTGGTAATTTAGATATTGGCTTTTTTCAAGATAGAAACGGAACTTTTGTATTGCTTCTTAAAGTCAACAGACCCCTTTTGGGAAGTCGCTTTAGTCGCTTTCCTAACAAATTCCTCTGCCGTTTTATCCTTTAGAGTTGGAATCCCTTTGATTGTTATTGCCATAGTTTCATTATCCTTTCATATGCAAAAATAGTGATTTTCTGGGAATTGAACAAAAACACTTGAGCTTGCAATGTCAATCAACCTACAGCTTTATCATCTACTTCATATCACAAAATCGCCCTCTCAGGCTCTGTCCGATGGTATTTTTCTTGCGGACAATGTCTGCGAGGTTCTGACCAATGGTATTTAGCTTGCAGACACTTCTGTAGGGTTCTGTCCTTTGGTATTTTCCTTGCAGAAAATTTCTGCAGGGTTCTGACCAATGGTATTTAGTTCGCAGACATTTTCTGCAGGGTTCTGACCAACGATATTTAGCTCGCAGACATTTTCTGCAGGACTCTGACCAACGGTATTTAGCTTGCAGACACTTCTGCAGGGCTCTGACCTTTTTCTAACACTTTTGAGGATTAAAAGGCACTCTATTACAGCCTTTTTCTCAATTATCCATTATCACGCCAAAGCCTGCAACAGTGTATTTATCGCCTTCGTTGGCAAGTTCGAGAGGTTCTATCTTGATGTATCTTGCCCTAACAGGGTTGTCGAAGGATACATCCTGACGTATTGGATTATTACGGATGTTATTGAATCGGGCGTTGGACTGCTGTAAAGTCCATTCCTTTTTATCGAGACTTGTGTAAAGGTTGTAACGTGCAATGTTTGGCGATGATACTTTATCGTCCGGTATATAAAAGAAGCCTCTGATTCTTGCCGCCTCTCCTGTCTCCACAATCATCGGGTCTTTCATATCCATAAAGATTGTGTTAAGCGCTTTTGATTCTGCGGAAAAATCAGGAGCGAGATAAAGCTCAAGGTTGTTCAACACAGGGCAAGCAAGAGATTGGGAGATATTGAGGCGTATCTTGTTTGTGGTCACCTGATCGAAAGACAGAATACGCTTGTAACCTATCGTCGTAGCCTCAACAAGAGGTATCCATGTATTTGCTGAAGCGTCCCAGTATTCCACATCGAATGCTGCAACACGTTGTCCAAGGGTAATATATTCCTGCAACACCAAGCGATTGAAGCTTTGCGCTTCTGCCATCTCCAGCTCGACGGAAGCCGTTAGCACATTATCTGCCGTAGCCCAATAAGAATCATAATTGCCATCAAGAAGATTGCTTGCGGAATATGCCTTACCACGAATATTAGTTGCCGTTGCTTTTCCCTTAGCAAGATTTGTTTTGAATGATTCGTCAATAGCATCCTTTAATTCCATCAATCGGATAGAGTCGTTCTTGTGAATTCGTCCTGTTTTATCGGGTGGAATGTTAAGAAGGAATGTTGAATTTCTACCTACGGATGTATAGTAGATGTCTACCAATTCTTCGAGTGATTTCACCTTGTCGTCTGTATCAGGACTATAGAACCATCCCGGGCGGATAGATGTGTTAGTTTCGGCAGGCACCCATGCTGCGCCGTGTATGTTCCCCTGATTTAATGTATCTAAATTAGGTGCGTTCAGTCCAGGCTCAAAGCCTTCAATGTCAAGCCTCGACCAGTTTGTCTCGCCCACATGTCCTGCTTCATTACCTACCCATCGACAACCCGGACCAATATCACTAAAGATAATAGCGTCCGGCTGATTTCTGTAAACCGTATTATGGAACATTTCCCAGTCGTAGACTTGTTTCTTTCCGCCTTCACCCTCACCATTAGCTCCGTCAAACCATTGCTCGAACACTTCGCCGTACTGAATAAGAACCTCGTCCAATGTGTTCGAGAATATCTGGTTATACTCAGGCGTACCGTAGGCAGGATGATTCTGATCCCAAGGCGAAAGGTAGACGCCGAATTTAAGTCCGTATTCCTTGCAAGCATCGGATAACTCCCTCAACAAATCGCCCTTGCCATCTTTCCAAGCACTCTCACGCACTGTATGCGTACTGTATTCGCTTGGCCATAGACAAAAGCCGTCGTGATGTTTTGCAGTTATAATAATTCCCTTCATCCCCGCAGCCTTTGCTGTGGCTACCCACTGACGACAATCAAGATCAGTCGGATTGAATACCTTAGGGTCTTCTTTTCCATCGCCCCATTCTACATTAGTGAAAGTGTTAGGGCCAAAGTGTATAAACATATTGTACTCCATCTTTTGCCATTCTAACTGAGCCGCCGAAGGCACCGGTCCATAAGGAGCAGGAGGATTACTTTGTTCTTTGCATGAAAGCATCATTGTAGCAACCAGTAGTAATGTTGCACATAAGGATTGAGTAGACATTATGTTTATCTGTTTTTAATCAAAGTCATAAACTCTTCACGTGTTTTCGCTTGTTGGAAAGAACCAGTAAAGTCCGACGTTGTCGTTAATGAGTTCTGCTTCTCGACACCACGCATTTGCATACACATATGTTGCGCCTCTATTACAACCATAACGCCAAGAGGGTTTAGCGTGTTTTGAATACATTCTTTAATCTGCAAAGTCATACGCTCCTGTATCTGCAAACGGCGGGCGAATATGTCTACAATACGTGGAATCTTACTCAAGCCTGTGATGTACTTATTGGGGATGTAAGCTATGTGAGCCTTGCCGAAGAATGGCAACATATGATGCTCGCATAGTGAGAAGAAGTCGATGTCTTTTACGATAACCATCTGCTTGTAGTCTTCCTCAGCAAACATTGCTGATTTCAGAACGGCTTCAGGGTCTTCGTTGTATCCTTTTACGAGAAATTGCATTGCCTTCGCTACACGTTCAGGAGTTTTCAGTAGTCCTTCGCGTTCGGCATTCTCGCCTAAAAGATTAATAATTTCTTTATAATGAATTTGTAGCTGTTGGGTTTTGTTGTCTATCTCAGCCATTCGTTTAGTCTTTATTTTAATACAAAGGAATCTTTACGTCTTCCCTTACGATATACATTTCTTTAGCGTAATTAGTAAAGGAGTTTTTCAATAAACGCATTGTGAAATGCGCCTCTTCGTGCGAACGATAGTCACCTACGCGAAGTCTCCAGAACGGAGCGACAAACGTAACATAGGTTGGTAGTTCAGGGAATAATTCGTTTATCTCTTTCTCCCTGTTGAAAGCCTCGTCCTTTGATGTTCTAAGGTTTCCGGAGAACACCTGTGCTCTGAATCCCTGCACGATAAGCACCATATCATCTCCGGTAGGCTCAGCACCAATAGCATATTTACGCACACCAAGAAGACTACGTACAGCTGGAGATTGGTTTATTTCAACACTTCCCTTTCCAAACTCATCCTTTTGCAGTTCGTCTACAATCGATGCAGTTTTTACTTCATAAAGCGGTGTAGTTGCTTCCTGAGCATAAAGAGTAGTAGCAGAAAAGATAAATAAGAAAATGTATATCAAATAAGTCTTTCTCATATTAACAATAACTGACAAAAGGAGGTTTATGTATAAAAAAGTAAGACAGAGCCCTTTGTCAGGCTCTGTCTTTATTAGATTTTATTGCAAAATCAAAATGCCTCGATGATAGGAAGGAATTTATCAACTCCTAAAGAAGCACCACCGATCAAACCACCGTCAACGTCTGGTTTGCCGAACAATTCTTTTGCGTTATCGCCATTACAGCTACCACCGTAAAGGATTGAAGTATTATCAGCAACTTCCTTTCCATATTTATCAGCAAGAACTTTACGGATATAAGCGTGAATCTCCTGAGCTTGGTCAGAAGAAGCAGTCTTACCTGTACCGATTGCCCATACCGGCTCGTAAGCCAAAACCAATTTGCTGAAATCTTCAACAGAAAGATCAAACAAAGATTCCTTGATTTGAGCTTCTACTACTTCGAAATGCTTGTTTGCTTCTCTTTCTTCCAATACTTCACCTATACAGAAGATTGGAGTCAATCCGTTAGCCAAAGCCAATTGGACTTTAGTTTTAAGGATTTCTGCAGTTTCATGATAATAAGCACGTCTTTCAGAGTGACCAAGGATAACATATTTAGCGCCTGTTGATGCAACCATTGCAGCAGATACTTCTCCTGTGTATGCACCTTTGTCCTTGTCTGCACAGTTTTCTGCAGCAACACCAATTTTAGTTGTGTCGATAGCAGCAGCAATGCTTGCCAAATGTGTAAACGGAGTACCGATAACTACATCACAGTTTACCGACTTGCCTTTTAATGCAGCGTCTAAATCTTTTGCTAATGTCAAACCTTCCTGAAGAGTTGTGTTCATCTTCCAGTTTCCTGCAACGATATTCTTTCTCATAATTTCAAAATATTATTTAGTGATACAATCAATTATTTATCTTCTTTTTTTCTTCTGCGATTACAGAAGAAATCGTACATCCAAACAAGCAACAAAGGTAAAGGAAAAGTTAATAGGTTGGCGATTAGAAGTCCATCATCTTTCTTTAAGACCTCTCGCTCCTTATCCAGATAAGACAGCATCGTCTCAATCAAAACATCTTCCTTTGGTATGTCGTTGTAATGCCATTTCTCAAGTATTGTTCCTTCCTTCAACAGAACCAACCCCGGGTTAGAGCGGATTATAGTCTTCAGCAAAGTCTTATCAGCAATGAGGAAAGGATATTCAGCGCCTGTGTTAGCTTCCCATCGAGCTATATCAGCCTGCCCAGAGCCTGTAACACAATAGAACGGCAAACCATTCTCCAAACAATAATCGAACAATGTACGTATCTCGTCAATCTTCAGATCATTCGCTTTCGACAAGTCCGGCGCAATTAAGAGGAACACACCATCCTTATTATTCAATATCTCATAAGTCACATCGTCTTCCAATGTGTTATAGATATTAAAAGCCTCAACCGGAGGTCTATATCCTTGTGTTATTAGTTCCATCTTGGTATCCACAAACGTCCATGAAGGGTCGTCCTTCGGATAGTCTTCTAAAGAGAAATCCTGTGTCACGCCATCTTTTTCATAGACAAATATGAACTCATATTCATCCTCCGGAGCACCTTCCGGTATCTCTGTCAATTCCGGTATGTTTACTCCGACTTTGTAAGGGCGGAAGTCTTTAATCGGCAAATGTCTATAATTGTAGAAGGAGAATGCGATGCAAGCGAGGTATGCATACAAGGTGACAAACCAATAAGCATTAGGAGTAAAAAATGAGGTCTGTCGTTGATTATGTATGTAGACATATATTGCAGCAATCAAGAGTACTACATTCTTCGAGAATGTTTCCCAGTTCGAAATGATTATCGCATCGCCAAAGCATCCACAGTCTGATACCGGATTGAAAATGGCAAGATAAAGAGTGAGCGGAGTCATAAAAGCCATCATCAACAATGTGAGCAATGATGTATATTTACGATATGCACCACAGAACATACACACACCAAGCATAAATTCTACTGCAATAAGATTAAATGCGGCAAACTCAGACAAGAAGTCAAGGCTTCCCAATCCGAAAGAAGTAAGATAGTCTCCAATCTTTATCGAAAAGCCAACAGGGTCAATTGCTTTCACTATTCCTGAGAACATGAAAACAATCCCCAATAGGAATCGACCTATTTCGACCAAGACCTTTATGTATATATCCTTCTTATTCATTGTTATTCTTCTCCGAACTCCAATTTAATCAAGGCGAACAATGCGTAGTTAATCATATCCATATAGTTCGCATCTATTCCTTCGGAAACGAGAGTCAATCCGTTATTACTCTCTATCTGCTTTGTTCTGTATATCTTCGTTAAGATCAAATCAGTGTATGAGCTGATTCGCATACTTCTCCAAGCTTCATCATAGTCGTGATTCTTTGCATACATCAACTCCTTAGTTTCCGTCATATACTTATCATATAACTCCATAGCCTTATCTTCTGTCATATCATCAGTAGAGTCTGAGAAACCTAAGACTAACTGAATTAATCCGATAACACCATAGTTGACTATTGCAATGTATTCCGGCTTGATGCCTTCGCCTACTTTACTTACACCCTTTGTTTCGAGACTACGTATGCGATTGGCTTTTATAAAAATCTGGTCTGTTATAGACTGTGGACGCATTATTCTCCACGAAGGACCATAATCGTGTAACTTCTTCTTAAACAACTCTCTACACAGAGAAATAACTTTCTCAAATTGTTCTATTGTATCTGCCATATTATTAGCTATATATAAGAGCACAAAGATAATAAAAAACAACAAAGGCATAGACGCTTCTGAGCATCTATGCCTTTTTATATTATTGAGATATTCTCACGAGCAACGTATTGTCCTACCAAGTCTAAGAATGGTAGTTCTGGATATTCCGTTTAGTCGGCATAACTCACTAACAGACGTTCCATATTGCTCTGCTATTTTTCCTAATGTATCACCTGATGTTATACGATGTAAAACAGGATCCAAGTTTTCTGACTCTGTCACTGAATCCATAAACTCAGAAGTTACAACAGCCGCCTTAGCAATTACCTTTGCCTCCTCTGACTCTTTCGCTGCAATCGTATTAATGTGAAGTAATTGACCTATACGTAAAACGGATGTAGTCTTAAGTCCATTTAGTCGGCATAACTCGCTAACAGACGTTCCATGTCTGCGAGCAATTGCACCTAATGTTTCCCCTGATCTAATATGGTGGTAAATTGGTTTCAAGTCCTCTGTTTGCGGTTCGATTACAGAAATAACCGATTCCGGCTCAGAAATAACTGTCGCCACCTTAGCAATCACCTCTGTTTTTTTTGCTTCCTCCACCGCAATCGTACTAACCTTAAGCGATTGACCTATACGTAAAACAGAGGTAACTTTAAGTCCGTTTAATCGACACAACTCATTAACGGATGTTCTATATCTGCGAGCTATTGCACCTAATGTCTCTCCTGACCTCACACTGTGATAAACAGGTTCTAATTCTACTGCTTGCGCTTCTGTTGTCGATGCTACTGCTTCGGAAGTCACAGTTATCGCTTTAGCAATTACCTCTGGTTGTTTTTTCACCTCCGGTTGTTGCTTGTTTGCATCTTTCACTACGATTGTACCTACATGAAGTGATTGACCTATACGCAAAACAGAAGTCGTTCTAAGTCCGTTCATTTGACACAACTCATTAATAGATGTTCCATATCTGCGAGCAATTGCACTTAATGTTTCTCCTGATCTAACACGGTGATAAATTGGCTCGGTATTGGATGCTGTAAAACGGTTTGTCTTCTTACCGTTTATTATTATATTACGAAATACGTATACATTCTCATGTGGAACTCCATTCTCAAAGTCAATCAGTTCAGCCGGATTAATCGGTTGTCCTAAGAAGCGAGTTTCAAAGTGCAGGTGAGAACCTGTAGAACGTCCTGTATTACCACCAAGGCCAATTGCTTCTCCGGCACGAACGATATCATTCTCTTTAACGAAGACAGCTGACATATGTCCGTAGACAGTCTCAAGTCCGTTTGGATGGCGGATTACTAAATAGTTGCCATACCCACGGCGTTCATAGGCTTTGATACGTATCTTTCCATCAAATGCTGAACGTATTGTATCACCGGTATACACCTTTAGGTCTATACCATTATGCATACGTCGTCTGCGAGGACCATATTTTGAAGTAACTCTTACATCTATATCAATAGGAATAACAAAACGGGAACAATCAATTTCGACTGAATCAGGAAACTCAGCTCTTGTATTTGCAAAAGGATTAACCCTTCTACTATCCCAACTCTCAGCACCGTAGATATCTTCTGCAGGGAACATTAACTCCTCTCTTGCAATCATATGTTCCATGATGAGATCATCTATGCTTATTAACTCATTAGCAAACAAATTCTTTTTGATCTCAACACGGTCTGCCATTAATTCGGTAACCTTTTCGTCCATCAATTGAGCAGAAACAGGTTTTATATCTTTATTCTTATTATTGTTTCCTGCCACAGAAATTAACGGGACAAGAAATACACAACCAACAATAAGTATAGTTTTTATATTATTCATCTATTTTATAAAATTAATCCAAGGATGAGTTAAGAAGAAAACACTTTAACTCTAATATATTTCCCTCAAAGGTCGTTTTTTTTGCACTAAAAGACAAAAAACTACAATTAAAAAAACACAAACGACTTACAGACATAAAAGAAAACGGTGCTTATAAAGGACTTATAGTCAAAAAAAGAGGTGAAATATGCTTTACAACACATCAACTAATCATTCCCCAATTAGTCTTCTTATTGAACAGTGTTTTAAGTCTTTGACTCAGAATTCTATTTGATTCTGATAATAATTCGGGATCCTCGTCCAGGATTTCATTTGCTATATCTCGTGCATATTGCAATATTTGTCCATCAGCAGCAAGGCTTGCGATTTTGAGAAAGACTCCTTCCCCACTTTGCTGTGTTCCTTCCAGATCGCCATGTCCGCGAAGTCGTAAATCAGCTTCTGCTATTTCAAATCCGTCACAGCTATTCACCATAATTTCCAAACGCTTCCGAGTTTCATTACTTAGCTTGAATGATGATACAAGTATACAATATGACTGCTCTGCACCACGCCCTACTCTTCCCCTCAGCTGATGTAACTGGGATAAGCCGAAACGCTCCGCACTTTCTATTACCATTACTGAGGCATTTGGGACATTCACTCCTACCTCAATAACTGTTGTTGCCATTAGTATCTGTGCTTCGCCGGAAGCGAATTTGCGCATCTCTTCATCTTTATCGGCAGCCTTCATCTTTCCGTGAACCATGCAGACGTTATATTGGGGATAAACCTCCTTGAAGGTCTCAAATCCGTCTTCAAGATTCTTATAGTCTACCTTTTCACTTCCTTCGATTAATGGATAAACCACATATATCTGTCTGCCTCGCTTTATTTCCTGATCCAAGAACTCATATAGCTGCGCCTTCTTATTATCGTATCGGTGTAATGTCTTAATAGGTTTTCTTCCCGGAGGCAGTTCGTCTATGACCGAAACATCTAAATCACCATACAAAGTCATTGCTAAAGTACGTGGTATAGGCGTCGCAGTCATAACCAGAACATGTGGAACTATTGAATTTTTCTTCCACAGCCTTGCCCGTTGTTCTACGCCGAAGCGATGTTGTTCATCTATTACAGCCAAGCCTAAGGAAGAGAATACTATGGTTTCCTCAATAAGGACGTGAGTTCCTATGACAATATCAACCTCACCGGAGAGGATTGCAGGAAAAATCTTATCTCTTTCCTTTTTCTTTGTCGAACCTGTCAGCAGAACGACATTTATATCCATGTCCTTCAGGAAATTCTTTATTGTTGCATAATGTTGATTAGCCAAGATTTCGGTTGGCGCCATCATGCAGGCTTGATTATTATTATCAACGGCAAGCAGCATCGCCAATAGTGCGACTAAGGTCTTACCGCTTCCCACGTCTCCTTGCAGCAGGCGATTCATTTGTCTTCCGCTTCCCATATCGGCACGCATCTCTTTGACGACTCTCTTCTGCGCCCCTGTTAATTCAAAAGGAAGATAATCACGATAGAAAGTGTTAAAGGAATCTCCCACATTAGGGAAGACGATTCCTTTAAGTTTTTGCTTACGAAAGCTGGCTGTGCGAAGAATATTTAATTGCACGAAGAATAGCTCATCGAACTTCAACCTCAACTGTGCTTGTTTTAGTTTTTCTGCGGATTCGGGGAAATGCACATTACGCATTGCCTCGGACATCGACATCATGCCAATCCTTTTCAGCACATACGCAGGGAGAGTCTCCGGCAGCGACCAGTTTAACGACGTCAGCAATGAGTATTGAAGGTTCTGTATAGCCTTAGAGTTAAGGAAAGCCTTCTTCATCTTCTCCGTCGTATTATAAAACGGAATAAGTCCGCCTGCCACTTGAGAAGCATTCTCTACCAAATCAATCTCAGGATGTACGATATTACATGTATTCCCAAATTCCGACGGTTTACCAAAGACTATATATTCCTTATTCGGCACATATTTATCCTTTACATAGTTCAAGCCTTTGAACCAAACAAGGTCTATTGTTCCTGTGCCGTCAGAGAAATGCGCTATCAGGCGACGCGTACGTCCTTCGCCAAGAGTATCGAAGTAAAGAATCTTACCCCTCAACTGTATATATGGCATATTCCCGCTAATTTCGGCTACTTTATAAAAGCGGCTACGGTCTACGTATCTGTATGGGAAGTACGTCAGCAAATCCTCATAGGAGACAATACCAACTTCCTTTGTCAGTATTTCTGCCTTCTTTGGACCTACTCCGGACAGATACATTATAGAACGTTTATCGAGTTCGAGCATACGCCTTTTAATTATTTTTCCAAAACAGCCTTTGCCAACAACAAGTCAATTGCTGTCGTAATCTTTATATTCTCACGATTTCCCTCTACCAAGCTGACTTCTACGCCTGATGCCTCTACAACAGAAGCGTCGTCCGTGAAGAACTCAGAATAAGGAACAGAATATGCCTTTAGCAATATCTCCGAAGCAAACACCTGCGGAGTCTGTACCGCGACATAGGACGAACGGTCGACCGGTTTACTATATCCGCCTCCTCGCTTTCTTAGCGAATCAACCATATCAACTACCGGTATTGCCGTTCCTGCAAGTGCCGCCTTCTCAAAACAGGTAGTGATAACTTCAAGATCAACGAATGGGCGCACGCCATCGTGAACAGCAATAAGTCCGCTTCCTGAAACCTTCGCAAGTCCGTTTATCACAGAATGAAAACGCGTCTCACCTCCGTTTGCAATTTCATGAGGCACTTGAAAGTCCAGCTCCTTGCATAGCATATTCCAATATGACTGATGAGATTCTGGCAGTACCAATACGAGCTTCGCCGAAGCATCCCACTTATGAAACACAGTTAGAGTGTGCATAAGCAACGGCTTACCGGCTATCGGGATAAATTGTTTAGGCAGATCACCACCCATTCGTGCCCCCCGACCCCCTGCTACTATCAGTACATACTTATTCATTAATCCAATTCCTCCAAAACCTTCTTAACTTCTTCATCTACCTTGTAAAGTTTCTCTTTACATAGTTTAATCAGGCGTGTTGCCTCCTTCACTTTATCCGAAAGGATATCCACATCTAATTCTCCTTTTTCAATATCTGCGACTATGCTCCGAAGTTTTAATATTGCTTCGTTATAGGTTTCGTTGCTGTCCATATCTTTAGTTATTTATTATTTACTACTTCGTTTACTGTTCCACGAACTTCTCCGTCCGAGAAACGCACCGAGAAAGTTTCGCCTGCCGACAAATCGGCTGCGTTCTTTATAATCTTGCCTTCCTTGACAGCCAAGCTATAGCCTCGCTTCAGGATATAATCAGGCGATGCCATGCGTATATATTGCTCTGTTAATTGCAGAAACTTATTTTGCTCGGCAAGCAATTCGGATGTTAGTCGGCGCACCTTCTGACTATTATCATTCAGCAAGACGGTATGTCGTGATAGTAAGGAAAATGCCGACGCAGGAAGTTTACTCCCCAACATATTCAACTGCGAGCGACTACGTTCTATCTGATTCTGCGAGATAACGGGCAGTCGTGCTACCAACAGGTTAATAAGATTCTTCTTCTCCGATAATATGTTTGTCGATAGTGATAAGACTGCCTGTTGTAATGTGTCAAGATTTGTTGCCGCAGCATCCATTTGCCCGATAAGGAATTCGGCAACCGCAGTCGGAGTCTTCATTCTTGTATTCGCAACCATATCTACGACCGTGTCGTCTCGCTCGTGGCCTATCCCTGTGATTATCGGCAAAGGGAATTGTGCACAATTAGCTGCAAGCAAGTATGAGTCGAAGCTATTCAGGTCGGAGGTTGCTCCCCCACCTCTTATAATCGCTATTACATCAAACTTATCAATATGCCCATGGATACAATCCAATGCTGCGATGATGGACTCTTCCGTCTTATCGCCCTGCATTATCGCAGGATATAATTTCACATAGAAAGGATAGCCCGACTTATTACGAATCAGCTGATTCATGAAATCCTCATATCCCGCAGCCGTTGGCGATGTTATAATCGCAATTCGCTTTGGCAATACGGGGATAGACAATTCTTTATTCAAGGAAAAGATACCCTCCTCTTTTAGTTGGCGGACAATCTCCTGCCTTTTCCTTGCTATATCGCCCAAGGTGTACGATGGATCTATCTCTTGCACAGTAAGACTATAGCCATACAATTCGTGGAACTCTACTGACACTTTCACCAATACTGTTAGTCCTGAGGTAAAGACCTGCCCTGTCTCTCTCTCGAAGTATGCCTTCAGCTGACTGAAAGTCTTCGCCCATATCGTACCCCTTGCCTTCGCTACGAATTGTCCGTTTGTCGGATTCTTCTCCACAAATTCCAGATAGCAATGACCCGAAGAATGATTCACACGCACGTCACTTGTTTCCGCACGCAGCCAATACGAGCCGGGCAAAACAGATTGTATTGCATTTCTTACCCTTTGATTCAGTTCTCTCAATGAGAGTGCCGCATCTGTTTTCGTATTATTTTGTTCTGGAAACATTCTTCCTTCCTTTTTTATATGCTTTGAAAACATCAGGGATACCATAGCCTAATTCCTCGTCGGGACGTTTATGCCGGCTTGATGTTGTTCTTAATAGTTCGATTATTTCTTTATTTGTTAATGATGGCAATGCCTGCCACAAGCAAACACCCAATCCTGCAACAGTCGGTGTGGAAAATGATGTACCGCTGACATAGCTTATCTCTCCCGAAGGAAGCACTACGCTGCTCGCAGTCCCCAAGGCAACAAGGTCAGGTTTTATGCGGGAGTCTGCGGTAAAGCCTATTGAGCTAAACGTACTCCTGTCCTTCTTCTCCGTCACCGAGCCTACCGTAACTACATCTACTGCATCTGCAGGAAATGTAATCTTCTCCCAAGAACTGCTTCCTTCGTTGCCAGCACTGCTGAACAATAATATGCCTTTATCCGCAGCCGCTTGAGCAATTCGAGTAATCTGTGCAGTCTTTCCGTCTAAATCATCTGTTGAATATCCAAGTTCGTCAGCATCAAAGTCGTAATAGCCTAACGACGACGAGATAACATCTACCCCGACACTGTCTGCAAACTCAACCGCCGCTGCCCAATAATCTTCTTCGACAGGATACTCCGAGTCAATATCTTCTGTCGTAAACAACCAATAATAAGCCTGCGGTGCTGTTCCCACCATCAGACCGGGAGCATTCGCAGCCATGCACGACAAGACTTTCGTGCCATGGTCGTCGCCTTCAAAGACCGACAAATACGGATTCACGAAATTGCGCGTCCCCAATAACTTCAGCGACTCGAATGCACTTATCCGATTCACATTCTTAAAGCCTGCATCAAGAATTGCGACAAACATCCCTTCGCCCTGAAAACCCGCTTTGTGCATTTTTATTCCGTTAAGCATCTTTATCTGATCGTTGGCATAGCCATAATGTTTTTTCGAACGTTGCCTTGTCGAAGTCAGGATAGTATCATCTGCCTCAGCGGTGTCATCGCAAACTGATGGTTCAGCCATCCCTTGTCCCTTCCATACCCATTTGACGGAATCTACAATCGAAAGGTCTTTTAAATCATTAATAAGAAGACTATCCGCACTCTCCACCACAACAGTCGCCAACCACTTACTTTGCACAACGGGCGTCACCCCGACAGCACAAAGAGAATCCAGATAAGCAGGTGAAATTGGGAAATCCGATGCTGTAACAGCGATATTATTTTTCTGTCGTCGTTCGATAGCCTTAGCGGAAAGAAACTCAGAAGCCTTCTCGACCGAATAGCCTGCATCACCTTTATCCTTTAGATAAACCCTAAAACGATAATGCTCTCCCGCCTCTGTCGCGACAGAGCAAAAAAGTAACACAATAGAAAAAACAGCGATTACAATTCGATCAGTATTCATTAAATATATAGTATTCCTTACTTTCTTATGCCAAAGATAAGCATTTCTCGAACATTTATAAAAAAGCGAATCCTGCGAACCTCACGGTCAACAGGATTCTAAACACATTTAAAAAACAGTATTTGTTCAATTATGAGTTTTTACTTATTTTGAGTTAATATGCTAATATCCTTGCTTTTGTTTCGGGGCAAAAATGAAACATGACATGAAGTAAGTCCTTCGGATTGGAATCCAACAGTCCTACGACACGCCACTTCGCGTTTGTCATCAAAATAATATGTCGGTGATGTCAATCGTAACATTCGATTCCTGTCCGAACGAACGACGATTGTTTCTGCTAAATCTTGTGATTGAAATTTTTTGTTGGCTGGTTCGCCAACTTCTTGGAAATTTAAATACGTATTATAAGTTCTCTCTCTCTCTCTCTCTCTCTCTCTCTCTCTCTCTCTCTCTCTC
>JGI996J12353_1000101_pt1 | contig 25320 bp, 20 predicted proteins | sample IntmicLarv5ML5BL_FD_12353 | JGI IMG/M metagenome (IMG submission 12353) | reverse complement strand
GTAGAAGTGAATGTCTTTTCGTCCTACAGGGACGATTGATATTAGCCCAATGGCTTTAGCCTTGGGTCTCATTATACAATAAACGAATGCGTGCTGTAAGTACGCCGGATACAGGTTTCAGGCGTACTTACAGCACGCAAAATATATACGAGATACATTAAAACCCAAGGCTAAAGCTATTGGGCTAGGTTCACGGGTCCCTACAGGACCAAAGATACGAAAATGAAAAATGCCACCAAACGAGGCTTTGTTTGCTCCGTAGGGTGGCATTTCTTTGTTGTTTGCTTAGGCGTTCAATGCCTTGCGGAAGCGAGCGAGGAAGTCCTTCGCCTCTTCCATCGTCAGGGTTAGCGGTGGGAGAAGACGGATTGTGTTTGCTCCTGCTACACCGGTGAAGACTTTCTCTTCAAATAATAGTTTGTTGCGCACGTCCTTGATTGGTTCGTCAAATTCGATACCGATCATTAATCCGCGACCACGTATTTCCTTTATGCTTGGCAATTTGCTTAGTTCTTCGATAAGGAATTCGCCTACCTTGGCTGAGTTTTCGACAAGTCTTTCTTTTTCCATAATGTCGAGAACTGATAATGCTGCCGCACAAGCCAAGTGACTACCTCCAAAGGTTGTTCCAAGCATTCCGTAAGAGGCTTTGAACATCGGACTGATTAATACGCCGCCCACAGGGAAGCCATTGGCAATTCCTTTTGCAACAGTGATTATATCAGGGCGAATGCCTGCATATTGGTGTGCAAAGAAGCGTCCGCTACGTCCGTAGCCCGATTGAATCTCGTCGAGTATAAGAACAACATCGTACTTTGTACATACTTCGCGAAGCTGGCGAAGGAATTCATCTGATGGCAGATGGATACCTGCAATACCAAGTATGCCTTCGATGATAACAGACGATACGTCGCCCTTCTTCAATTCCGCTTCTACAGCAGCGATGTCGTTAAGAGGCAGGAATGTTACGTCCAAGCCTTCGTTGACAGGAGCTACAATAGATGGATTGTCGGTCACTCGAACAGCAGCCGAAGTACGTCCGTGGAATGATCTCTTGAAAGACACCACACGCTTCTTTCCATTATGGAATGACGCAAGCTTTAGGGCGTTTTCGTTAGCCTCCGCCCCTGTGCTGACAAGGAACAAGGCGTAGTCGTCATAGCCTGAAGCCTTTCCGAGTCTGTCGGCAAGGTCTTGCTGCAACGGATTAAGTATTGAATTAGAGTAGAATCCCAGTTTGCTTACCTGATCTGAGATTGCAGCGACATAGTCGGGATGACTATGCCCTACTGATATAACGGCATGACCGCCGTATAGGTCGAGGTATTCGATACCCTCTGCGTCCCATACTTTGCAGCCTTCTCCTTTTACTATTTCAATATTGAATAGTGGATATACATCAAATAAATTCATTCTTCTTTTCGGTTTTTAGAATGCCAAAGACTTTAGATGCAGACCAACCTTTTCTTCAAGTCCGAAGAGCAGGTTCATATTATGAACAGCCTGTCCGCTTGCGCCTTTCAGCAAATTATCAATCATCGAGATGATAAGTAGCTTATCACCATGTTTCTGCAAGTTTATCAAGCATTTGTTTGTGTTAACCACTTGTTTAAGGTCAGGATTTTTATCCGTAATAAATGTAAACGAATGGTCGGCATAATACTCCTCGTACATACGTTTGATTTCTTCCAAGCTAACCTTTGTCTCCGTATAAATAGAGGTGTAGATTCCGCGTGTGAAGTTACCGCGTACAGGCAGGAAGTTTATATCGCTCGAGAAACTTGTTTGCAACTGCTTCAGGCTTTGATTAATCTCTGCCAAATGCTGATGCGTGAATGGCTTGTATATTGAAATGTTATTGTTACGCCAGCTAAAATGCGATGTCGAGGTTGGTTTTACTCCCGCCCCTGTCGAACCTGTGATAGCGTTAACGTGCAATTCATTGTTAAGCATAAGATGCTTTGCCAATGGAAGAACGCCTAATTGTATAGCGGTAGCGAAACAACCAGGGTTTGCGACATACTTAGCCTCACAGATTCGTCGTCGGTTAAGTTCCGGCAATCCGTAGACAAACTCGTGCTCGTCGCTTTCCGCGCGATAGTCTGTCGATAGGTCGATGATTTTCACATTCTCAGGAATCGTGTGAGACTCCATGAACTTGCGCGAATCTCCATGAGCTGTACAGAAGAACAATAAGTCGATGCTGTCCAAAGGCAGCTCGTTGGTGAACACTAAATCGGTCTCGCCGTAAAGACCACTATGAACGTCGGCAACTTTATTGCCTGCATTACTTGTACTGTTTACAAACACGATGTCTGCGTCGGGATGGTTGATAAGAATGCGAAGTAATTCGCCTGCCGTATAACCTGCTGCTCCGATAACTCCTATTTTAATCATGACTTATTATTCTTTTTTTGTACTGAGTAGTGTAACTTCATTTGATTTCCGAGAATACGAGTGAAGCCTTTCACATCGTCTGCCGACCAAGCCTTTTGCTCCTCACCATATACACCGAAATCACTCTTCATCAAATCGAAAGGACTTTCTATTCCTACCAATGTGTATGAATAAGGGCGAAGAGTGATGATTACACGTCCTGTCACATTCTTCTGTGTGCTTTGCAGGAATGTTTCCATATCGCGCATCACAGGCTCAAGGTATTGTGCTTCGTGAAGGAACATACCGTACCAATTACCTAATTGCTCTTTCCAGTATTGTTGCCATTTAGTCAGCGTATGCTTTTCAAGCAATTTGTGAGCGTTGATGATTAATAAGGGACCGGCAGCCTCAAAGCCTACACGTCCCTTGATTCCGATGATTGTATCGCCAACGTGCATATCACGACCAATAGCCCAACGTGCGCCGAGTTCTTCAACGGCACGGATAGCGTCTGTTTTGCTCTTGTATGTCACACCGTTTACTCCTACGATTTCACCTTCTTCGAAGTCGATAAACATATCTTCTTCCTGTTCATCATCTTCAACGTCTAATTGAGATGGATATGCTGTCTCAGGCAATGTTTGCTCTGAGTGTAGCGTTTCCTTACCGCCCACGCTTGTTCCCCAAAGACCTTTGTTGATAGAGTATTCCATCTTCGTAAAGTCTGCTTCGAAGCCGCGTTCCTTAAGGTAGTTTATTTCGTACTCACGACTCAACACCATATCGCGAGTCGGAGTTATTATTTCGATATCCGGAGCTAATACCTCAAAAGTGAGGTCGAAACGCACTTGGTCGTTTCCTGCACCTGTACTGCCATGCGCCACTGCATTGGCTCCGATTTCTTTTGCATAGTTAATAATAGCTATAGCTTGGAATACACGCTCGGAACTAACCGAGATAGGGTAAGTGCCATTTCTCAACACATTACCGAACACCATATACTTAATACTCTTGTCGTAGTATTCTTGTTCTACATTAAGAGTTACGTGTTTAACTGATCCTAATTTGTAGGCACGCTCTTCGATCAACTTACACTCTTCATCACTAAAACCACCTGTGTTGGCGATTGCGGTATGCACCTCATACCCTTTTTCCTCAGAAAGATATTTTGCACAGAAAGAAGTGTCAAGACCTCCACTGAACGCAAGTAATACTTTTTTCTTTTCCATATTATATCAAATGTATTTAATTATTTCAATTTCCTTTTGCATCGGGAGTTCTTCCCGGTTCTGCTTCGCTATCGTCCATTTCCTGCTGTTTCTGCTTTACTTTCTTGCGAAGTATGTCGTACATTTCTTCGTGAATCAAGCAACGTGGGTCTTCAGGGTCGAACAGCATCGCCGTACAAATACAGAAGCGTCTATTCCTGCTTACCAGCACATCATGATTTATACACCCTTCACAACCTTTCCAAAACGCATTATCGTCTGTTAAATCAGCAAATGTTACAGGGACATAACCAAGCTCTGTGTTCATCTTCATTACTGCGCTGCCGGAAGTCAGACTGAATAACTTAGCACCGGGCCATGTCGTGCGCGCAAGTGTAAAGGAAGCCTTTTTTAGCCGTTTAGCCAAACCTCTGTCCCTAAATTTATCCGCAACAATCAAACCGGAAGTGGCAACGAATTGCTTATTTCCCCACGATTCGATATAAGTGAAACCGGCAAACTCTTCTCCGCAAAGTGCAATGATTACTTTACCCTCGCGCATCTTTTGCGCTACATAATCGGGAGAACGCTTAGCAATACCTGTTCCCCGTACTTTAGCTGCCGCCTCGATTGTATCTAAGATGATAGGAACGTATCCCTCATGGCTACTATCAGCCACCATCACATCGACTTCTTTCTCTTTTTCTTTTTCCATTTGAACATTAAGACTAAAACTCCTTATTTTTTTATAAATCTGGATAATGCTTCCGCAACACTATCCCTGCTGTAGCCTTCACGGGGAACGATCAGAATTGTATCGTCACCCGCAATGGTTGCAAGAATTTCTTCCGGAGCATTACGATCTATATCCGAAGCAATCCCCATCGCATAACCCGGAGGAGTTTTTACGACAGCCAGATTACCCGAAAACTCTATACCCGGAAATATCTGCGAACTTTGACTTGGTTGTTCTGCCACCGCATCTGGAAGTTGATAAACATAGTTTCCGTCTATATGAACCTTCGTAATCTTCAATAACCTTATGTCACGAGACAGAGTTGCCTGTGTAACGGAATATCCCATTTCGGTCATACACAAAAGCAGCTCCTCCTGACTGCTTACGCTTTGCGATCTGACGATCTGACATATTGTTTCCAATCTCTCCTCTTTAGTCTTCATGTGAATATTTATTCAAAATTTGCGCAAATATAATTCCTTTAACTGAATATTTATTCATACACCATGTCTTTTTTGAATAATAATACACAAAAAGAAGCCCTAGAACCATTGAAATACCGCAAAGGTGATATTTCAATGGCTATAGGGCTTCTTTTTTATACAGATTCAGTCAGTAATCAGCCGGATTTATCTGATAAAATTAGTCCATAGTCTTTCGTCTTCATTTTCCGGATAAGGAACAGTTTCTTTTGCCTTATCAAGACATTTAAGCAACCAAGCCATATTGCGTCCTAAAACTCGCATGATCTGCAAGCCTTCCAAGTCTAGCTTTACCTCTTCAGGACTATTCCCATGTACAGCATTCCAATATTGAGAAGAAACAATAGGCATACTTGATATAGTGAAATACTTATTCAGCACATCAAAGGCAGTGGCTGCTCCTCCTCTACGACAGCTAACGATTGATGCAGCAGGTTTGTATGCGAACTTCGCTCCACCTGCGAAAAACATCCTGTCAAGGAGTGCGAGTAAAGCTCCGTTAGGCGAAGCGTAGTAAACAGGCGAACCGATTATCACACCGTCTGCATTGCTTACAAGGTCGATACATTCATTGACTCCGTCGTCAGAGAAAACACAATACCCGGTCTCTTCACAAGACGAGCAGGCTGTACATCCACGAATTACTTTCTTACCAATATTGAAGAATTGCGTTTCTATTCCTTGTGCTTCCAACTGTCCTGCGACTTCCGACAAGGCAGTATAAGTACATCCTTTACTGTCCGGACTACCATTAATCAATAATACTTTCATAAATCTTATATTCTATAGTTCTTAGGCAAAATTACATGAATAAATATAAAAAACATAAGCCCTGTTTGTCGCAGGGCTTTGTTGTTTAAGGCTTATTTATAATGACCAAGCGGCATAATGTACAAAGGAATTTCTTCCTCCGGTAGCTGCATTAGTTCTATAACCTGTTCGTCATTGAACCCACCTACAGAACAAGTACCAAGATTCAACGCTTCAGCCTGCAAATAGACGTTCTGAGCAGAATGACCTAAGTCGATATAAACAAACCGATCGGTTCCTCGGGCTCCATATCGAGCCACCATACGGCCATATATAGCTGCATATAAAAGAGTAACAGGAGCTTCTTTTATCTGATTTTGTCCGAAAGAAGCAACCGATAAACTTTCTCTGAGATCCTGATCTCTTACTTTGACAATCTTGTGTTCTTGAGAAACATAATGGTAAAGACCTGTTTCAATTCCGTTTACTTTACCTACCAATATATAAATTTCATAAGGGTACAAACCACCTGCAGATGGAGCAGTTCGAAGGCCACCTCTTAAGTTTGGACTGTCGGGTCTGGGACTTGTTATACCGTAAGCCGCCCACAGTACTTGTGATAATTGCTCTGCCGAGATGGCTTGGTCTGTATAACTTCTATGCGAACGTCTGTTAGCCAAGGCATGTTCTACACTTATTTTCCCATCAGTCTGCGGAGATGGTAAGATGTAAGTAAGCTGATCTCCGTCAACCTTTGTTAATGGTGTTTGAGAATGTCCTTCTGTGATAACCAATGTAAATAGGACAATAACTAATAAATAGATTTTCTTTACTGAGATTTTTGTCATGATGTAATTGATATTGATGTATTTCCTAAAGATAATAATTTTCAGAGAAGCTCAAGCATTTAGACCGAGATAAAGTCTTTAGTTCATCTATGTTATCAATCCAAAAGCCGCAATAAGCATACAAATCCTAAGACAGGTTTTCATTTTCAGACATTTTGCCCTAACTTTGTAGACGAATACTAAGGGGTGCTTACAATGCTTTCTTTGAAACTTTGTAGGCTGAGATTAGACCCAATGAACCTGATGCGGGTAATGCCGACGAAGGGAGATAAGACAAAGTGCGGCCGCCTTTGTATGGGATTTTTCTAACACACACTCCTATCCTATTCACAATTATTTTATCTAAAAACTAAAAAATTGAAAGGATGAAAAGTGTACTACTTTGCGCCATAGCTCTGATGGCAAATGCGACAGCTTATGCGGATGAGAATCCGACCGACTCGCTGTCTATTTCTAAAAATGTAAACCTCGACGAGGTGGTTGTTTCCGCAACAAGAGTTTCTTCAAGGATGCCTATTGCTTACAGTGAGCTATCCAGGACCGAGCTTACCAAGCGTAATGATGGACAGTCTGTTCCGTTTCTTTTGTCGTTGACACCTTCTGTTGTTTCAACGTCCGATGATGGTGCCGGTATTGGTTATACAGGTTTTCGTATTCGTGGAACGGATGCTGCCCGTATTAATGTTACAATGAATGGTGTACCGGTGAACGATTCTGAATCACATGGTGTATTCTGGGTTAATATGCCTGACATAGTATCGTCTGTCGATAACATCCAAATACAACGTGGAGCAGGTACTTCGATGAATGGAGGAGCAGCTTTCGGTGCTACGGTAGCTTTGCAGACTCTTGCTCCTTCTCTTGAACCGTATTTTGAATATTCAACGTCTGCCGGTTCTTTCAATACTATGCGCAATACAGTAAAAGGAGGAACAGGATTATTAAATAATCATTTCGTTTTTGATGCACGTTACTCGGTTATAAACAGTGATGGATTTATCGATCGCGCAAATACAAATATGCAATCGTATTTCGTGTCCGGTGCTTATTATGTCGGCAGCACCCTGATTAAACTACAAACATTCGGAAGTGCAGAAAAGACTTATCAAGCGTGGAATGGAGTTCCTTCATATATGTTGGATAAGAATTCGGAGCATTATAACCGAACTTATAATTCTTGTGGGGAATATTACGTGGATGGTGTAACTAAGTATTACGACAATCAAACAGACAACTACTGGCAAAGGCATTATCACTTAATGGCAAGCCATGTGTTAAATCAACACTGGTCGATGAATGCGACACTGCATTATACACAGGGCGAGGGGTATTATGAAGACTATCGTAATAACCAAAGACTTAGAAACTACAAATTACCAATAATAGAAGGAAGCGCTGACAGAACAGACCTTATTCGTCGTAAATGGTTGGATAATGACTTTTACGGTATTATATATAACACAACATACAAAAGCGAAGGACTTGATATGACTTTCGGCGCAGCAGCTAATCGTTACGAAGGATACCACTTCGGACGTGTTATGTGGTCAAAAGAAGCTCCTATCCTACCCGACCCTAATTACGAATACTACCGTAATAAAGGGGTTAAGGATGATTACAATGCATTTGCAAAAGCAACTTATCTATTCAGCAGATTATTCAGTGGTTATGCAGATGTACAATATCGCGGTATTGATTATTCTATAAAAGGAAGCGATGATAAGGCAGGCGATAATGTTGACATTAATAAGAACTGGAACTTCCTCAATCCTAAAGCCGGAATAAACTTCCACAGCGGAGGACATAGAGCTTTTGCTTCATTTGCCATGGCAAATCGCGAACCGACTCGTAAGAACTTTACAGAGGCAGCAGATTATGAGCGTCCGACACACGAGACTTTGTTCGACTACGAGCTTGGATATACTTTCACGCATCCTACATTCAGCCTTGGAGCAAACTTATATTATATGGATTACGACAATCAATTGATTCTGTCAGGAAAAATTAGTGAGATAGGTGAAGCATTGACCACAAATATAAAGGACAGCTATCGTACAGGTATTGAACTAACCGCAGGTGTACGCATTGTAAAGCAACTTACATGGAGCGGTAATGCAACGTTCAGTCGCAATCGCATAAAAGGATTTACAGAGTATGTAGATGATTGGGATACAGGAGGACAAGTCGAGAATTATATCGGCTCAACAAATATTGCCTTGTCGCCGGATGTTGTGGCAAATAGCGTCTTCGAATTCTCGACAGGTGCTTTCTCGGCAGGATTCAACAGTCAATATGTGGGTAGACAATATCTCGACAACACGTCCTCGAAGAGACATTCGTTGGATGCCTACTTTATCAGCAATCTGCGCGTAGGATATGTATTCTTCCCTCGCTTTATGAAAGAAGTATCATTAGACGTAGCTGTTAACAACATATTTAACGAGAAATATGAATCGAACGGCTGGGTTTACTCCTATTACTCCGGAGGAGAGCGTGGATTTGAGGATGGCATCTTCACACAAGCCGGAACAAACGCGATGGCTCGTTTAACCTTCAAGTTCTAAGATGAACGAAGTACTGGAATATATTGGCACAGCGGCGGGGTTGGTTTATCTCTATCTTGAGATAAAGCAGCACCGCGCGATGTGGCTTATCGGATTGATTACATCCCTGATATATGTGTTTGTCTTTCTCGATGCAAAGTTTTACGCCGGAACGGGGATGCATATTTATTATGTCGTAATAAGCATATACGGATTCAGAAGTTGGTCGAACAGCGAGAACAAGGCGGAAGAGAGTTCAATACTATATCAACGACTGAACTGGCGTCAAGGCATTATCTCGGCATCTGCCTTTGTGCTGATATTTATCGTAATGTATAGGACACTGACCCTTACCGACACACCCGTTGCTTTCGGAGACGCCTTCGTTACCTCATTAAGCATTGTCGCGACATGGATGCTTGCCCGAAGGATAATAGAACATTGGCTATTCTGGGTAGTAGCAAACGCCTTATCCGTTTATCTTTGTTATACTCAAGGGCTGTACCCTACTTTCGCCCTTTATCTATGCTATACAATTATGGCTTTTGTTGGATTTTATATATGGACAAAGAATGGAACGAGAACAAACAACGACTCTTTATGATTGTGTAGTCGTAGCTAATGGCGACTTCCCGACAAAAGGGTCAGAGCTGTTGGCAAAGACGAAACACATAATAGCTTGCGACGGAGCCGTACAACACCTGCACAAAAACGGATTCAAACCCGATGCAATTATAGGAGACATGGATAGTATCCCAACTGAGTTACGCAATCTATACGCCGACAGATTGCTGGCGATAACAGAACAGGACACGAACGACCTGACGAAGGCGGCAATCTATGCCAGAGAGAGCGGATATAAATCCGTTCTGATAATAGGAGCAACCGGAAAGCGCGAAGACCATACGTTAGGAAACATTTCCCTGTTAGCTCGTTACGCAGCTTGGTTTGATAATGTAGAAATGATTTCCGACTACGGACGATTAACACCTTTAAGAAAGTCGGCAATACTAACAAGCACGGCTGGTCAACAGGTATCAATCTTCGTACCCGATAATCATACGAGAATAACTACAAAGGGTCTGAAGTGGGATGTAACAGACAGAGTGTTCTCCAGTTGGTGGCAAGGAACCCTCAACGAAGCATCAGGCGAAGAGTTCTGCATAATATTCTCCGAACCGGAGATGCCTTTAATAATATACCGCACATTCATGTGACAGCTCCTCGCACAAGAATTATTTGTTACAGACGAAGTCGACAACAAATTTTACAAGAATTATTTGTTACAGACAAAGTCACCAACAAATTTTACAAGAATTATTTGTTACAGACAAAGTCACCAACAAATTTCACAAGGATTATTTGTTACAGACAAAGTCACCAACAAATTTTACAAGAATTATTTGTTACAGACAAAGTCACCAACAAATTGTTCAAGGATTATTTGTTACGGACGACGTCGGCAACATATAATCCTTATTACATTAACTACACAAAAAAGGAGGCATACACCTCCCTTTAAGAATATAACGTTAAGAGGCTATGCTTTTAACTCCCTCCCGAAATAATAATCAAACAAAGACCTGCGATGAAGAACAAGAACATCAGCGCAAGCAAGGTGTTCACATTCTTTGAAGCTCCTTTGAATTCTTTCCAAATGAAAACACCCCACAGCGCGGCAATCATAGGCGCACCTTGTCCTAAAGCATAAGATATGGCTGCTCCAGCTTTTCCCGCAGCAATATAGCTCAAAGCAGTACCAACACCCCAGATTATGCCACCAAGAATACCAACGAAGTGCATCTTCAGACTTCCTGCGAAGTATTGCGAATACTGTACCGGTTCGCCAATAAAAGGTTTCTTCATCACGAACGTGTTGAAGATAAAATTGCTCGCTAATATTCCCAATGCAAAAACAAAGAATGCAGTGTATGGTGTAGCCATTCCGGCAGTAGGCGAAACGAAATTCTCCAAATCCATCGACGATGCCACAAAGCGATAGAAGAACGACATCAACACACCGGCACAAACAGCAATCAGTATGCCTTTCTTCTGAGACTTCTGCTCGCCACCGGCATTCAATTTGCCCGATGCTATGCCATTCAAGATGATTGCGACAACAATCAGAGCAACTCCCATAAATAGAATAAACGGATCGCCCTTCGGTGCGCTTGAGTAATTAATAATCACACCCAACACCAGCGCAATACCGACTCCGACAGGAAATGCAACAGCCATACCCGCCAATGAAACCGAAGCTGACAAAAGAATATTAGATGCATTAAAAATAATTCCACCAACGATACAGCTCATGAAATAATACATTTCCAATTGTCCGAGGTCTTCTACAAAGCCTCTCCCCTGCTCACCAAAACTTCCCAAAGTAAAACCTAACAGAAGCGACGACAGGACGATGCCAATAACATAATCCCAATAAAACAATTCATACCGCCACGATTTAGCGGCAAGTTTCTGTGTATTCCCCCATGACCCCCAACAAAGCATCGTTACGATACAAAGCAATACTGCCAGAGGATAATTTTGTACTATAAACATGATAAAAAGTTATTTAATTGATAATAATTTATGAACATCTTGTCTCGGTTCGTCGGAATAAACCAACGCATCATAAAATCGTACCGATACATCTTTTCTTGGATTCAACCATTTGAATGTAACTTTGTGCGTACCCTTTGGCAAATTATACTTCCAGAATAATTCATGGCGACGCGTGCGATAATCGGCAGGCAATTTTACCGATTCGATAAGCTCGCCATTAATATACATTTCGGCTTCTGCGACGTATGTTTTGTCATCCGCCCGTACCTCACCTCTGAATACAATGCTTGTTCCTTCGAACAACACTTCGTCGATATCGCCAATCTGCTTGTCTACCGAGATTTTTTCTATTGGATATAATCCATCAAATGCTTTTTCAAATCTAACGGCAACCGGTTGCTGACAAGATATCGTTATTTGGTCTCCTGATACTTTTCCTCCATTGCGTTCAATCATTTTCACCGCTTGGTCATAGCTCATTTGATATGCTCTGTTCAATGAAATAGAAGTATAAGCGAAGTCCATATCTTCCACTTCGATGAGGGGTTTCTTCCAATAATCAGGGATATTATCATATCCCAACACCACACCGAGAATACCTGCTGCCGTGGATGGATTACAATCCGAATCTTGTCCGCAACGGGTAGCAATATCCATTGTCTTATAGAAATCGCCTTCGCCATACAATAGTCCGATCAATACATACGCACTATTAATTACTGCATCAATATTGAATGGCACAAATACTCCATCAGGGCATCCGATGTCTTCACTCCATTTACGTTCGCACTCAAACCAAGTGCGCTTCCAATCATCCGGATATTGCTTATGCCATTTTATCACATCACTCATACATTGATAGTAGCGGCTTTCCTTAGGGATAGTCTTCAGAGCTTCTGTTACAATAAACTCAATATCATCTGAAATAAAAGCCAAAGAATACATCGCACCAACGTATACTCCTCCATACCAGCCGTCTCCATAATTCATGATATGTCCAATCTTGTCGGATATCTCAGAAGCGGCATTTGGCATACCCGGACTCATAATGCCTGCATAGTCTGCCTCAATTTGATAATCAAGATCGTCGGCATGAGGATTATTAAGCCAATGTCCGGACTCAGGAGGCATAATCCCATTCAAGATATTATAACGTGCAGCCTGATTAGCATGCCACAACACATAATCAGCATTCGCAAAAGCAAGAGCAAAGGAATCAACATGAGCATCAAGTCCAAGGCGGTCGAACACATCAACGAAGGTAAGATCCATATAAACATCGTCATACAGTCCCGGGAAAGTATCGAAATAATACTTTATGTAATGATCAGGCCAAGGAATTGGAACGTAGTCGCTAATCATTGTTCCGTTGTATCTGAATTCCGTAGGTCCTCCGTATGTACAACCAATTGTTTGTCCTGCCCAAGCACCCTTTATCTTGTCCATCAACTGTTCGGTGCTGATTGTAAACTCATCAGGAATTGATGATGTTTTTTTATTTCTCGCTTGCGGCGAGCAACCTAATGTCGCAAATACGACAATAAGGAAGAGGAGAATTGTGTTTTTCATAAGTATATTAAATTAATAAAGAATTATAAATTATCCACTTCACTACGATACGGAGCAGAGGATTGAGCCCCAATACGTGTTACAGAAATAGCAGAAGCCTTGCAGGCGAACTTCACCGAATCAATTAAAGAGCAACCCTCTGCTAAAGCAACAACCAATGCACCATTAAAAACATCTCCGGCAGCAGTAGTGTCCACAGCTTTTACTTTCAAAGAAGGAATCTTTTCGCAAATATCATTGCCGTACACAAAGGCTCCCTTTGACCCAAGGGTTATAATAACATTTTCCACACCCATTCCAGCTATTTTCTTAGCACATTCAAGCGTCGATTGTTCATCAGAGATTTTAACTCCTGATATCAATTCGGCCTCTGTTTCATTTGGTGTAATCAGGTATAGATTGCTCAGGAGTTGTTCTGACAGTATTTGTGCCGGAGCAGGATTCAGAATTACTTTCTTTTGTTTCTTGTTAGCCATATCGGCAACAAACTCGACTGTTTCAATTGGTATTTCTAATTGCATAAGTACGAACTCCGCTTCATCAACAGCTTTCTCAGCTTTAGTAAGATCCTTCGGAAATAAATTAGCATTTGCTCCCGAAGCGACAACGATACAGTTTTCCGCATTATCATCAACAGTAATCAATGCGACTCCTGAAGGATTCTCCGCGTCAGAAAGAAGATACGATGTATCAATTCCTTCCTCTTCAAATAATTTATGAGACTGATGACCAAAGATGTCGTTCCCTGTTTTGCAGATAAAAGCAATATCTCCTCCAAGTCGAGCGACAGCAACCGCCTGATTAGCACCCTTCCCTCCGGGATTCATAAAGAAAGTTCCACCTAATACCGTTTCTCCGGGACGTGGAAGGTGTTCCGTCTTAATCATCATATCAGTATTGGTACTTCCAACAACTAAGATTTTGTTTCCCCCTTGTTTTTTCACACTCATAGTATTAATATATTTAAGTTAACAGATATCAGAACATAATGGTCTTATACACCAACAACTTCGTTAATATACAAATTATTCTGATTCATCAATGCCTATGGGAGAAGGGGAAGAAGTAGAGGCTTAGCTACAAACAATGTTTTTAGACTTTCGGGGAGATCCGAAAACGCAAAACACAACGTTTTTAGACTTTCGGGAAGATCCGAAAATGTAAAACACTGTGTTTTGTTCTCCTCTTTTTCGGACTTCTATCCTATTTACAGCGCGCTCTTTAGTTGTTCAACCCAAGCGTCAATACGAGCATCTGTTTGGTCGTCCTCGTTTAATTCATCTATGGGAAGTCCTACGAATACACCATCTATTACAGCTGTTGAATCGTCAAAAGAGTATCCTTCCGTAGAAACAGCTCCTACCATTGTAGCGCCTGCTCCCTTTGCTGCGTTGTAGATTGTACCGATAGCATCGCAGAATGTATCACTGAAAGAAGCTGAATCACCCGGGCCAAAGACTGCAACAATCTTTCCCGATAAATCTGCTCCTTCTACTATCTTAATAAAATCTTCCCAATCATCCTGTAAATCACCCGCTCCCCATGTTGAAGAACCAAGCAATAATGCCTCATAAGAAGCAAGGACATTACCATCTACTTTTGCAACATCAAACACGTCGGAAGAATCTACTCCTAATTTCGCAGCAATACGCTGGGCTATATCTTCGGTTGTACCGCTTGAAGAGCCATAAAAAACGCCTGTCTTTTTCATACGATTATAATTTATTTTTAGAATTAATCTAAAAACAAAGGTCTTATAATCAAACAATGAGAACAATACCTATTATTGTGTATTTTGTTTTAACCAAGATACAGACATATAGGTATTTACCCGATTATAATGTAAGCGCAATAATTAGTGTGAAGATTAACCGGACAAAGAGAAAGATAGCCTCGAACAATCCTTCCTTGTTCTATTTGAAGTGGATAAAGGCGACTCAGTTCGTGATGTTTATCCAAAGCCATTCCTTCATGTTTGTAGAAAGAAACTAAGTAAGTTCCCTCAGCAGAAGGAGAAACATAGTGTTTGAACAATTGTAACGCAACCATACCCATCGTATAGCGCATATTTATTTCCACACATGGATGTATTGCCAATGAATTATCCGCCTTACGGTAAACCATCATGTCAACACCAATGCAGCCGGAATAATAAGGTGCATAAAACTCTCGCAACACGTCACTTAAAATGACTTGAAGCGTAGACAAATCAGTTTCACCTACCAAGTCTGCGATTTCTTTGTGCAAAGTTTCCTGATTTGCCAATCTATTACCTGTATATGCTCCTTTCCCTTCTGTTGCAAACAGCGACAAGCCTTCGTAGCTAACATTACCTCCATTGTCCAAATCAAATTCCATAGCAAAGTCAGCGACTTTATCTAAACCCTTCTCTACGCTAACGAATCCCTGTTTAAGAATCGCACCGCTAATCCATTTTCGTTCAGCGTCAGACAAAGTAATATCACGTAACCACATAATACCTCTTCCTGAGGAAGAATAAGGAGTCTTAACAACAAGGGGAAGTTCTTTTTGTTGAAGCAGACGCTCCAACTCATCAACAGTCTTACAACATTCAGGAACATCCGGCAAGGAGTAAGATGGCATAAGTTGTTTTATCCTGTTTAGACATTCTATTGCAGTTTGCCTACCAGTCAATTGTTTCAACATATCATCCCAAACAGGTACAGTCAACAAATCAGTCTTAATGTTCAACCTCCGATACTTATTAAGTATATGTGGCGACATACCCCAAGGCTTTGCAACAAACGAATTATGAGAAGAATCCAGTCGATTAAAGTAATCCTTAGTTACAACCATAGCTAACCTACCAATCTCTTTAGGTAAAGCGTCGATAAAGTCCTCATCAATCATTCGATCTACAATGACAGCATCCTCACTATCAGCATACCACATAGGAAGGCAAGCCAAGTCGTCAGTCATTACACTTACATTCGCAGGCGGTGTATAACTAACAGAATCCAGCAAAACAGCAGTCTCATGTCCGGGATTAAAAATGTGTAATAGAGGCATAATCGTGTAGAAACAACAAAGCCGTCTCTTTTTAGGAAACGGCTTTATCTTATATCAGTATCTAATTATTCAAGATTCTCGTCAATGGTATCAATCTTCTTAACGATAAGAGCCATTTCTTCTTTAAGTTTTTCAATCTTACGCTCCATATCTTTCAGAAAACCGCCACCACCTTTAGAAGAAACGCTAAGGAAGCCTATATTATTTTCATAAGTGTTTAACTCGCCCTTCATTCGGTCGTATATGCGCATTAATTTTTCTCGTTCACTCAATAAACGCCCCTTGCCTGATTCATTTATACTTTCGCGGAACGACTGCATTCTACGATCATTTCTGTCAACATTCAATCTCTCGAATTGCTTATCCACAGATTCGTGATATTCCTTATAGATTTTGTCTTTTTCTCTGAAGGGAACAAAGCCGATAGCACTCCATTCTGCCATAAACGCCTTTACTTGCGCAAGAGCTTCGTCGTGAGGTAATGATTCATCAATTCCATTAATCTTAGCAATCACCTCCTTCTTTGCAGAAAGGTTCGCTTGTTCAACTGATTTTTGAGAGGTAGTATTCTTTCCTTTCTCTTCAAAGAAATAATCACAAGCAGCAATAAATCTCTTCCATACAGCATCTGAATGTTTACGAGCAACAGTTCCAACTTTCTTCCATTCCTTTTGCAAGGCAATCATTTTTTCTGTTGTCTCCTTCCACTCTTGACTATCTTTCAATGCTTCTGCTTTTTCGCATAGTTCAGTTTTAAGTTTGAGGTTTTGATCCATCTCGCCCTTAATCCCTTTATAATATTCAGCCTTTTGCTTGAAGTAAACATCACAAGCAGCGCGGAAACGCTCAAAGATCTTCACATTATTTTTCTTCGGAGCATAGCCTATCGTTTTCCATTTGTCTTGAAGAGCTACAACTTCTTTATTCTTATCTTCCCAGTTTTTGAATGTTTTCAAAGCACTACAATCAATGCTTTCCAACGTTTCACAGATAGCAGTCTTAGCTTCCAGATTACCTTGTTCTCTTCCTTTTATCTCTTCAAAGTGTTGTTGATGACGCTTATTTACAACAGCAGAGGCATTCTTAAATCTCGTCCACAAGTCCTCACGAAAATCTCTTGCCACAGGACCTATCTCGCGCCATTGTTGATGCAGTTGCTGCAATTGGTAAAAAGCAGAAATAATATCCGATTCTTCATCCAATTTTTCAACAGACTCACATAGAGCAGTTTTTAATTCGAGATTTTTTTTGAAATCATAATCACGGAATTGATTATTTATTTTAATAAGATCGTAGAATTTCTCGCTATATGTCTGATAGTTCTTCCAAAGCTCGCCAGCGACTTCCTGAGGCACAGCCTTGATTTCCTTCCAACGTTGTTGGATGTCTTTGAACTCATTATATAATTTATTGAAATCTTCCTGGCTTTCAGTTAAAGCTTTCAGTTGATCTATTAATTGCAACTTAAGTGCATGGTTCGCTGCTTTCGTACGCTCTTCTTCAGCGACAATAACGGCTCTCTTCTCTTTATATACAGCAAGAAGTTCTTTAAGTTTATTCTCCAAGGCATCCTCTGGTGCTACAAAGTCAGCATCTTCACCACCCTCTTCAATAAAAACTTTCTTCAACTCATCCAACTCACTACGTCGTACCTTATAAAACGCTTGCTTCAAAGAATCGATTTCATTTCGTCCAATATCTTCAGACTTTTTTATCAATCCTTCTAACTTAGCAAGAATGTCCTCCTTTGAGGATAAACCTACAGGTACAGCAACAGGAGTTTCTTCCTGAACTGCGTCATTTTTTTCAACTTCCGTAATCGGATTTTCCGTAGTCACCTCTTCTGGTGCTTTAGTGTCTTCTAATTTTGCTGATTCTTCAGCAGGTAAATTAGTGTTAAGAGAGTCCTTCATAATCATTCACTGTTTAAAAGAAAAGCTTAGCTTCCTAAATATTATAAAGAACAAATTAAACTAATTATTTTCGTATTACATCACCTATACGAAACTATTTAACAACATTAATGCCCATTAGAGCCAAGAGTAGAATGTTTCTTAACGAAAATAATAGCCTAATGAGAAGGTTACATTATTCTGATATATAGACGATTCACTAGAATGTTTTACTGTTCTTCTATCCAAAACGCCAAACAATGTATTGATAGAGAAAAAAACATTCTGATATCCAGCCTCAAAACCGACATTAATACCTAAGTCCCACGATTTAAAATCGCCTATTTCTCGTTCTCCAAAATCAATGTCATTTCTAACCCCTTCTACTGTTCGTTTTCCGGTCAGAGAGTAATCAACCGAAGGGCCAAATAAAAGCTTCATATTTACGTCAGAAACCAGAATGGAATAAGCCATATTAACAGGCATTTGCAGGGAGTAATAGTTATAGTTGCTTCTTATAGACGAAAAAGATTCGTCAACACGTGAATAGAACGAACCTCCTTGATTAATAAAGATTAACTCTGATTGAATCGAAAAGCGGTCATAAAGAGGAACGTTGACTAATCCACCCACGCTGAACCCCATACGTGCACCGGCTTCGTTCACATTATCTATTCTCTGGGCAAGTGAAGAATAGGCTAAGCCTCCCTTCAAACCCAAAGAGACCTGCCCCATCGCAGGAACAGACAGGATTACAGTCAACAACACAAACAATATCTTTTTCATACAACTCATCTTTTCTAAAGTTCATTAATTATACCGAACAAAGATACATCTTTCATCCAAAGAACACTTTTTCAATATCCCTTTTTTCAATTCATTAGATGGCAAAGGCTGGATTTCGATGTATCCACTGACCTCGTGTGAAGTCGGGGAAATCTACTACTGCTCCACCACGAGCAATTGACATTTCGGACAGACCTGACACTGCGCTCCATGCTGCTGCGTCGTAGCAGTCCATTGGTGCTGGCTTCTTGTTGCGTATTGCGTCGATAAAGTCGTACATCATTATGTAGTCCATACCTCCGTGACCTGCCTCACGGGCTTGTACTTCGAGAGTACTCCATAGCTTATGATCATACTTTTTGAACCATTCGTCGGATTCGTCCCAGCGGTGTGGCTTTGATTCTCCTTCTACGTAGACGTGTGCACCGTCGTTCATCCACAGCCCATTGGTTCCTTGCACGCGGAAGCCAAGCGAGTATGGGCGGGGCGAGTTTGTGTCGTGTGTAACAACAACGGTCTGACCATTGGCGCACTTTATCATTGTTGTAACTACATCACCGAGCTTAAAGTCTAACTTCGCAAGTTCGTGGTCTGCTCCGCCATTCTCTACAATGAATTTATGCAGACCTCTTGCCTGTGATGCCATTGATGAGAGCGAAACGAAACGGTTACCACGATTTATATCAAGACAGTTGGCAACAGGTCCTACGCCGTGAGTTGGATATACATCACCATTGCGTTTGAGTGAATGTTGCGCACGCCATTGTGCCTCAGCGTAAGCTGTTGGTCCCATGCGCAAATCACCACCTTTTTTATAGTTGTAGCTGTCGCCACCGTTAAACTTTACATCACGCAGGTCATGTTGATAGCCACAAGTAGCGTGTAGAAGTTCACCGAACAAGCCTTCGCGAACCATACGCAATGCCGCCATACAGTCCCTACGATAACATACGTTCTCCAGAATATTTAGCTGACTACCGGTCGCTTCGGATACATTTACCAAGTCCCAACATTCTTCGACCGTGTTTGCAGCAGAGACTTCCACACCTACATAGGGTACGCCTGCCTTCATTGCTGCAACTGCCATAGGAACGTGCCATTCCCAAGGACTGGCAATAATAATACAGTCGAACTCCTCGTTATTGAGCATCTTTTCAAATTCTCTTTCGCCACCAATATATGCCTTTGGAGCAGGTACATTAAACTTAGCAATATGTTTAAGAGTGCTATCGAGCGGACCTTGCTGAACATCACAGACGGCAACAATCAAATTGCCGGGTATCGCCAATACATTGTTGATATGCTCCTGACAGCGTGAACCTGTTCCGATAAATCCGAAACGCAGTTTGCCATCATTTTTCCCAACTGATTTCTTTACTTCTTCTGTTCCGGAGGTTGATGCAGAAGCAGAGTTAGCGGCAGTAAGTCCCGCAGCTCCGATTCCGGCAGCAGTAACTTTTCTAATAAATGAGCGACGTGTATTTTCCATAGTTTATTTTTTTACGTTGTTAAATTACTACTACAAAGAAAGAGTTTTTATTTGGAATGATACAGCCGTAGCGTGTATCATTCCAAAAGAAAAAGTTAGTCTTAAATCCTTGGCAATTCCCAAGGAGCGCGATATTCATTTACCAGATATTTGTCGGCTTCGGTGTCATTGAAGCTCTTTCCGTCCCACGACAACTTCTTTCCTGTACGATAGGCGATATTACCAAGTTGAGAGAACTTAGCGATATGTGCACCAATCTCTACGCTGGCATTACAATTACGGTTGCGACTCTTAATACATTCCAGATGGTTCTTCACGTGGAGATTAAGTCCGCCTTCGCCATACGACTTCTTCAGAGCAACAGCATCCATTCGTTGATTTCCGTTCACGTTTTCAGGGATAACCTCCCAACCGTTACGGTCAAGCACGAGCGTACCATTCTCGCCCACGAAGCCGAGACCATGATTGCGTCCGTAAGCACCATCATCAATTCCGATAGCATGATCCCACATTACGGTAAAATCCTTAAACGTATAAATTGTTTGCAGCAGGTCGGGAGTCTCACAAGCATCATCAGGGTATCCGAACTTACCTCCTGCTGCCATGACAGACTCAGGAGCAGTTACATTCATGCCATACAAAGCGAAGTCGAGAAGATGAACGCCCCAGTCGGTCATTAATCCTCCGGCATAATCCCAGAACCAGCGGAATGTGAAATGATATCGATTGCGATTAAATGCACGAGCAGGCGCAGGACCTAACCACATATTATAATCAACTCCGGCAGGAACGGGTTCGTCTGCCAAAACAGGGATAGAAGGACACCAGCCCTGATATGAGAACACACGCACGGTACGTATCTTGCCAAGCTGACCACTATGAATAAATGCCATCGCATCCAACCAATGAGGGTCGCTTCGTTGCCATTGACCCACTTGCACTACACGATTGTAACGCTCGGCTGCACGCACCATGATATTACATTCTTCAATACTGTTTCCCAATGGCTTCTCACAATAGACATCCTTGCCAGCCTGACAAGCTGCAACCATTTGTAGGCAATGCCAATGGTCGGGAGTGCCGACTATCACAACATCAACATCTTTATTATCGATTAATCCTCTCCAGTCTTTGTATAAATGTTTCACCTTTTTACCTGTTGCTTTCTCTGTTTCGGCAGCTCGGCTATTCAGTACGCCCTCATCTACATCAGATAAAGCAATACATTCTACCTCAGGATTGCGCAAAAAGGATTTCAGATTCTCGTAACCCATGCCGTTACAGCCTATGAGTCCGACTCTGATTTTATCGTTAGCACCAATGGAATTGTTTCCCGCCTTTATGAAAAAAGGACTGACGGTTAGTCCTGCTCCAAGCAATGAGGCTTGACGGATGAAGTCTCTACGTGTGGTCATAAATAAGTAGTATTAGATTAAGTAATTTAACAAATAAAATAATAAATGTCGAGATTATCAGTAGGTTGTATAAAAAAAGTCCTGAAAGGCATGGATCAAACCACGCCTTCAGGACTCTAATGACAATCTATTAAATATTAATTTTCAAACACTAATGTATCGCCTTTCTTATCTATTGTAATAGGACGACTCTTATCTATGCGTGCTGCAAGAATCTCTTTAGACAATTCATTCAACACATAGCGTTGAATAGCTCTTTTCACAGGACGAGCACCAAACTGAGGGTCGTAGCCTTCATTGCCTATAAAGGCTAAGGCTGCATCTGTAAAAATCAGTTTTACGCCATTCTGAGCCAGCATTTCTTTTAATCCATTTAGCTGCAAATCCACAATCTTGCGTATTTCTGCTTCGTCTAACGGAGTGAACATCACAATCTCGTCTATACGATTCAAGAACTCCGGACGGATGGTCTGTTTCAACAATCCGAGCACTTGCCCCTTTGTGTCATCAACTATTTTATCCTTGTTCTCTTCCGTGATATTTGCAAAATTATCCCTTATCAATGATGAGCCTAAATTGCTTGTCATTATAATGATGGTGTTCTTAAAGTTCACCACACGACCTTTATTATCCGTCAATCGACCATCATCCAATACTTGAAGCAAAATATTGAACACATCAGGATGCGCCTTCTCTATCTCGTCAAACAAGACTACAGAGTATGGCTTCCTACGAATCGCCTCAGTTAATTGTCCGCCTTCATCATATCCAACATATCCCGGAGGCGCACCGATTAGTCGGGTAGCACTGAACTTCTCCTGATATTCGCTCATGTCAATACGAGTCATCATATTTTCATCGTCAAACAGATATTCAGCTAACGCCTTAGCCAATTCAGTCTTACCAACACCGGTAGTTCCAAGGAAAATAAACGAGCCAATCGGACGCTTAGGGTCTTGCAATCCGGCACGACTACGGCGTACTGCATCGGCGACAACCGTGATCGCTTCTTCCTGACCAATGATACGTTTATGAAGTTCATCTTCCAAGTGAAGCAACTTTTCACGCTCACTCTGCAACATCTTGTTTACAGGAATGCCTGTCCATCGAGATACCACATCAGCAATGTCCTCGCTATCGACTTCTTCCTTTATCATTGCTTCAGAGCCCTGACGAGAATGTAACTCAGCTTGTATAGCTACAATCTCCTCTTCCTTAGCCTTAATCTTTCCGTAACGTATTTCAGCTACTTCTCCGTAATTTCCTTCACGTTCAGATTTATCTGCTTCGAACTTCAGGTTCTCTATATCAATCTTGTTTTGCTGTATCTTGTCGATTAATGACTTCTCACTCTCCCATTGAGCCTTTTGCTTACGTTCTTCCTCTTTGAGATTAGCGATTTCCTTTTCGAGCAATTCCAGCTTCGGCTTATCGTTTTCACGCTTGATAGCTTCCCTTTCAATCTCTAACTGCTTTATACGGCGTGACACTTCGTCGAGCGACTCCGGAACAGAATCTACCTGCAAGCGCAAGCGAGCAGCAGCTTCGTCCATCAAATCGATAGCCTTATCCGGCAGAAAGCGATCTGTTATATAACGAGACGACAATTGCACAGCTGCAATAATCGCATCATCCTTGATACGAACCTTGTGATGATTCTCATACTTCTCTTTCAATCCACGCAGGATTGAGATTGTATCAAGCTCGTCAGGTTCGCCAACAGTCACTACCTGAAAGCGACGTTCCAACGCCTTATCCTTTTCAAAATACTTTTGGTATTCGTCCAACGTCGTTGCACCGATAGAGCGCAATTCGCCACGAGCCAATGCAGGCTTTAGGATATTTGCAGCATCCATCGCACCATCACTCTTTCCGGCTCCAACCAATGTATGTATCTCGTCGATAAAGAGAATTATTCCGCCATCAGATTTAGTCACTTCGTTAACCACCGATTTCAGACGTTCTTCAAATTCACCTTTGTACTTAGCTCCGGCAATCAATGCTCCCATATCTAATGAGAATAATTGCTTCGACTTCAGATTCTCAGGCACGTCACCTCTTACGATACGATGTGCCAAGCCTTCAGCAATCGCAGTCTTACCTACGCCCGGTTCTCCGATAAGAATCGGATTGTTTTTTGTTCGGCGACTCAATATCTGCAACACGCGTCGAATCTCGTCATCACGTCCGATAACAGGGTCTAATTTCCCGCTTCGCGCACGCTCATTAAGGTTGATAGCATACTTGCTCAGGGCATCGTATGTATCTTCGGCTGATTGACTGGTTACTTTATTTCCTTTGCGCAATTCATCAATCGCAAGTTGCAAATCCTTCTCCGTAACACCTGCATCCTTCAATATTTGCGACACTACACTCTTCTCCGTGTACAACGCCAAAATGATATGTTCAAGCGAAACATATTGGTCGCCCATACTACCCGAAAGAGCGATAGCCTTTTGCAACACCGCATTAGCTTCGGAAGAAAGATAAGGCTCTCCCCCACCCGAAATCCTCGGATAAGAATCAAGTTGCTTATCTAATATTGTATTAAGGTTAGATGTATTTACGCCCAACTTTTGAAATAGAAAGTTCACAACGCTTTCTCCTGTCAAAATGACAGCCTTCAGCAAATGAGCAGCCTCAATAGCCTGCTGACTACGAGCAGAAACTAACTCAACAGCTTTCTGTACCGCCTCCTGTGATTTAATAGTAAAATTATTCAAATTCATACATTTACTCCTTTCTTTTTAATAGTCACCAATTAGCGACTTCCCTATACAAGGAGCAAAAGAAATGCCACAAGGTTTCGCCTGCCACTTTGTCACCACAAAATAGTAAACAGCGACCAACTCAATGTCCCGAGAGGAACACTATGTTGGTAGAGATAGTGACACAAAAAGGAACAACAAACTGGATACTATACCGGTATGGGTTGTGAAACTATTTAAAAGAGCGAGTCCTGCTAACCTCACGGTCAACAGGACTCCAAACACATTTACAAAATTCGATGACATTAGAGAGCAATGTCATCTTAGATAAAAAATATATTTATCTTACAACAACCTTTGTCACTGTTCTGTCAACTACAACTACATAGATTCCAGAAGGAACATTTACAGTAACTGTTCCAGTTACTTTAGCATTGTAAACAACGCTTCCGGAGAAAGAAACAACAGATACAGTCGCAGATGTTGGAGTATCGATTGTTATGCTACCATAACCTGCAGTAACTGTCGCAGTGCTTAGAACATCGTTAGATGTTGGTCTAGCATTTTTGTCCACTGTAAACTCAAACTCCTTATCATTGATTATAATAGTATGCTTACCATCTTCTAAGCCATCCAAGTCGATTACAAAGACAGGGTTACCATCCTCGTCAGTCTTCCACTCACCTTCAACTTCCTTTCCATCAATAATTACTTTTGGAGGAGTAGGGTCGTTTGGATCAACAAGAGGAGGACGAACAATGATTTGACCATCGCCAGGGAATTCACCAGGTATCTCAGAAGGAGTATTCTCGTCAATAATGATTTGACCAGGACCGCCAGGAGTACCAGGACCAGGGATAACAGGGCTAGAGTCTACTGTAAAGTCAAACTCTTTATCATTAATTACAATAGTATGATCACCATCT
>JGI996J12353_1000100_pt1 | contig 25385 bp, 17 predicted proteins | sample IntmicLarv5ML5BL_FD_12353 | JGI IMG/M metagenome (IMG submission 12353) | reverse complement strand
CCTCACGAAGAATTTAAGGCAGCATTATACGCTTTGGGCGAGATGCCAATTCCAAGTTACATTTCAAGAGAAGTCGTTCCGGAAGATACTGAACGCTATCAAACGATTTTTGCGAAAAATGAAGGTGCAGTTATTGCTCCTGCCGCAGGATTGCATTTCAGTCGTGAATTGATGAAACGATTGGAAATTAAAGGAAGTGAATTTGCTTTTGTAACCATACATTCAGGTTTAGGTAATTTCCGCGACATTGATGTGGAAGATTTAACGAAGCATAAAATGGATTCGGAACAAGCATTTATCGGGTCGGAAGCGGTAAACATTGTCAACAAAGCAAAGGACGGAAATAAACAAATATGTGCTGTCGGAACATCTGTTATTCGTGCTATCGAAAGCACCGTAACAACAGGCGGACATTTGACTGAATTTGAAGGCTGGACGAATAAGTTTATTTTTCCGCCATACGATTTTTCTGTGGCAACAAGTCTTGTTACAAATTTCCACTTGCCACTTTCAACAATGCTAATGCAAGCAACAGCATTTGGCGGATTTGATTTGATTATGGAAGCATACAAACAAGCGATTGAGGAAAAATATCGTTTTGGTGCTTACGGAGATGCAATGCTAATTCTGTAATGTCTTCTCAAAAAAATCACACTGTATATTTAGCATTAGGTACTAATTTAGGAAAGAAAAATCAAAATTTACTTATTGCAATCTCATTGATAGCCGAAAGAATAGGAATTCTTTCGGCTATTTCATCTGTATATGAAACGGCTCCTTGGGGATTCGAATCGAACAATTCTTTTCTTAATCAGGTCGTAAAAGTCGAAACAGATTTCTTGCCTTTGGATTTATTGAAAAAAACACAAGAACTCGAAAAAGAAATGGGAAGAACTCAAAAAACAAATAATTCATATCAGGATAGAATCATTGACATTGATGTTATTTTATATGATGATTTGAGTTTTGAATCGAAAGAATTGACTCTTCCCCACCCTCTTTACAAAAAAAGAGATTTTGTTCTGAAACCATTAATCGAAATTGCCCCTCATTTGAAAGATTAACTTACCCCAATCACTTACACTTCATTGGAGGTTTAGCAAATTCTGTCCTGCGGACAAAGACTAGACATTTTATTCATAATATTCGATTATTTCATTAGCATAATTTTTAACGCATTATCACTCTATCCTCGTAAATATGTTTCGTAAATCATTTCGTTGTTTTGTTCATCAAGGAAATAATAGCCATCAGAGTCTAATTTGTATCTATTTTTAGGATTGCCATTCCAATCATATTGCTCAACAATCCAAGCACTTTCGTCTCCAGAGACTGAGATTTGATATTTAACATATATATAATCATCTCTTACACAAACATTAGAATAGGAGATGTCTGATTGTTTGTATTGTATAGTGTCGTGGACAGATTCTTTTTCAAAATTGAGTGTCCGAATATTTGATGATTCCATATCCATAAATTTGATGATTTTGAATCCATGATATATATGGACCATCCTATTTAATTGAGGGTTGACAACTAAGGAACCGTAAAAAGATGCAAATTCCCCTTGTACATCAAAACTCAAATCATAAACGTCCTCCATGACAGCAGAACCACGTTCTTGTGACACCTTGCATATCTTTGACATCATAATTCTCTTATTGTCGACTTGTATTAAACTGTCTTTTGTAAAAATAAATTCTTCCGGTGCGATATTGGCAATATTATGGACTGAGTATCGTCCAAAATTTTCAAATAAGGGTAAAGAGTAAGACTCTATTATTCCTGTGTTATTCAGTTTAAACATTTTATTTAACCCTTTTTCAAACAAATAACAAAAAACAGTTGTATCGGAGGAGAAAACCAAATAAGTTTGCCAAAGTTCCTCATTTTTTTGGATTGTGTCGCTTAAAGAAATTTGAAATTTTAATGAAGGATATGAGAAAAACACAAAGGATTTTGATTGTACCAGTGGAATGAAATGAATACTTTTTGAATTGCGATATTCATCTGATTGACCTGAAATACTACGCATCAATAACTGATTTTCTTTGATGATCATTTCGCTTGGTTGAGCAAAAAGGATATGGTCTTTGAATAATTGCTCTCCAGTATATTCAATTATACTATCAAAAGGGTCCGTGTTTTTATAAAAAAACTCGCCAACCTCAATTGGAGGAAAAGCAATTATTTCCTCTTCTTTCAAAAATTCTGAATTTTGATTTGCACGATGACATGATACAGTCAAAATAAAGAATAAGAATATTAATTTCCTTACATTCATAATAGCAAAACTATTAACGAAATTTTCTGTGATAAGACGCTACACTGTAATACTGGAAACAGAGTGATAAAATGGAATGACTGGTTTGGCATTCTATATATCCATTCTTTATTTGTAAGCAATGATTGATTGTTCGATTGCCCATATAAAAAGCTAGTTCCCCCAAATAAAAGAATAAAAATACTAATCAATTTGATAAACTGTCTTGTTTTCATAATTGTAATAATATTATTTTTGAAAATTGGTCATACGTGCCCTCTGCTATGAGACTTTCATTATCCCAAATGGAATACACTATATAATATTCTATTTGCATTTTCTTTATTCTATCCGGTTGCTTACAATATCTACTTAAAGAATCGTAGGGGTATTTAAATACTTCTATGGAATTTGGGTCTATTCTTAACAGATATCTTGGAGGTTCTACCCCATTAATGAATGGGAATGTGTCCAGAAGCATATCAAGCCTTTGATCATTTTCATCCATAAAATGAATTTTTAAAAAACTTAATTCAAAACCTCCAATACGCAAATTAGCAACAACCATTTCGCGGTCACTTTTATTGACAATTTCAACAACTAGCTCCTTTCCTTTTTTTGTTGTATCACATTTGGTGTTTACTTGAATATATTCTTCTTGAGCAAAAAGAGTTAGAGGAGTAAAAATAAGCAATATTAAACATATTTTTCTATTCATAAGGCGAATTATTCTTTTGATAAATTATAATATGAATAAACCCTATAAAAGGCTCTATCAGATTAGCATCAATTCAATCGCAATGATAAATATTATAAATTGAAAAAACAAATAAAAAGACTTTTTTTCGGGGAAAATACTTTTAAATATACTTCGGTAAAGAATAAATGGAAAGTGGAGCAGGTCTTCGACCTGCGTTTATCTGTGTCTAAAAAAGTCAGTAGATTTAATAAGTATAATTGAACTTACGTTGTGAGATTTTAGATTTAATATATTTGTTCTTTCATTTTTTTATTATACCTTTGTCAAATGTTAGAAAGTGGATAAATTTGTATGCTTGCAACCACAAAAAAAAATGCTAAAAACCATTCTTGGGGTTAATACATTTTAAATTCTTCTGCTTTCTGATAATTATTAATTATCAGATTTTTTATTTTAAACGAAATTCAAATGAGTTATTTTTTCACATCCGAATCTGTATCTGAAGGTCATCCCGACAAAGTGGCAGACCAAATTTCAGATGCTCTACTTGATCAGTTTCTTGCATACGACCCTGATTCAAAAGTAGCTTGCGAAACGCTGGTAACAACCGGACAAGTTGTTCTAGCTGGAGAAGTAAAATCCAAATCTTATGTTGATATTCCGGAAGTAGCTCGAAGAGTCATCGAACAAATTGGCTACACAAAAAGCGAATATCAATTCGAAGCACAATCCTGCGGAATTTTCAGCGCGATTCACGAGCAATCGGGAGACATTAACCGCGGAGTTGAGAGAGAAGACCCGCTTAATCAAGGAGCCGGCGACCAAGGAATGATGTTTGGTTATGCGACTAATGAAACGGCTAATTACATGCCATTAGCATTAGATTTGTCTCATCAATTATTGATTGAATTAGCAGACATTCGCAAAAACGAAATTGAGCTAATGCCTTACCTTCGTCCAGATGCCAAATCGCAAGTTACGATTAAATACAGCGATGATGGAACTCCTGAAACGATTGATACAATTGTTATTTCGACTCAACACGACGAGTTTGATACTGACGAAGCTATGCAAGCCCAAATAAAAAAAGATGTTATATCAATTTTAGTTCCTCGCGTAAAAGCAAAATATCCACAACACGTTCAAGCTTTGTTCAATGACGAAATCAAATATCATGTGAATCCGACAGGGAAATTTGTCATCGGAGGACCTCACGGAGATACCGGTTTAACCGGAAGAAAAATCATCGTGGATACTTATGGCGGAAAAGGAGCGCATGGAGGTGGAGCTTTTTCGGGAAAAGACCCTTCAAAAGTAGACCGTTCGGCCGCTTATGCCGCTCGCCATATTGCAAAAAACTTAGTTGCAGCCGGTGTTACGGAAGAAATTCTAGTTCAAGTTGCTTATGCGATTGGGGTTGCTGAACCGATGAATATTTTCATCAATACTTACGGAAAGAGCAAAGTGAATTTGACCGATGGCGAAATAGCTGAAAAGGTAGCTTCTATTTTTGATATGCGTCCTAAAGCGATTGAAACCCGATTGAAACTTCGCAATCCGATTTATCTCGAAACAGCGGCGTACGGACACATGGGACGCCAACCGGAAACAATCAAGAAAATTTTCACTTCTCGTTATGACGAAAATCCTGTTAAGGAAATCGAAGTTGAATTATTTACTTGGGAAAAATTGGATTATGTAGATAAAATAAAAGAGGTATTCTAATTTACCACTAATCGGCAAATTACAATCGCATTGAAAAGTGCTGTATTTTGCTAAAATTACCCCGATTTTGAGGAAAAATATTCAAAATCGGGGTAATTTTGTTTTCGTTAGGAAACTTAGGTTTAGCAACCAGCGAGCTTGCTCACGGGAAAGAACAGCCTCTCCTTCTCTCCTCCTAAGCTTCCTGCAGAAGCTAGATGATATCCAAACAAAACCATAAAATTCGCAACTAAAAGAAAGTAATTGATTATCTTTACGCCTTAGATTGTTTTAATGCAAAACAATAAAATCGCTTAGAAATGAATAAAGAAGATTTATTAAATCGACTTTCAGATATTGAGTGGGAAGATTTTGAAGTAAAAAAAGCTTCTGACGAATTACCAAAGAATATCTGGGAAACAGTCAGTGCATTTGCCAATTCAGCAGGTGGATGGATTGTTTTGGGAATTTCTCAGCAAGGAAAAAAATTTGAAGCGACCGGGCTTTCCAATCCGGAGAAAATAGAGCAAGATTTTACAACAGTTTTAAGAAGCAAAAGCAAATTTAATATTCTAATAACTCCCAAAAGCAGAAAATATAATATTAATGAACAGACAGTTTTGGCTTTTTATATTCCTTCGTCAGCACAAAAACCGGTTTTCTTTAATACACTTACAAATACTTTTATCCGAACAGCTAGCGGAGACCAAAGAGCAACAGAGTCAGAAATAAATGCAATGCTTCGAGACCAACTTTTTGGAGTAATGTCGGCTAAACCTGTAGAAAAAACAAGCATTGAAGACTTAAATCAAACCACATTGCGTAGATACAGAGATTATATGGCTCGGTTCAACCCCAGCTTACCTTATAATACCTTATCAGATAGTGAATTTATAGAAAAAATGCAAATCATAGATGGCAAACATCTTACCTATGGAGGTCTCCTTTTTATGGGAAATAATTTAGCGATTAACAAAACCTTTCCCGACTTTAGAATTGATTTCTTGGAAATTCCGGGAACATCGTATGCTGATGCAAAAACACGATATACATTCCGATTGGAAGAACAAGAAAATCTTTGGGAATACTATTTTGCAATCATCGACCGCCTAAAGAGATTAATTGATATGCCATTCAAAATGAACAAATTAGGAATTGCAATTGAAGACAGTCCTCAGTTTGATGCTATTAGGGAAGCATTGGTGAATATGTTAATGCACTCTGATTTTTTCAGTTCAGCAAAGCCCCGCATCAGAGTATTTTCAGATAGAATTGAGTTTGAAAATCCGGGAGCATTTCCTCGTTCAATAGACACTTTATTAAAAAAAGACATATCCATACCCCGAAATCCAATTTTAGCCAAATTATTTCGCAATGCAAAACTTGCAGATAACGCAGGCTATGGATTCGACAAAATGTTGAAATGGGAAAAATCGACAAACACCAAAGTCCATTTTGAAAATAGTATTGATATTGCTTTAGTTATATTTAGATTTTTCAAAACAGACAGGAAACAGATAGAAAATAAGCAGAAAACAAGCAGAAAACAAGCAGAAAACAAGCAGAAAACAAGCAGAAAACAAGCAGAAAACAAGCAGCATTTCGAGGAACAAATCATAGAGTTAATCCGCTCAAATCCAAGTATATCCAGAAAGAACATTTCAACAGAAATAGGTATACTATCTTCTGGCGGTGTTGATTATCATCTTAACAAATTAAAAAAGGCTGGTCATATAAAAAGAATTGGTGGTGCAAAAGGTGGAAGTTGGGTAATTCTTGAGCCATAGATTTAAAGCATAAATAAGGTAGTTTCCTAACGGAAACATTCGACGAAAAAGCCATTTGAATTTTGTATACGAATATAAGTTTTCATTTCGACTACTCTATATTTCCCAACGAAAAATACATATTCTTAAAATCCAACAACATATAATCATATTGATTTATAATATCTTGACCAAGTATGCCGTCATATTCATTTTGATTAGCACTTTTCGGCTGAACAAAAACGGGTATTTCGGGCAAAATTGTTGTGAATGTATTTATTTTTACCGGAAAATCGGTCAATGAATAAATAGGAAATTCTTTACTTCCACCCATACCACGAACGAGTTTTGTAGAGGATGTTCCTGTATTTTCTATATCGTCCTTATTGTTATTATAGTAGTTGAGAGATAAAGATGACCATGCTGCGCCTGTATCTAAGAAAAACAAAAGAGAATCATTTGCAGAAACAATCATTTGCCAATCTCGCGTAAACATCATATTGCTACTTTCGGAGTGTTTTTTTGCTGGCAATATTTCTAAAATATTAGTTTTATTGTATATTTTCATAGCTGGCAAGGCTGATATTTCATGAAAACCCAATACTCCTTTAATTTTAATGTTTTCTTCCGGCACTTCTAAAAGCTCATCTTTAAGCACTTGAAAAATCACATTTTCGTACATCATATTACCCATTTGTAATTGGTCTGCTACTGCAATTTTCGTATATTCAAGGTTATTTGTGCTACCTGACACTTGAAAAGAATCTGCTAAAATTTTTAGATTCATTTCTCTTGCTGCAGATTCAGTTACAGAAGAGAAACCTGCACCTGTGTCGAAAACCAACAAAACAGGTTCTTTTGAAGAAGTTTGCACTTCCACTTCCAAATACCCCTTTGGGTTGCGAATCATAGGAATTTGAGTGTTTTTTATGCTAACAGACAAAGGCTTAATGTCTTTTAATATGTTATACATTCGCAAAGATTCCTTAACACCGGATATTTATTCTCCTAAAATATCGGCATAATTATCTATAATTTCTTTATATGTGTTTGCCGCGTTATGATAATCAAATAGCCTTGCGTAGTTGTTTGCTTTCAAGCTTAAAATTACAATCATTGCATGCGGATATTCTCTGCTTTCTTTCTTTTACAATAAAAACCGTAAATTATCATTTGATTTTGTATAATTATTCATTGCATTATACGTATAAGCCTTAACAAGATGATAGTAAATTTCATCCATATTTTCGTTCGTAAAATCTCCCTTATCCAATAGTTGGTTGATTTTGATAAAATCGCCTCTATCAAAGGATTTTTCCAACTCATTTTGCGCTGAAATAAATAATGATATTGACAAACCCAATAACAGTCCTAATGTTTTTTTCATGTCTAATTCAATTTTTATATTTATTTTTTCAAAGGTAAAGTAATTTTCCGAATCCCTCAACTTTTTGGGGTGATCCCCATTATCAGCACTTTACAAAAATGAAGACACAAAAAAAGAGCCACTTTTCAGCGACTCTTTCGATTTAGTTGCGGGGACAGGACTCGAACCTATGACCTTTGGGTTATGAGCCCAACGAGCTACCAACTGCTCCACCCCGCGATTTCGAGTACAAAGGTAATCCTTTTTTTTTGAAAAACAAATTTTCTTCAAACTTTCTTCTTTTTTCTTTGCAAAAATTGCTTTTTGTATTAATTTTGCACAATCATATTATTAATGTGCAAGTTTAATGACTACAGTTGCAATGGCAAAAACAAGAGATAAGTTGATAGAAGTAGCTCGTTTGCTCTTTGCTAGAACAGGCGTGGAAAATACGACTATGAATGATATTGCCGTCGCTTCTAAAAAAGGAAGGCGTACCCTTTATACTTATTTTAAAAGTAAAACGGAGATTTACCACGCTGTCATTGAATCTGAGTTAAATATCCTTTATAGTTCTCTCGAAGTTGTGGCAAATAAAGATTTGCCTGCCGACCAAAAACTCATTGAATTTATTCGTATTCGTTTGGAAACAATTAAAAATGTGGTTTTTCGGAATGGAACTTTAAAAGCAAATTTTTTTCGAGATATTTGGCGGGTGGAAAATGTAAGAAAGAATTTTGATTTAAAGGAAATCAATTATATCCAATCTATCTTGGATGAAGGCATTCAGAAAGGTATTTTTGAAATAGAAAACTCTACATCAATGGCAATAGTGCTTCATCATGCATTCAAAGGACTTGAAGTTCCTTACATTAGAGGTACCTCTTTTTCAGACAAAGAAAGTGCAGAAAGTGTCGTCAAATTGCTATTCAATGGAATAAAAAAACAGTAAGTTTTAGTTCTTAAGACTTTATATTATATTAAAATATTTATGAAATTATTAGAAGGAAAAATTGCAGTAATTACAGGTGCTGCTCGTGGTATTGGTAAATCAATCGCCATTCGTTTTGCTCAAGAAGGTTGTAATATCGCATTTACCGATTTAGTTCTTGATGAAAATGCAGAAGCTACTGCCAAAGAAATCGAAGCTTTGGGCGTAAAAGTGAAAGGATATGCTTCCAATGCTGCTAATTTTGATGATACACACCAAGTGGTTGACCAAATTGTGAAAGATTTTGGTCGTGTCGATATTTTAGTGAATAACGCAGGTATTACCAGAGACGGATTAATGATGCGAATGACTGAACAACAATGGGATATGGTTATCAATGTAAACCTAAAATCCGCATTTAACTTTGTTCACGCGTTGACTCCGATAATGATGAAACAAAAATCCGGAAATATTATCAATATGAGTTCCGTTGTTGGAGTTCATGGTAACGCTGGACAATCTAATTATTCTGCTTCTAAAGCCGGAATGATTGGTTTAGCAAAATCTATTTCAAGAGAATTAGGTTCCCGCGGAATACGTGCGAATGCGATTGCTCCCGGATTTATTGCTACTGAAATGACTCACCAATTATCAGACGAAGTTCGTACTGAATGGGCTAAACAAATTCCTTTGCGTCGCGCCGGAACTCCGGAAGATGTTGCAAACGCAACTTTATTCCTTGCTTCTGACTTGTCATCTTACATCACAGGACAAGTTATTCAAGTAGATGGTGGAATGAACACTTAAAATAATTAAGAATTAAAAGTTAAGAATTAAGAATTGAAATAGACAAGTCTTAATTCTTAATTTTTAATTTTGTTTTTTAATTTTCCTGATTTCGATATGTTCCATATTTTTGCAATCTCATATAATTGAGGGTAACGCATAGTCAAAATAAGAAGAATTAAAAGTTAAGAATTGAAACAGACAAGCCTTAATTCTTAATTTTTAATTCTTAATTTTTAATTTTATGAAAGTAGTATACGAAGATAATCACATCATTGCCGTGAATAAAACTTGTTCGGAAATTGTTCAAGGCGATAAAACCGGAGATGTTCCTCTTTCCAAAATTGTGAAACAATGGCTGAAAGAAAAATACAATAAACCGGGAAATGTGTTTATTGGAGTTAGTCATCGTTTGGACCGTCCGGTTTCCGGATTAGTTCTTTTTGCCAAAACAAGTAAAGCCCTACCCCGCTTGAATGAAATGTTTCGGGAAGGAAAAGTAAAAAAAACATATTGGGCGATTGTGAAAAATAAACCACCTCATACAGAAGGCGAATTAATGCATTATTTGGTTCGAAATGAAAAACAAAATAAATCGTTCGCTTATGATGTGGAAAAACCTCAATCAAAAAAAGCAATTCTCTCATACAAATTAATTGCACATTCTGCGAATTATTATCTTCTCGAAATCGACTTAAAAACGGGTCGACATCATCAAATTCGTTGTCAATTGGCTAAAATGGGATGTCCCATTAAAGGCGATTTAAAGTACGGATTTGCTCGCTCGAATAAAGATGGTGGAATTAGTCTGCATTCCCGAAAAGCTAAATTTATTCATCCGGTTTCAAAAGAGGAAATAGAAATTATCGCTCCGCTTCCCAATGATAATTTGTGGCAAGCATTTGAACAACACAATTAAAAGGCAGATGTACACAACAAAGGCGAATAATTGAATGCGCTATTGTGCGTTGTATCGCGCCAATTCATAATTTACAATTTATAATTCATAATTCTCATTTGTTTTTCTTAACTTTGCCCGAATTACAAAAAAGAAAAATAAATGGAAGAAATTGTCTTTTCAAAATATACAGTAGATTTTGCTCGCATTGCATTAGAATTTTGTGTATTTGTAGAAAAAACAAAAGAAACAGATAAGAAAACTTTTGTCGATAATCTGACAAAAGTATTGCCGCTTTTGTACCTGAAAGTATCTATTATCCCTGAAATTAAGGATAATTACGAATCAGATTTAGAAACAAAAGTCGACGAAAATTTTTATTCTCAAGTAGAAAATAATATCAGTAATCTATTGGGCGATGATAATCTTTATCTCGAGACTTTTCATCCGGATATTAAGCTCAGTGATTCTCCTGTTGCGGTAAAAATATCAGAAGATTTGGCAGACATCTATCAAGATTTGGGAAATTTTATCGCTATTTTCAAAAATGGAAATAAAGAAACAATGAACGATTCTCTAATCTCTTGCATTGAAAATTTTCAAAAATATTGGGGACAGCGTTTGGTAAATGCGCTTAGAGCGTTACATTTTATTAAATACAAATCAGAAATAGAAGAATAAATTTTAATTGTGGGAAAAACAATTACAAAAGAAGAAATAGCACAATTCGACATCGAAGAGTTTTCCGGTCAAATAATTGAGATACAAAGACCAGAAGACGCCGATGAAGCGGTTGCTTTTTTATCCAAATTTGAACGATTAGGATTTGACACCGAAACTCGTCCTGCATTTAGAAAAGGAAGTGTACATGGAGTGGCTCTTATTCAATTATCAACCGATGATGTTTGCTTTCTTTTTCGTTTAAATAAAATTGGTTTTCCGACTTCTTTAATTCATTTATTATCAAATCCTCAAATATTAAAAATAGGTTTGTCTTTAAGAGACGACTTTCAATCCATGGGTCGAAGGATGAAATTTTCGCCACAAGGATTTATTGATTTACAGGCGATAGTAAAAAATTATAATATAGACGATATTAGTCTACAAAAAATATATGCTCTTCTGTTTAGAAAAAAGATTTCTAAAAATCAAAGACTGAGTAACTGGGAAGCCGAAAACTTGACTGAATATCAGAAAAAGTATGCTGCCTTAGATGCTTGGGCTTGTTTGAAAATTTACGAAGAATTATGTCTTACAAAAAAGTTTATTTAAATCCAAAGAAAGACGAGTCTTTAAAACGCTTTCATCCTTGGATATTTTCGGGTGCGATTCACCATATTGACGGAACTCCTCAAGAAGGCGAAATTGTCGAAGTCTACAATTCACAAAAGAATTTTGTAGCGATAGGACATTGCCAGATTGGTTCAATTGCGATTCGAGTTCTTAGTTTTGAACAAGAAATCATAGATAAAGATTTTTGGAAAAAACGGTTTGAGGTAGCTTATCAATTAAGAAAACAATTAGGCCTTGCCGGAAATCCGAACAATAATACCTACCGTCTCATTCATGGCGAAGGCGATTTATTACCCGGACTAATAATTGATGTTTATGCTAATACAGCCGTTATGCAAGCCCATTCTCCGGGAATGCATATTTCAAGAAATGAATTGGCGGAAGCACTCAAAGAAGCAATGGGCGATTCGATTCAAAATATATATTATAAATCGGAAGGCACCCTACCCTTCAAAGCTGATTTGGGCGCAGAAAATGGCTATTTGATTGGAGGAGAACATGTCGAATCTATTGCAATTGAGAACGAAATTAAATTTCAAGTAGATTGGGTAAAAGGTCAAAAAACCGGTTTTTTTGTTGACCAACGAGATAATCGCTGTTTATTAGAAACGTATTCCAAAGGAAGAAGTGTTTTGAATATGTTTTGTTACACCGGCGGATTTTCCTGTTATGCGATGCGAGGAAATGCAAAATTGGTTCATTCGGTGGATAGTTCTGCAAAAGCGATTGCTTTGACGGATGAAAATATTGCATTAAATTTTCCGGATGATGCTCGTCACCAATCGTATGCAGAAGATGCTTTTAAATATTTGGAAAAAATGGGCGATCAATACGATTTGATCATTTTGGATCCTCCTGCTTTTGCAAAACATCGAAATGTGCTGAAAAATGCTTTACAAGGGTATCGCAAATTGAATGCAATTGCTTTTGAAAAGATCAAACCGGGCGGAATTATCTTTACTTTTTCGTGTTCACAAGTGGTTAGCAAGAACGATTTCCGTTTGGCGGTATTTAGTGCTGCAGCTCAATCCGGACGAAAGGTAAAAATCTTACATCAACTGACACAGCCGGCTGATCATCCAATAAACATCTATCATCCTGAGGGAGAATATCTTAAAGGATTGATTTTATCAGTAGAATAAGTCTTCATGTGTTAAACTTAGTTAAATCGCGAACTTTATGCCGAAAAACTATGTTTTATAACATAAAATCACTTACCTTTGTAATGTGTTTTTCATGGTATTAGATTTAAGGTTAACAATGAAGATTGGTTGTCGGGATGACAACCTTTTCTTTTTTAAACCATTTCAGATTTAAAATCCAGTAATTTTCAGTGGAGTCGCTACCTCCAACTGCTTCTCTTTCTCTTCATCAGAGATTATTCAAATTTCATCCTTCAGACAGATAGTACACATCCAAATAGAATTTAGTTCAATAAAAGGACACATTTTGTATCCATTAGACAAAGCTATAATTTTTTCATGCTCCATTTTTTTTTGGGTTAAGCTCGAATTTTCTCATTTTTAACTTAACAAAACCTTAAAAAAGCACATAATAAAATCATTAATAATTAACCAATATATTAATTATTGATTAATTATTAAAATTTCGTTTTTTAAGATAAATAACTTATTTTTGTGAAAGTTAAAATAGAAAAACACATATACAATGTATGAAGCATAAATTTTTTATATCTATAGCTAATCTTTTACTATTTACCTCCCTTATTTATGCTAATAGCGACATAAATATTGAATATGGTCTGTTTATCAAATCTTATCCAGTAAGTGATAATGAAAAAACATCTTTAGTTCTTGAAAACAACAAACCCATAAAGTTAGGAAAAGAGACCTCTTTATCTTTTGATGTGTTTTTTCGGAATGAAAATCCATTTGGGATGATTTCCAGAATAATTACAGATAATAATCAAAATATTGATTTGTATATTGCCGTAGGAGATGACGGTATTCATTACCCTATGCTATTAATCAATGAATCAATCCATATGATGTCAGATCAATTAATATACAATGAATGGATTCCAATGAGCATCTCTTTTTTGGCTTCAGAGCAAAAAATATCATTAACTTACGGCTCCAAAACTCTATCAATACCTTATCCTGTATCTGAAATAAATGATGTTCGGATATCATTTGGATTATGTCCCTTTTTAAACTATACAATATATGATATTGCCTCTGTTAATATTCGAAATATAAAATTGATACATGATCATAAATTATTGAGATTTTGGAAATTAGGGAAACACATAGGCGATATTACTCACGATTCGGTTGCAAATGTAGCTGCAATTACACGGAATCCGCAGTGGATTATAGAAGATTATTCTACATGGGAAAAACGCTATTCTAAACAAGTTGAAAGAGATGCTTTATATACATTTGACAATAAACAAGAAAAGCTTTTTATTCTTCCCAAAGAGCAACCTCAAGCAATTATTATATACGATCTTAAGCAAAATAAAGAAACTATACTTCAAGCAAAGAATAATTACCCCGAAACAAATAATTATAAGCGCTTACTATATGACAATCTTAGAGAGCAATTGGTTATTTATAATCAAGAATCAAAAGCAATTTTCACATTATCCCTTAAAGATCTTATTTGGAATTCTAATATGAAAAGTCTTAAACCTCAAGTTGGATTTCAATGCAGTTCTACAATATATGATGCAAAAGACTCTACTTTAATTTCATTCGGAGGTTATGGATATTTAAAGTATAATAATGAATTGATGCGTCTAAATATATATAATGATTCTGTTACTCAATCGGTTATTCCAAAAATCCCTCCGCGATTTCATGCTTCTACGACTAAAATTGGAGATAATTTGTATATCTTTAGTGGAAGAGGTAGTAATACTGGCAGACAAGAGATTTTCCCTAAACATTATTTTGATTTTTATTCCCTTAATCTTTTAACGGAAGAAGTGCATAAATTTTGGGAATTGAGTGAAAATGACGATGAGTTTTATGTGGGTGAAAATATGGTTTATGATGAGCAAGAAAATTGTTTTTATTTACTTGCAGATATTGACAACCTTACATTACTAAAAATTGATAAAAAAGAAGAAGGTTACGAAATAATGTCCTTTTTTAGAGATGAGATACATCCAAAAGCAAATTATCGGAATTTATATCACCAAAGTGGTCAAAAAAAATTTTATGCTTTAACATCTACTGACATTGATACTCCGGAAGAAAAACAGGAAATCAATATTTTTTCTCTAAATTATCCTCCTATTGGGCTAAATGCAACTATTGAAGCCGATCGCTCAACAAAAAAAAGTCAGGCTTGGTTATGGATTATCATCAGTTTTCTTCTTTTTAGCTGCATTGTTTTTTTCATATTTAACATTATAAAAAGAGCAAAAGCAAAAAACAGAATTTCAGCCAAGACATCACCAAAGATGGAAGTTGAAGAAACTATTTCAGAAAGTGAATATCAGGAAGTGTTGAATGTAAATTATTATGATTTTTCAAAACGATCGATTTCTATTCTTGGGGATTTTTTCATTGTAGATAAAAAAGGAAATGACGTAACAAAGCTATTTTCACCTACATTAAGAGATATCCTTGTCCTGTTAATTCTTCACTCAACAAAAGACGGCAAAGGCATATCAACCAAAGAGCTTATCAAATTATTTTGGTATGATAAAAACGAAGATGCTGCCAAAAATAATCGAAATGTATATTTTAGCCGTCTTAGATCCACATTAGAGGTAATTGGGGAAATCGAAATTGTAAATGTTAATCACTATTGGAAAATTGAATTAAAGGAAGATATTATTTGTGATTATATAGAAGCGGTAAAAATGCTTGATTTTATAAAGAATCGAATTGCACGAATTGAAATAGCTAAAATATATAAATTATTAGAAATATTAAGTCGAGGAATCTTACTTCCTGATATTGAAATCGATTGGTTAGATAATTTCAAAAGAAATTTTTCAAATCAGGTGATTGATGTCCTTACTGAAATATCTCAAAAAGGAGATTATAAGCTAAATGATAACTTAAAAATGAAAATTGCAGATATTCTTTTTATGCATGACTACTTAAATGAAGAAGCTCTCTATTTAAGATGCTCGTCATTTGTAAATTCAGGAAAAAAGGGAATTGCAAGAAGTGTTTACGATAGCTTCGTTAAAGAATATCACGATTTACTGGGAAACAAATATAAATATTCCCTTTCCGATATTTTAAATCGGAAGAATATTTTGTAAATGATGAGAGTTTCCCATAGGAAACTGTGCTTAACCAGTCTCAGAGCATTATAGATTGTATCCCCTTAAAAGTAACAAAAGTAAATTAACGAGAATTCGATAAAAAAGTCCGAATATAGGACTTTTGTAGACAAACACGATTCATTCTGAAATTGAAATCGCCGCTGTTTCTCGATGATAAATTAATTTTCCTTCTTTACTGATTCCTTCAATTACGATAGAATAAGTAGAAGGACTATCAGCAGTATAAAAATCCAAAGAAGTTGCACCCGAAGCATCCAATTTCGCATCCGGTTTCCAATAAATAGTACTTCTTAAGTCCGGTGTTTGATTTTTCAAAGCTTCCGGAGTATCGTATTTAGGAGAATAAAATTCCACCGGAATATGATAACCAATCGGACGAAGCGATTCGGCATTGTATTTATTTTTATTGGAAGGACCACCACCCTCTTTTGTAAATATTTCAATCACGCCGTTGTTCGTTCCATACACAACTAATTTCCCCGGGTCGCGGATTACGTCGATTTGAGCCACATCAAAAGCATTTACGTATTGCCAATCGTCCGGATTAAACATTTTGATTCCGTCAATCACAATCAAAGGCGCTCCTCCCCTCACCGTTAGGTTGTCGCCGGCAAGATTAACGCCCGGCAAACGAATGAGTAAGTGACGAATATCACTGGTGGTAACTCGTTCTATTTCTTCTTGCGACATGGAAAAGTCGGGTTCGCTATAGTAAGGCGATTTGAATTTGCGCACTTTTTTTCGAGACGCTTTTACAACTACTTCATCCAAGTTAATCATTCTCATACCATTTTCATAAGTATATTTCAAATCGGCTTTGCTTGTGTAATTCTCAAAAAACGGAGAATCTTCTAATAATGGAGAATATCGAAAAGGATAAATCGTAGGAAAAACTTCTTTATCAACAAACAATTCAACCAAATCGCTTCCCCGTTTGCTTAATGCTTGAACCAAAAGCGTTGTTTGGTCCGGAAATTCAAAACCGGAGAAATGAAAACGTCCTTGTTCATCTGTTTCTTGCACTTCCGAAAATCCATAAAGAAGAGACATCAGCGAAACGCGCGCTCCTTCGTATAATTTGGATAATAAACCTCCTTTTACATATCCTGAAACTGTTTTTGATTCTTCATTCGGAATCGTAAATTGCTGGAAATTGCCTTTCATCGCTTCCGGAATATCATAGCGATTCCAACCGTGAGTCATCATCAAAAGGTCTGATGCAACGGATGCTCGCCGATTGTTCTTTTGAAAATAGTAAGCCGGATTATGAATGTATCCCTTTAATTCCGAAGTAAGTAAAAGGGTGGAAAGAATAGTCGAAGTTGTATCAATGCGAACATCATTATCATCGGTTACTGATATGGCAAAATTTCCTTCCAGATTTTCCAATCCGTTTTTGTCAAGAGCAACATTCAATTGAACCAAGTCTCTTTTCTTGTAAACCGATTTGTCTGTTTGAAGTTGGACTTGCGCATAAGCATCTTCATTCAAATTAAAAATCAAACGTTCACTTACAGGTTCAAAATTTTCGGTAAACAATAATAGATGATTTACACCGGAATGGAAATTTTGCTTATCAATAATCACACATTCTTTGGTCGAATCCCACGCTTCCAGATAACTCACTTGACCTCTTGAATGTGCTAATATATACAATTTTTGCCAAGGCAAATCAATCGGTTTATTAACCATAATCCATAATTGGTCTTGTCGCCAAGAAGCTTTCAATGAAAAAACATCATTGCGAGGTTTCGGCAAATCAATTTGAACGGATTGGTCATCTTTGGTGCAAACAGCATAATATGATTCTCCCAAATCAGGAGTTAAATTAAAGTATCCCATTCCGTCATGATAGGAAGTAAATTTCGCGACAAACTCTCCTTTTGAATTGAAAATCTCCCCGGTTATAATAGCCGGTTCACCGTTAGATTGAAGCGCTTTGAACGCCACCGCTGAAGCTTGACCGACAATTAAATGACCGCCTTCCGGAAAAAATGAGACTTTAAATTTGTCATCCGGATAAGGAATGCGAAGATATTGTTGAAAACTAAATTCATCTGTATTTAATTCAATATGCAAGGTTCTCAAAAGGTCATTCGAAAGATTGTATTTTACTTGAAACCATCCTTCTTGTTTGGGTTTTACTGCGGTTGTTTTTCCGGAATTCAATCTTAAATTAATTTTATCCGGAAGCAAAATTTCGTCCGTTTCTTTATTTACAAAACGAAGACTGATTTCGACTTCTTTGTCGTTCAAAAAATCATATTTCGCTTCTGTTTTTATTTTTTTGATTTGAGGGTCTGTTATCTGAATGTATTGAGAATAAAAATAATCTGCCGGCAAATTAGTCATAAAACGAGTATAAGCCCGCATTTTATAAACACCTTGCGGTAAATCTTCGGGAATAATTAAACTTCCATAGGACAAACTATCTTCCGGCAAAATCTGATGACGGATTATTACTGAATCGATTGGATTTATTAATTCCACATACACATAACGACTGATGTCGGATTCTTTATGCGAATAGGCATCTAACAAAAAGTTTCGAAAAAAAATCGTCTCGCCTGTAATGTAATACGGTTTATCCGTTTGCATGTAAATTTTTTCCTGCGGAAAAAGCAAGGTTTGCATGTAAATATTGCTGAGAGCAGTATCTAAAGGCTGCTTTTCTACTTGTCCTAAAACATAAAAACAAAGGAAAGACAAGATAAGGGATAGAATCGTTTTTTTCATTTTTTTATAATTTTTTTTACCCCTAAATCCCCTAAAGGGGACTTGGCGGCACACGAATCATCAAAATTTGTGCTTAATTGAATTTTAAATGAGACTGTGTTAAAAGTACCAATAGAACGCAGATAAAGCGGATTAGGCGGATGAACGCGGATTTTATTATCTGCGACAACCCGCCTAATCCGCTTTATCTGCGTTCCATTGGCGACTTTTGACAATTTTGTGGATAATCATTAATTTTTCTCTTTATACATACTTCATTGATGACTTTGTGATTAAATTAAGCACAAAGAAAATACAAAGAATTTCAAAAGGGTACAGTAAGTTTTTTTCTTAAGGGATAATACACTTATGCGTACTTGTCCCTTGTTGATTGGTAGTTATAAGTAATAAGTAAATTCCTTTAGGCAAAGTTATCTGATAATTTGAATCGATTATTTTATCGTTAACAATTGTTTTACCGGTTATATCCATAACTTTTAGGTATCCAAATCCGGTTACGTTTTCAATAAATAATGTATTTTCGACGGTTCTAATTTTCAGTTCATTTGTAGCAACAGCGTTAATGCTGGTTCCTGGCTCTTCCGATTTGGGAGTATAATTCAACTTTTTATCCATCCACAAAATCCGGTTCTTAATATAATTCTTTACATTCTCCACTTCGGCTTCATAACTTCCATGAATAACCGGATTGGCATGTATTTTCTGATTCAGAATCGGCCAACGCAAGAAATTAAGTTTTTGTGATTGGTCTAATTGCGCTGCATAATTGTCCACAACTTCCAATAAAGATTCTGCCGAAATGATATTTTCATCACGATAGTAAGAATAAATTTCTTTCATTTCTTTCTGAATATTCTGGTCAGTTAAAATTCGATTGACAAAACTTCTCATTCCATTGGCGCAACTTCCGGTTACAGCATAAATCCATCGGTCGCCGGTTCTTGTATTAATTGGATAAGTACGTTCATCGTTTTCAAACGAAAGGTCCAAATCCCATATCGGAGCAAAATAGAATTTATCGTCCGTTCTTTTCTTATATAAATAAACACTCCAATAACTATCGGTATTTCCGTTGAGTTCGGCAGCTAAAAATCGACGAAGAAAAGAAGGTGTATCTATGTATTTTCTAAATCCTTGAACTTCATCGGTATAATTCCATTTATTTAAAGCAGTTTCCATTTTATTGAAATATTCTTCAATGAAAGCTTTTTGTTGGGGAACGATTTCATCGTGTTTCGGATACTTAATGGTTACCGGGATTCTATTTCCGGAAGAAGTAAACCAACTCGGTTCTGTATTCGCATAAGCATCTATTTCAAGAAGATATCCGCCATCAAGATTAGGGGGAGTTATATCGGTTGTTTCCATTTCTTCAATATCAACTCGTCCTTTGTTGGCTTCCACTTGGTCGCATAATTGATAACATCCTTTATAGTCTCCATTCAAAAACACATTTACAGCCATACCTGCTGGAGTATAAGGCAGTTCCATCTTTTCACTAATATCAAAACCGACCAAATTCCGCATTAACGTTTTGTCCCCGAAATTATTAATCAAAGTCCAATTTCTTTCTCTCGCGGGCATTCCTAGAAGGCTCACTTTTTTATAGAACTTTATTCGATACGGTTTTTTCGGATAACTCCAACTATTATTTCCTCGTCCTCTGATATCTAAACTATCAGTATGAATACTTTTTCCATCTGCAGATATTACAGAAATAATCCCTTTTATATAATTTTCTCTGCTGGTAATATCCTGATTATCGACTGTATGAATTGAAATGGTTGGAATATTCGTAATTTGAGGCAATTGACTATCATCGCCTTCAGCTTGGTATCCGAAAAATTTCAATTCTGCCATATAACTGCTTTTTCCGGCTTCTTGTGGAGTTGGAAAAACAAAACGCACATATCTGAATCCTCTGGAACATTCAATTGCTTGTTGTGTTAATTCTCTTTCCGTAAGACCGGGAATGATAAATAATGGAATGGCATCTCCAAAATCCGGATTGTTAGCTCCTTCAAAAACGCCTAAGCTCAAACGATGACGATAATCATTATCGAGACGTGGGCAATAGGCTATTTGAGTGATTACATGTTTTTCTCCTAAATCCAACCCAATCCAATTGCCAAATTCGCTACATGAGGAAAAATAAGTATTCAAATCATCATCGAATGCGTCCGTTATTGGATGAGATTGTTCATTACATCTATCCCAATAAATAATATTTCCTGTTAACTCTTGTATATTTTGTGAACTCAAATAAAAAATGCAAGTGATAAGCATTATATTGGTAAGAAAGAACTTTTTCGTATTCATAAACAATTATATAATCGTGCAATATAGCAATTCTTTTTTAGAAAATGTCTATTTTCTTTTCTTAAAATCTTTTCTTGAAAAATTTAAACCGTTTCTTATTTTTTTATGATTTTTTTCGTGTCAGTTTCTCCTTTGCGCAACTTTACGAAAGGGAACTTCACTTACACACAAAAAATTAAGGTGTAAGTAGAAGTTCCCGGGCATAGATTTAAGGGTTTTTATTTATAATACAACCATTTTTATTTCAGCAGATTTACCCGCTTTCAAATCTAAAATTCTAGCTTCGTTTCCGATAGGAGAATCACTTATTTTTACATTTTTACCAGCAATAGAAATGATTCCGTTACGCTGAATCAATGTAATTTTTTGGTCTATATTGGATTTTAATTTGCAAGTAATTGCCTTTCCATCCCATTGCAAGTTTTCAATTGTAACCTGATTTCTGGTTTTCAAACCGGAAATGGCCCCTTTTGTTAACGCTTCAGGAGTTGCAGGTAATAACTCAATTACATCATTTTTGGAATTGACAAGCATTTCCATCATGACTCCGGGAACGGAATGACATACATCTGCACAGAAAGTGTTGAAGTTTCCATGATGTGAAGTGGCTAAACCGGCATAGTAAAAGTCGGTTGTCATTAATTCTATTAATTTCTTATTTACCGATTGAGCATTATTCAGATTAGCTGCGTTTAGCGCACCATGCAATAATCCGTGACCGGCACCTTCGTATCTGTGTTCATCTTTTTTATTCAAGGCAATTTGGGCGGCCTTGTATAATTCAGGCGTTTTTTCCTTTGATATTTCATTCAAGGGCCAAACGGGAAGCATGTGGCTGGAATGACGGTGTCCATAGACTTCGACATTGCGAAGACTTGGCCATGACCATTCGCTCAATGCTCCGTTGTCACTAATCAAATAAGGAGGTAATTGCGCTAAAATAGCACTCCAACGCTCCACTCCTTCTCCGGGACCTTGCTCGTATCCGAACATTTCACACATTTCTAACAATTTTTCAAGGCAAAATTTAGCTCCGGCAATATCGAATGTTGAGTTATTTACTAACGAAGCTCCCAATGCTTGTGCCTCCGGCGAAATAGAACCGGCAAAGATGTATTTTCCATTGGTGTCTTTTCTTACTAAGAAATCTTCGTAAAACCATCCCATTTCTTTCATTAATGGATACAAGCGGTTTTTTAAGAATTCTTTATCTCCGGTAATTTGATAATGCTCCCAGAATGGATATAACAGCCATCCCATTTCTCCGGTAACATATTGATAAGGATAGTATTCGCTAAGTCTTGAAATCAAACCGTTCAATCCGGCTGTGTTTCCTCCGCCGACCATACCTCTTACGCCAAGTAATTTTTCGGCATTGATTTTAAATCCGTCATTAAGTCTTTCCATTAGAGTGAAATATCCTTCCATTGCTTCCGGCATGGCTCCGATATTACCACTGGAAATTTGAAGGTTCAAATTGGCATCTAAATGGTAAAAGCCATTCCAACCGACATGACTATCTCCTGTCCATAATCCTAAAAGGTCTGGAGCTGCAACATCGCTACTTGCTGAAAGATATAAATAACGACCGGAATCAAATATTCGTTCCCATAATGCCGGAAGTGCGTTGGTTTGATTTTTTTGTTTTGCTAATAATTTATCATTGGACAAATTTCTATCAGCTGCCGTTCCTCCTAAATCTATTTTTACACGGTCGAAAATAGCTTGATGAGTTTCCTTTTGACCTTGTAATAATTTGTTGTATTGACGAGGTAAGGTATTCAATTGAGCTTGTAATGCTTTCCGATTCCATTGGTTTTCGCAATCGGTATAGTATTTATCCATTCGTGTAAGTAAAAGCACCGATTTAGCATCTTTAATTGTCAAAACGCCATTCTCAACACTTTTCGTTCCTCCTGATAAAATAATTTTTGTTACACCTTCGTATCCGGCGCCGTTGGTATTTGGTGCATATTTTACTCTTAGATTCAAAAATTCCAAATCCGAATGATTGGTCGCAGTTGCTCCACCTAAGTGCATATTTTCATTGGTACCCAAAACGATAGAGCAATTCAATTTTCCTTTGGAAGGAGCTGTTAGATACTGTACAATAACATTATCTTTTCGAGATACAAATGTTTTTCTTTCCCAACTTCCACGATTATCTTTCCATTTTACAGAAATCTCTCCTGTTCTGAAATTCACTTCACGTAAATAGTCGGTAATATTTCCATCTTCGGGGATATTAATTAGCATTTCATATCCCGGATGCTTATTTCCTTCACCACCATCTTGCCAGCCATGTACTTCGTTCGCTAAATGATTAGCTTCTTTCCATTTTTCTTCTGCACAATAATCGCGTATTTTCTTTAAGTTTTCTGCACTTACTGTATTAAATGAACGCTCTGGACGCTCGCGAGAAGCCGCCATGAAAAATTTGCGGTCATTATAAATAACTGTTTCATCCAATGGATTACCAAACACAATGACACCCATTTTTCCATTTCCACCAAAAAGCCCGTTTGCCCAATCGTTATATTCGGTTGGATAGCTATGCAAAAAACCTTTTCTTTCTTCCGGTTGGTTCGCAAAAGCATCATTTTTCAAACAACTACTAACAAGCAGAAATAATAAAATCAAACCAGAGGGCATCCACACATTTACTTTCTTCATTTTTTAAATTTTCATTTTTAGTAAGAAGACATATCAAAAGACACTTTACTTCCAACCCCCTAAAGGGGCTTTTGCTGACACCTGTTGCCGCGCTTTGCGAAGTCCCCTTCAGGGGATTTAGGGGTAAACTACTTTTGATACATCTTCCATAATTAATAATTTGTTACTTTATTTGTATTTTTTGTATTTTTTGCGAATTATTTGTTTGTACTTTCACAATTGCAACTGAATTTTGAGCTGGAACATTCAATTGGTAAACTGTCTGATTTAACGAACTTTCAGAAGTGATTATTCTTCCTTGTAAATCATAGATTGCCACATTTTGAATCGGGTCGTTTTCTTCGCTCTTAATCATAATTGAGCGCATAGAACTCGAAATAAGAATATTATTTTCAACTCGGAACGATTCAATGGAAGTTCCATGTTCTCTGAAAACATATTTATCCAGATTAAAATCTCCACCTTCAATAGAAACTTGCAATACATGTAATCCTTTTTCTAAAGATACATTTTCTATCGTTACTTTATCCCAGCTTGTCCATCCTCCGGTATTATTAACCGAAATCGAATTCGTTATTGGAGTGTTTTCCGTTTCTCCCACAAGACTCATGAAAAACTTACCGGTTGTATTCGGAGATGCAACATAAACATCAATATCGAAAAATCCATTTTCTTCCACATCAATTGTGTATCTTAACCATTCGGTAGGCTGAATTCCTGCAACATTTATTACATCGCTTCCTTCATAAAACAAGTCCAATTTAACACCCGTTGGTTCGCGATAAGGTTCAACATCCGGATTTGGTTCTTCCGGAAGAGAAATATCGTGATAAGCCATTCCTTCTCCACCTAAATCAAAATCTTCGGCTTCAATCGTTCCCGGAATTTTAAGAGCCTCTCCGTGGAAAGGAGTTCCGGTATAAGTGAATATTTGTCTTTCGAATTTGAAATCAACAATCCGCATATCTCCATTCGGTTTGAATGTCATTACATGTTGACCCGCAGGAAGTTGAATGTCTCGTTGAGTAATTGCTTGAAATCCTCCGGCTGGCACTTCAATATTCGTTGCGATTGGACGTTCATCTATTTCGAGAGAGAAAGAAGTTGCTGCATCGGCTGCGACAAGACTTTCTAAAGAATATAAACCTCCAACATTAATCATTACTGTATAATTTAACCATTCCTCGGAAGTTGTCCAACCAACATATTTTCCGGCAGATGCATCTTCAGCAATATCAACACCTTCGCCTGTTCTATAATCACTATCTCCTTGATTTATTGCATCTGTATCGTGATACGCTTTGCCTTCTCCTCCTAAATCAAAATCGACAGCCGCAATATTTCCCGGAAGTACGTGAGGACCATTAAATGCTTCTCCATCATAGCCAATCGTGAAATCAAAATAGTCTACATTGTGTCCTCCATTGGTTTTCAATGTCATAACATGTACGCCTTCCGAAATATAAAATTTAGTTTTTACATCTATGTATGTCCCATAGCTTCCTGTATTTGGCACTTGAATAACTCCGGTCACATCTTGTCCATCAATTTCTAAAAAAAAAGAACCTCCTCCTCCTGAAGAAACACGAGCCGTCACATCGTAAATGCCCGCTTTTTCTACTTCAATCGTGTAATTAATCCATTCTCCGGGATTTGTCCAACCGACAAAACGACCAG
>JGI996J12353_1000099_pt1 | contig 25416 bp, 22 predicted proteins | sample IntmicLarv5ML5BL_FD_12353 | JGI IMG/M metagenome (IMG submission 12353) | reverse complement strand
CATACTTTTGCTCAAGAGTATGTGTACATTTGAGCGAACGTTCAAAAAAACCTATTTTCGGAAAAGTTTCAAAAATCGACACCTCGTTAAATGCCCCTTCCTGCGTCGTGGCTGCATTTGGCATCAAAAAGTGCCTTAGGTATTCCCGACCTCTCAAACGTGCCTAGAAATCGATTTTAATAGCCTATATCAAAATGACAGAAAAATATCAAAATGGGTGATAAAGTGATAAATGACATAACAGATGCTCTTGGGCAATCTCAGAGTGGGTTACACAGGTTTAAATTGCCGCAGCTTTTGCTTCGCTACACAAAGGTCTCTGTTATGCAATCCCTGACGGGATTTTTGTTTCGTTCATAAAAAATATCGTCTAATTATTTGCTATTTAAAAAGAAAGAATACCTTTGTACCCAATCACATGAAAGAAACAGTAAAAAATATTATCCTTTTCGCGCTTTTTTGCTTCTCAGGCTTGGTACTCTCGTCTAATTTATTAGAGAGAGAGAGAGAGAGAGAGAGAGAGAGAATATATGTAGCTTAAACTTATTAGTAAAAAATACAGCGTGCTGTAAACACGTCATCTACGATGACACGTTTACAGCACGCTGTATTTTTAAACCCTTTCCCGAGCTCCAACTTCTGGTAAAATTTTCAAAAAAAGAATTCTCGAAAGTCCGACATCTGACAGCACTTTTTAAAAAAATGCTCCTAAATATTCACCATCCGGCAACACTTTTTTTAAAAGAAATAAACAGTTTTTTATCTCAAACCGTGCTTTTAGCACCTTAAAGTTAATGTATAGTATGGGAATTAATTGGAGGGATTAATTGGGCTCGATGGCGAAGGCTCAATCGAAATTTGATAATACACATTTATAATAATCACAATTAAAAATTAATTATTCACTTAAAAATAAAAAATTATGAGAACAAAATTACTTGTATCAATTACGCTGTTGATGTTGTCTGCAACAATGGCCTTTGCGCAAGGTCTTACTACTGTCGCTACAATGACCGTGGCGGATAATAAGACAGGGAATGTTAATATCGAAGTAGGAGGTGTTGCCGGTGATGTAGTATCAATTAATGGCGTAGATCAGACTCTTGGTGGTAACAAAACGTTCCTCGTTAATGTGGACACAGAGAAAACGATTGTAATAGAAGCTACCAGTGCGTCTTCTATTACACATATGTATTGTAATGGTAATGAATTGACTTCTTTGGATGTCTCTGGTTGTACTGCTTTAATCGGTTTGTATTGCTATAATAATAAATTGGCTTCTTTGGATATTTCCGGCTGTGTTGCTTTGCAGATGATGTCTTGTTATAATAATGAGTTGACTTCATTGGATGTCTCTAATTGTAACGTTTTGCGGACTTTGTCTTGTTATAACAACAAATTGACTTCTTTGAATGTTTCCGGCTGTGTTGCTTTGCAGAGTCTGTCTTGCTATAATAATGAGCTGACTTCTCTGGATGTTTCCGGTTATACTTCTTTGTTGAGCCTATCTTGCTATAATAACAAATTGACTTCATTGAACGTTTCCGGTTGTGTTGCTTTGACGAATCTGTCTTGCCAGAATAATGTATTGTCTTTTCTGGATATTTCCGGTTGTGTTGCTTTGACGAGTCTGTATTGTCAGAATAATGAACTGACCTCTTTGGATATCTCTGACTGTGCTGTTTTGGAGCGTATCTATGCTAACGGTCAAAAAATTGTAGTAAATATTCCTTTTAACGATAACAATACTACTGGTGTCAATATCTCTTTCAATGGGATGACTGAAATGATTGCTAGTGGTCAGACATTCTCTTTTCCTACAGCGCTTATCGGAGATCCTTTCTCCGGAATAATTAGTATAGTTCGTGCTGCCGATGAAAGAAACAGATACAGTGTTACATTGGTTGCCGAAGAGGGCGTTTCTACCAACAAAGCAGTAGGCATTCACACGGTAATCGAAGGCTACGACTTCAGTTTCTATACAACCCTTGCCGATGAATATGCTGACTACAATTTGATTGTATTAGTAAATGGCAATGAAGTCGCTCCAACAATTTACGATAATATGTACATAATTGAAAACATAGACAAGGATAAAGAAGTAACCTTCGAGCTAAAGAAAGCTGATAATACTACGGCCAACCAATCGCTAAGGGCAGCAGCCGTTAGCGCAAGCACAGGTACTATCACAATTGAAGCGTCGAATAATGCATCGGTTCAGGTAGTCTCTTTTGCAGGTCAGATTGTTTACAACGCTGAAGTTGTTGGAACAACTACTGTTAATGTACCGGCAGGTATATATGCTGTAGTAGTTGGTGGAGTCGCGACGAAGGTTGTTGTGAAATAAAATACTAAGAAGATGGTATTGTATTAATATCATTATGTTTTGTAAATGTGTTCAAGAGCCATGTGGATTGTGATAATTCGCATGGCTCTCTTTTGTTTCTCTCTTTACTATTACTTAAAATAGAAATGGGCGACACTTTTTAATGTGCCGCCCGTTTTGTTTAGTCTTCAATTGCTGCTTGGGCTGCTGCTACGCGGGCTATTGGTACGCGGAATGGCGAGCAGGATACATAGTTCAGACCTACCTTGTGGCAGAACTTCACTGATGATGGTTCGCCTCCGTGTTCTCCGCAGATGCCGCATTTCAAGTCCGGACGCATTGAACGTCCTTTCTCTGTTGCCATGCGCACTAATTGTCCTACTCCGTTTTGGTCTAGGACTTGGAAAGGATCTACTTTCAGGATTTTCTTTTCTAAGTAAACAGGTAAGAAGGATGCAATATCGTCGCGAGAATAACCGAATGTCATCTGAGTAAGGTCGTTCGTCCCGAATGAGAAGAACTCTGCCGATGATGCTATGCGGTCGGCAGTAAGAGCTGCGCGGGGGACTTCAATCATTGTTCCCACCGAGTATTCAATGGTATCGCCTGTTTCTTCAAACAACTTATTTGCAGTCGTGCGGATAACTGTTTCCTGTTCTTTGAACTCGTACAATATGCCTGTTAGCGGAACCATTATTTCAGGCTTAGTGGCAATACCTTCCTTCTTCAGTTCCAATGCTGCGCCAAGGATTGCACGTGTTTGCATTTCTGTGATCTCAGGATAAGTGTTGCCAAGACGGCAACCACGATGACCAAGCATAGGGTTTTGTTCGCTGAGCGAATGAACACGTTGCTTGATAGTTTCCAATGAAACTCCCATAGCTTTAGCCATTTCTTCCTGTCCCTTAGTGTCATGAGGAACGAACTCGTGCAATGGAGGGTCGAGCAGGCGCACTGTCACCGGACATCCAGTCATAGCCTTGAATATTCCCTTGAAATCAGCCTTTTGATAAGGAAGAATCTTGGCGAGAGCATTTTTTCTGCCTTCAGCATCAGGCGCAAGAATCATCTCGCGCATAGCTTTAATCTTATCTCCCTCGAAGAACATATGTTCGGTACGGCAAAGTCCGATACCGACCGCGCCAAACTTACGGGCAATCTCCGCATCGTGAGGAGTATCAGCGTTCGTTCTCACTTTTAGCTTAGTATATTTATCAGCCAGCGTCATTAGTTCGTCGAAATCTGCCGAGACTTCTGCTGCGATAGTGTCTACCTTGCCCTCGTAGACTTCTCCGGTTGTGCCATTGATGGAAATATAATCTCCCTCGTTAAAGACTCTGCCGTCTATTTCGATAGTACGTTTCTTGTAATCAATGTTCAAAGAGCCTGCTCCTGAGATACAACATTTACCCATGCCACGAGCTACAACGGCAGCATGAGAAGTCATTCCACCGCGAGCAGTAAGGATTCCCTGAGCAACAGCCATACCTGCGAGGTCTTCAGGGGAGGTTTCGATACGAACAAGTATTACTTTGTTTCCGCCTTCTGCCCATACAGTAGCATCGTCGGCAAAGAATACAATCTGTCCTGTCGCAGCACCAGGCGAAGCAGGAAGACCTTTAGCCAATACCTTGACATCCTTCAATGCCGCCTTATCGAAGACAGGGTGAAGTAGTTCGTCTAACTTAATCGGATCAATTCGTCGCAGTGCAGTCTTCTCGTCAATCATACCCTGTTTAAGCAGGTCCATTGCGATTTTCACCATAGCGAATCCGGTACGTTTACCGCTGCGAGTTTGCAAGAACCACATCTTACCATCCTGCACAGTAAACTCCATGTCCTGCATATCCTTGTAATGGTTTTCAAGTTTAGTCTGGATAGTATCAAGTTCCCTGTATATCTCAGGCATTGCTTCTTCCATCGAAGGATATTTGCTTGCGCGTTCCTCATCAGAGATACCCGCACGTTCAGCCCAACGCTGCGAACCTAGTTTCGTGATTTGTTGTGGCGTGCGAATACCTGCAACAACATCCTCGCCCTGCGCATTGATAAGATATTCGCCGTTGAATTGGTCTTCGCCGTCGGCTGCATCACGAGAGAAGCAAACGCCTGTTGCAGATGTTTCTCCCATATTACCGAACACCATTGCTTGTATGGTGACTGCAGTTCCCCATTCGGCAGGTATGCCTTCCATCTTACGATAGAGGATTGCACGTTCGTTCATCCACGAATTGAAGACGGCACATGCGGCACCCCATAATTGCTCGTATGCACAGGTTGGGAAGTCGTGCCCAGTCTGTTGCTTGACAGCGGACTTAAACTTTGCAACCAAGTCTTTTAGGTCTGCAACTTCAAGTTCGTTATCCAATTCTACGCCTTTTGCCTCTTTTGCTTCCTCGATGATTGCTTCGAATGGGTCAATATCTTCTTTGTTGGTAGGCTTCATTCCCAGTACAACATCTCCATACATCTGTATGAAGCGGCGGTATGAATCCCATGCGAAGCGACTATTGCCAGTTCTTTTTGCAAGACCTTCTACAACTTCGTCGTTCAGCCCAAGGTTAAGGATAGTATCCATCATGCCCGGCATTGATGCCCGTGCGCCAGAGCGGACAGATAAAAGTAAAGGGTTTTCTACGTCACCAAATTTAGAGTTCATCAACAGCTCTACGTTATTAACGGCAGCTTCGACTTCGCTCTTTAATAGCTCAATGACTTTCTCTTTTCCTAATTGGTAATATTCGGAACATACATCAGTGGTAATTGTAAATCCTGGAGGAACCGGAACCCCGATAAGATTCATCTCTGCCAGATTAGCACCTTTACCACCAAGTAGGTTTTTCATTTCAGATTTGCCTTCGGCTTTACCGTCTCCGAAGGTATAAACGCGTTTCTTTTCCATAAGATTGTGATTGTTTGTACTTAAGTTTTCCGTTAATTGAACATTGCAATAAAAACAAATATATATTATTTCACTATTGCAGTTATAAGGTTGAGTATCTTAAAATATGTGTTTTATAACCATAAATCATTGTCTAAACGGTTAATTGCAGTACTTTTGCTTTTAAAATTAAACTATAATAGAAATTGAGAAAGAAGAAGAAAAAGCAGTTGCCTTTGTTGGAAAAGGTTACTATTACCGGTGTTGCTGCTGAAGGAAAAGCTATAGCGAAAGAAAATGACTATGTTGTGTTTGTGCCTTATGTTGCCCCTGGGGATATTGTAGATATACAGGTTACAAGGAAGAAAAACAGTTATGCTGAAGGTCGTGCTGTTTATTTTCATGAGTATTCAGATAAGAGAGCAGAACCATTCTGCGAACATTTTGGAACATGCGGAGGATGTAAATGGCAGCATCTGCCTTACGAGGAACAGCTAAACTATAAACATCAACAAGTGGTTGATAGCCTTACTCGCATAGGAAAGATTGATCTTGGAGAGGTATCGCCGATATTAGGCTCGGAGAAGACTCGCTTCTATAGAAACAAGCTGGAGTTTACTTTCTCTAATAAGAAATGGCTTACGGAAGAACAGATAAAGTCTGATGCGACTTTTGATAATATGAATGCTCTTGGCTTTCATATCCCGGGAATGTTTGATAAAGTTCTTGATGTAAAAGATTGCTGGTTGCAGAGCGAGCTATCCAATAAGATACGTTTAGCTGTTAAGGCTTATTGTTTTGAACATGAAGGATATCCTTTCTTTGATTTGAGAAATCAGAATGGCTTTATGCGTACGCTTATGATTCGTACGGCTTCAACAGGCGATTTGATGGTCGTTATGGTGTTCTACTATGAAGATGTGGAGAAGCGCGAAGCTCTGATGAGTCATATCGCTGAGAAATTCCCGGAGATTACTTCATTACAATATGTGATAAACGAGAAGTGCAACGATACGATAACAGATCAGGAGATTTGTCTCTTTGCAGGAAATGATCATATCGTTGAAGAAATGGAAGGCTTGAAGTTCAAAGTAGGAGCGAAGTCGTTCTATCAGACGAACAGCGAACAGGCATACAATCTATACAAGATAACCCGCGACTTTGCCGCACTGACTGGTGATGAGATCGTTTACGACCTTTATACAGGAACAGGAACTATTGCCAACTTTGTGTCCCGCAAGGCTCGTAAAGTGGTAGGAGTGGAGTATGTGCCTGAAGCGATAGAAGACGCAAAGGTTAATTCACGCATTAATAATATAGAGAATACCAGCTTCTACGCTGGCGATATGAAGGATATACTTACAGCCGATTTTATTCGTGAGAATGGTCAGCCGGACGTTATAATAACTGATCCTCCGAGAGCAGGAATGCACGACGACGTTATCAATACGATATTGGAAGCTGCTCCTCAGCGTGTCGTTTATGTAAGTTGTAATCCTGCAACTCAGGCAAGAGACCTTAGTCTTCTTGATGCAAAATACGTTGTTCGTAAAGTTCAACCTGTAGATATGTTCCCTCATACACATCATGTGGAGAACGTAGTATTGTTAGAGAAAAAATAAAGATAATTATACATTATGGGACGTTACTGTGGCATATTTTTTTCCTTACTTCTTTTGTTTGTCTCCTGTAAAGGACTTGTAGAAAAAGACGTTTATGATTTTCCGCAAATAAAGGAGTCGGGAGTGCTGCGTGCCGTGACCTTGTATAATTCGACAACTTTCTTTCAATATAGGACAGACACTATGGGGTATGAGTATGACCTCGTACGTAATTTCGCGGACTTTCACGGTCTGGAACTTTCGGTGTCTGTTGTAGAAAATGAAGAGGCTTTGCTTAATGTTATAAAGAATGGTGGGGCTGATATTGCTGCCTATCCGGTCTTTATTAATAATGACCTGAAGCAAGACATTCTTTTCTGTGGGCATGAGATACAAACAAGTCAGGTGCTTGTGCAACGTTCGAATAAAGGAGATAAACTTCTGACCGATGTCGTAGAATTGTTGGGGAAAGAGGTTCATGTGATAAAAGGGTCTAAATATGCACAACGTCTGCATCATCAAAACCAAGAACTTGGCGGAGGTATTATTATACATGAAGTGGATTCGGAATCTGCAACGGTAGAAGACCTTATCGAGCGTGTGTCGAAGGGAGAAATTGCTTATACTATAAGCGATGATAATCTGGCGAGAGTATGTAAGACTTACTTCTGGAATATTGACATCAACTTCAAGATTAGTTTTCCTCAGCGGTCTTCGTGGGTTGTTAATAGTGCTACTCCAGCATTGGCAGACTCTATAAATGTATGGGCAGAAGATACTGAGAGTAGAAGAATCTTCCAATCTGCTGAGAAGAGATACTTTGAATTGAGTAAGCGTCCTGCCGATATAAAATATGAGATACCCGAAGGGCATATATCTCCTTTCGACTCGATATTTAAGAAACATGCTGCCTCTCTTGGATGGAATTGGCAATTACTTGCTTCGATTGCATATCAGGAATCACGCTTTAATCCGACTGTCGTTTCATGGGCAGGAGCGGAAGGAATGATGGGTATTATGCCACGGACAGCCAGATGGTTCGGAGTTAATCCTCACGAACTGCATGACCCTGATATCTCGGTACAGACAGCTGTTCTCTGCCTAAAGTTCTTTCGTCGTGGATTAACTGATATAAAGGACGATGAAGAGAGAATGAAGTTCACTCTTGCTGCTTATAATGCCGGATTAGGACACGTCTACGATGCCCAGCGGTTAGCTTCTCTCTATGGATATAATCCTCATGTGTGGCATGCCAATGTTGCCGATTATGTTCTGCTCAAGAATGATCCTGCTTACTATAATAATCCTGTATGCCGTCATGGCTATTTGCGTGGGGCGGAGACTTTCAATTATGTATATGAGGTGATGGATCGATACTTACGTTACCTGGAAGAAACATCATAATAGAATAAACGTATCACGTAAATGCGTGCTGTGAATACATAAAAAGTATTTGCAGCACGCATTTACTTTGTCTGCTTGCCAGAGAAATCCGTTCTCTTTTCCTCTGTACTATCTACGACAATGTTCGGATATTACCACTTGCTCCATTCTACGACCGACTCCATGCGGCGTTCTACTTTATCGGGGAAAGCTGGGAAGAAGTCGATTCCTGTTACCTTTTCAACGCTGTCAACCGGTATGGCGTATCTTTCAAGATTACGATTTCTGTAATCGCGGTTCTCGAAAACAAAACCCATTGCCTGATTTGTCGCAGGGTTGCATATTACTTTATAGAAGTGTGTTGGGATTCCTACACGGTTTTTGCCTAATCGTTTTAATTCACCATCAATAACAGGTCCGCAAACAATGTATAGTGCTCCATGCTTTTTAGCCCAAACGCGCGACTGTTCTTCCAAGTCTTTCCAAATTCCTTTGTTGAGTTTAGGGTCTTGCGGACAGATATTACTTAGGTAGAACGATTCCTGCATTGCTCGTGCAGACCATTTCATGTCACCTGCAGGAGCCATGTGTCCACGGTCGTATCCACTCCTTGTATAATCCTGATTTTGCGCGCTGGTTCCCTTGACTTTCGGGTCAGATACGAATTTATTGCTGCGTTCGGTGACATTACTCGAAGCCTCTTCGCCTGTTAGTTCGTATGCTACCCAGTTTGCTATGCGATAGTCGGAATTATAGGATACGGTAAAGCCTGTATGCCTGATAATCTGTTCAGCTTTCTTTTTTACCAATGATGGAATTTCAGCATCATGTGGAATTTCGTCTAACTCTGCCCTTGCTTCCGAGTGTCGTTGCTCTGGCAGACTCATTGCTTTCTTCTCTTCAGAAGGGGTATAATAATCATTGAAGAATGTTATACCAAAGACTGATATAACTGCGATTAAAGACCATGCTATGACTTGTCGCAGGTCGCTAAGGAAAGTACTGCCGCCCTTCTTTTTACCTTTTCGTTTGGTGGTTCGTTTTGTTTTCTTCTTTGCCATAGATGTTTTAGTCGTTACAGATTAGGCGTATTATTTCGCCATATGGTGGTATGTTCTTGAATGCCTCTTGAATGTTGTATTGACCGATATATACGAGTGAGCAAGCTAATACACCTCCGTGAGCAAAGATGCATACACGCTCATGTCCTGATGCGCGAACTTCGTCGAGAAACTGTGATACACGCTCGTATTGGTCAGACGACGATTCGCCGTTAGGAGTAGGAGTGTTGAGCCAATTCTCAAACCAATCTTCCGAGTGAGGGTCTTCATTAACTTCGTCCCAAGTCTTCATTTCCCAATCTCCGAAGTTTATTTCCTTAATTCTGTCTTCGAGAATTGCATCCTGATAGCCGCAATATTTTGCCAATCTGGTGCATCTGGATAGCGGACTGCTCCATACTGCATCAAAAGTAAACTGATCTAATGTTGCTTTTACTTCTTTCGCTTCTTCTTCGAAAGTTTCACGAAGGGGAACATCTGTTTGACCATAAACATATCCTGATGGTACATCAACGGATGTATGTCTGACTAAATATATCTCCATTTAATTTGTCTAAAATGTTTTTAGTTCATTATATAGTCGTTGTACGGGTAGTCCCATCACATTGTAGAATGAGCCGTTGATACATTCTACGCCTACATATCCGATCCACTCCTGTATACCGTAAGAGCCTGCCTTGTCGTATGGGCTGTACTTTTCCAGATAGTATGCTATCTCGTCGTCTGTCAGTTTTGCAAAGTTGACAGATGAGGTTACGGCGAATTTTGTACTCTTTTCTTTTGAGATTATGCAAACGCCTGTTATCACGCGATGCTCACAGCCTGATAATTGCTTTAGCATCTTTGTTGCATCTTCCTTATCTTTTGGCTTACCAAGGATTTCTCCTGAAGATAATATAACAACAGTATCAGCTGTTATAAGAAGGTCATTCTCCTTCAATAAAGAATCGTAGGCAGCAGCTTTATTCTCTGCAATGTATAAAGGAACATCTTGCGGAGGCATTTCCGCAGGGTAGGATTCATCAATGTCAGGCATTGCTTTTACTTCAAAACTCACATCAAGTCCAGCCAGCAATGTGCGACGGCGTGGAGAGTTCGACCCCAGTATGATATTGTATTTCTTTAGATTGTTTAGCATAGTGTTTGTGTGTTTATTAGTTACCAGCAAAAGGCTTCGTCGCCCATCCATTTATCCTGAGCTTTCATCGTTTGCTCTATAATATCGCGGGCAACGCCTTCGCCACCGTCTATCAGGGATATGTATTTGGCGATGGCTCTTATTTCGTGTGCAGCATTCTTTGGGGCGATTGGAAGTCCTACCATCTGCATAACCTTGTAGTCGGGGATATCATCACCTACATAGATTACTTCATCAGGCGATAATCCCGTTTTGTTTAGAAAGTCATTCATGTCCTTCGTTTTATCGTGACTGCTCATATATATATGTTGCAAGCCAAGTTTAGTAAAACGAATACGCACAGCCTCAGTATTTCCTCCGGTTATTATCCCTACCTGATAGCCTGTCTTCACAGCTAATTGCATAGCATATCCATCCTTTATATTCATCGTCCGCACAGGCTCTCCGTTTGGATAAATAGCAATCGCATCCTTCGATAGAACTCCGTCTACGTCGAAAAGAAATGCTTTTATCTTTCTAAGGTCGTAATTGATGCTGCTCATTTATTTATTCATTTTATGTATGCTTTCGCTTAGTTTAAGGTAGAGTTCTCTTATCCCTTCGTCGTCCAATAAGTCGAGATGCTTGTTTATCACATTCTCGTCATACCTTATTGCCGGTCCTGTTTGCGCTTTTGCGGGATTCATCTCTTGCACCTTGGCCGCTGTTTCGCTTATCAGGGGCAATATAATATCCGGTGAGATACCTTTTTCTTCAAGCAGTTCCCATGCAATATGATATAGATGATTCGTGAAGTTGCAGGCGAATACAGCCGAGATATGAACCTGCTTTCTTTGTTCAGAAGTGATGTGGCGAACGTCATTAGTAATCTGTCCTGCTAATTCTTCCAGCAGACTGAGGTCTTCAGTACGCTGTGCCTCTATCAAAAAAGGAACGTTCGAGAAGTTCACCGAGCGACTTTTGCTAAACGTCTGCAACGGATAAAGCACACCATACCTCTTTGCGAAGCCTTCAAACACGCTGATAGGCATACTGCCTGCTGTATGAACCCACATACCTTTGTTTGGTTTCATGTTGCTGATTAGCTCAGCCAACGCAGTGTCTTTGACAGCGAAAATATATAAGTCGGCATCTGCATTTATCTCCTTTATATCAGTAGACCATTCGCAGCCAATCACGTCAGCCAATAGTTTGGCACTTTCTGTTGTGCGACTGTATACTTGCTTGATGTTTATTCCGCAGTGCTTCATTTCCATTGCCAAGGATGTTGCGAGATTGCCTGCTCCAATAAATACGACGTTTGTCTTATGTTTCTTTTTCATACGGTGACACAAAGATAATCACATTTTTTAACCCTCTAATATACGCTTAGGGCTTTTTCTTCGTTATAACCCTGTATAATAAATGGAATTATGAGGACATGTGCTATAGCTGCACTGCTATTTATATTTTTTGCGACAGATATCTACGGTCAAGGTCGCGTGAAAATTTCAGGAAATGTTCGGGATGCCGATGGTAATCCGCTCGAATTAGTGCTTGTACAAGTTAAAGGCACTCTTAATGGGGCGATGACAAACGAGAAAGGTTTTTACTCCCTTTCCGTTGCGGAGGGAGACTCCGTCAGCCTTATCTTCTCCTGCTTAGGTTATAACAAAGCCGAACGTATTATCCCGAGTGCTGCACAGGATATGCGTGTTAATGTACAGATGAACTATGCATCCTTGCATCTTGGCGAAATATCTGTTACTGCAACGAGAAGGCAGATCAGCACCTTGCAAACATTAGATGCCGAGAGGATACGTCTGCTGCCTGATCCTGCCGGAGGAAGTATCGAAAGCCTCGTAGTTACGTTTGCCGGAGTATCATCAAGCAATGAGCTTAGTTCGCAATACTCTGTTCGTGGCGGTAGTTATGATGAAAATATCGTATACGTTAACGGTATAGAGGTATTTCGTCCGTTGCTGATACGTTCAGGACAACAGGAAGGGCTTAGCTTTATCAATCCCGACCTAACCGATGCGGTGAACTTCTCCTCAGGAGGATTCGAGGCTCGCTATGGCGATAAGATGAGTTCCGTGCTTGACATCACATACAAGAAGCCTACCGACTTTGAAGGCTCTGCTTCTGCCAGCTTCATGGGGGGGAGCGCCTACGTTGGCAGCTCATCGGGACGATTCACACAGGTAACAGGATTACGCTATAAGAGTGGCAGCTCATTACTTAGCACAATGGATACGGATGCCGAGTACGACCCTCGCTTTCTGGATTTGCAGAGTTATATGACATATACTTTCTCTCCTAAATGGGAGGTAAATTTTCTCGGAAATATTTCTACAAATACATACACCTTTATTCCTCATAGCCGTGAAACGTCCTATGGTACGATGAACGATATAAGGAATTTCTCTGTATCGTTTGCCGGACGGGAGCGCGATAAGTTCGAGACATATTTCGGTGCGTTCACGATTAAGCATAATTTGAACGATAAGATAGAACTTGGCATACAATCATCTGCTTTCACAAGCAGGGAGTCGGAGAGTTATGATATCGCAGGAGAATACAGGCTGAATGACAGCGAAGAGGACGGTGGAGTAGTGGCAGGCGATAATTCGACAATGATAAGGTCTGTCGGACGCTATCACGAACACGCTCGTAACCGCTTAAAGTCGAATGTTGCTAACATTGGGCATTATGGTATCGCCAATCTGAAAGGTAATACTATCAAATGGGGAGCGCAGGTACAGATAGAAAGCATAAGCGATCATATCAGTGAATGGGAGAAACGCGATTCGGCAGGCTATTCTCTGCCTTACACAGGCGATGAGGTAAACCTTGTCTCCAATCTGTTCTCAAATAATGAAATACAAAGTACCCGTTTCTCAGCCTATCTGCAAGATGTGTTTAAGTTTCGTACAGAGCAAGGTTTGTTCACTCTCACAGGAGGGGTTCGTGCTGCGTATTGGACGTACAATAGTGAATTTATATTCAGTCCGCGTGTTTCTTTAGGCTTTATTCCTAACCGCAATCAGGACTTTACATTGCGTGCGGCTACCGGAGTTTATTATCAGTCTCCTTTCTTCAAAGAACTACGTACAACTGTTAGTGATGAAGCAGGGAACAACATTGTAGCATTGAACGAGAATATTAAATCTCAACGCTCGACACACTTTATCGTCGGAGGAGATTATGACTTTAAGGTCATGAACCGAAACTTTAAGCTTAGTGCAGATGCATACTATAAGAAGTTGGACGACCTTATCCCATACACTGTTGATAATGTTAAGATACGCTACTATGGCGAGAACTGCGCAAAAGGTAGTGCGATGGGGCTTGACCTTAAATTGTTCGGCGAGTTTGTACCCGGGACAGACTCATGGATAAGTATGTCATTCATGCAAGCAGAGCAAACGATAATGGATATGGTTACCGTTCCGTTACCTAATAGCACGGGTTACAATCTATCGTTATTCTTCCAAGATTATTTCCCGGGTTATAGAAGGCTGAAGCTAAACCTAAAAGGAGTATTATCTGGAGGATTGCCCGTTACCGTGCCACGTATAAGATATGAAGACGAGAACTTCGCCAAATACAGAACTCCTGCATATAAGCGTGTAGATATAGGATTCTCCTATCAATTAGCAGGAGGTGAAAGTGATATTATGGAGCGCGGAGCATTGCGCAACCTGAAAAACATCTGGTTCGGAATGGATATTTTCAACGTGTTTGATATGAACAACACAAATTCATACTATTGGATTACTGATATAAGTAATCAGCAGCACGCCGTTCCAAACTACCTTACAGGCCGTCAATTAAACTTCAGAGTTATTGTAGATTTCTAAAGCCCAACGTTGGGAAAGTCCAAACACAATGTTTTTATGTTTTCACACCATGTGCGAAAGTCTAAAAACATTGTGTTTTGCGTTTTCATCCTTGGATGAAAGTCTAAATCTTATGCTAATAGCTCTTCGAGAGTTTTCTCTATTTTGGCGATGTCCTCGCTTGTGGTGTCCCAAGATGTAACTAATCTTATTTCATGATTTGCTTCATTCCAGAAGTAGAAATAATAGTTCTCTCTTAGTTTGCGGGCTACATTTGCAGGAGCGGTGAAGAATAATTGGTTCGTTTCAGGCTTTTGCGTGAACTTTATTGCAGGATATTTCTTCAGGCATTCACATAATTTGGCTGCTGCTATGTTTGCTTTCATTGCGTTCTCAAGCCATAGGTTGTTTTCGAGGTATGGAACGAATTGCGCAGATAGGTATCTCAGCTTTGAAGAAAGTTGAGCCGATTGTTTTCTGTAATACTGCAAATCTTCTGTTATCTCAGGACGGAAAGATATCACAGCCTCGCCCATCATCATGCCGTTCTTTGTTCCACCGAAGCTCAGTATATCCACGCCTGCATCGACAGTAAGTTGCTTCATCGAGCAATTAAGATACGCACAAGCATTTGCAAGTCGTGCGCCGTCCATGTGCAGATACATATTATGAGAGTGTAGTAAATCAGCTATTGCTTTCACTTCCTCCACAGTATAAACCGTACCCAATTCAGTTACTTGTGAGATATAAACAGCCTTAGGCTGCGAGTGGTGGCATACGCCGAAATTATGTAGCTTTTGTTTTATCTGATCGACAGTCAGTTTGCCGTCGGTCGTCGCGATAGGAGTTATTGCGCAGCCTGTCATACGTGCAGGAGATCCGCACTCGTCAACAAAGATGTGTGCCGTTTCGGCGCATATAATGCTATTGAACGGGCGAGTGATTGCCTGCAATGCCACAGCGTTCGCTCCTGTACCGTTAAACACAAAAAAAGGAGAGGTATCCTCGCCGAAAGTCTCTTTAATCTTAGCTGTCGCTAAGTCTGTCCAAGGATCACTTCCATAACCTACTGCATGATCCACATTTGCATTAAAAATGGCATCCATCACCAGTGGATGAACGCCTGAATTATTGTCGCTCGCAAAACTTCTCATTGTTATTTGTTTTTATGTGTATTAAATATAAAATTCAATTGGGTCTTTCTTCTCCAAGATATTGCGTATGCGCACTTCCGAGTTTTGTTGAACGAGGGAATATGCGGGTACGCTATGAGTAAGCCACGCGTTACCACCGATAACTGAGTCATGCCCGATAACGGTTGTGCCGCCAAGTATCGTTGCTCCGGCATAAATGACGACGTTGTCCTCAATAGACGGATGCCTTTTCTTGTTACTCAAATCCTTTGTGACGAACAACGCTCCGAGCGTCACGCCTTGATATATCGTTACATTGTCGCCAATGATGGTAGTCTCTCCGATAACAATACCTGTCCCATGATCGATGTAGAACGAGTTACCAATCTTAGCACCTGGATTAATATCGATGCCAACCTTCGAGTGGGCATACTCCGAGAACAGGCGAGGGATGATAGGAGCCTTGAGGATATGCAATTCATGCGAAAGACGATAGACCGTAAGAGCAAAGAAACCTGGGTAGGTGAGAATCACTTCCTCAGTGGAGCCTGCAGCAGGGTCGTTGCGATTGAACACTCCCGCTTCCTCGTACAATTGCTCCCGAATCCAAGGCAGCTTCTCGATGAATGAGTCAGCGATGCTCTTAGCCTCCTTTGTATCCATCATCACAGACAGATTATCCAACAGGGTGGAATAGAATTTATATAATGCTTTCTCGCCGGTATTTTCGTTTGTGCAGATAGGGAATAGCACATGGTTTATAAGAGTTTCGAGTGCTTCGTGCAACTTATTCTTATCTATGGATACACCTCTGGATTGGGAGTTTAATCGCTCGGCTATTTCTGATATATCGACCATGCTTTGTTTCTTTTGAACACAAATGTACATATTATCTGCACAGCTACAAATAGAAAGGGCTTGCCGAGACGAATCGGCAAGCCCCTTGTGTGTTACTCGTATGATTGATTACAGGATGTAAGTCTTCAATCTTGTTTCAATAGCAATAGTATACGTTATCTTTTCTCCCTCAGGGATATTTGTCGTGCCGAAGACTGTTACTGTAACCGACTCGCCGTCGATTAGTTCGGTAACTGTGCTTTGAGCTAACGAATTGACTGCGCTGTTGCCTTCGATAGTATTACCAATAACATTCTCCTCTAACCCTACATATGATGCTGCAGCAGAAGAACCAATGATAACATACGCAAAGAAGTCGCCTTCCTTATTATAAGATGTAGAAACTTTCACATTAAGGACAGTTCCATTCTCGATATTGTACTCCCTTAGTTCAGGATAATCGCTGATGCTGAATGTTTTTTCTCCTGAGAAGTTGTTTGTCTCATTCGCTTGGATGTCACTCCTCGTTCCTGCTTTGAATACGTCAGCCTCAATATTTAAACTGATGGTTTTGGTGACTGATACGGCTGTTGCATCTTTGACTTTTTCGCATGACGAGAACATCGCTGCAATCAATGCGATAATTAATACCGGGTAATTTTTCATTTTGTTGTGCTTTACAATGTGTGTGTGATAGTGTTTTTTTCTTTTAAGTATGGTGCGTACTTATTGGATGCGATAGATCAGCGAGAAATTCATTGCCGGCCATATCTTTGATTCCAATAGCGGAATCTCCAATGTGTCAAAAACTTCGAAGCCGGTTTCGTTGCTAAGATATTTACTGTCGATATCCATCTTTCCTTGATAAACTACTCCAAGCTCGAACTTAAATCCGACTCTTCTGTTTGGGATTGTTCGTCCGATACCTAAGCCTAAGTAAGGCTTTATCGCACTACCGAACTTAACTGTCCCATCGAAGTAGCCATCTACTGGTTTAACCAGAAAGTCATTAAACGTGAACGGATCGAAATCGTCGCCGCCAATCTCTACATGATTCTTACCAAGATAAGCCCCTGCGGTGATATGGAACACACCATTGCTCACGGGAAAGTAGTCTACGAGCACATTTGCATTGCTGAACTTAATGTCGCCCTTGTTGATACCCCCGCTGCTGCTTGATATGTCGAAATTATTCGCCACATCGTATCCGAGATAGTTAAAGCCGACACGTGCCTTAACATTTGGGTGAAGAGAGGTCGAGAAGTCAATACCGGCTCCATACAATACGCCAACCTTTAGATTGACGCCGAAATTTTCAAAAGCTCCGCCTTCAGAAGGGTTTTGAGCATAGGAATTGCAGGCGAATATTGCCGCAATTAGCAGTGAATAGAATTTTGTCATTTAGTGAATTTTATTAAATGTAAAATGCAAAGATATGTAAATAAATGTTGCGAAACCAGAGCCCGACTTCCTGTCGATAAAAATTGTATCTTTGAGCATACTTTTACTTATATAAACAAAGACTTATGATGAAGAAAATCTTTTATACATCAGTATTACTTATGGGAATTCTTGCGGCTGTTCATGCAACAGGAAGGGATTACGTGATTGTGTTGCACGGTGGTGCAGGGGCACTTAATTCGTTGAGGGAACAGCCTGACAGGCAGGTGGCATACTATGCTGCGCTTGATTCGGCACTGATGGTCGGCGATAAGATTCTGTCGGCAGGAGGAAAAGGCGTCGATGCAGTTGTTGCTGTCGTAAAATATCTTGAATCTAATCCTCTTTTTAATGCAGGAGTAGGGGCTACTGTCACAGCAGATGGTACTTTCGAACTTGATGCGTCGATAATGGAGGGCAAGGACCTTACAGCCGGAGCTGTTGCAGGTGTGAAGCATATAAAAAGTCCTATCGAGGCTGCTTTGAAGGTTAAAAATAATTCTCCTCACGTGATGCTTTCGGGCGCGGGTGCTGAACTCTTCGCAGAAGAACAAGGCTTGGAGATAATAGAGGACAATATGTATTTCGCTACTCCGAGAACGCTGCAATGGATTGAAACGTTCAAGGCTGAGTCGGAGAAAAACGGCACAGTAGGATGTGTAGTTCTCGACCGTGATGGCAATCTTGTTGCAGGAACGAGTACCGGTGGTATGCTTAGAAAGCGTTGGGGACGCATTGGCGACTCGCCAATTATTGGTGCGGGAACGTATGCCGATAATGCAACTTGCGCAGTGTCGTGCACTGGTCATGGCGAATATTTCATCCGTCATGCGGTGGCTTTCAATCTTTCTGCTCGTTTGAAGTATCTGAAAGAAGATATCAATGTCGCTGCGAATCAAATAATCCATGAGGAACTAAATGCAGAGGCAGGCAACGGCGGACTGATTGCCGTTGATAAAGATGGTAATATCTCGATGCCATTCAACAGCGGTGGTATGTTTCGTGGCTATTTATACAAAGAAAAAGGCTCCGACACAATCGTAAAGAGGGTAGGTATCACAGAAGAAATGATAATCCCATAAAATCATTCCAAACTCTCACATTCCAATCTTTAGGAAAATAAAAAACACGTTGTAACATCTCGTTATAGCGTGTTTTTATTTTTAAAGAAATCAAATTTTCGCCGTCCACCTTGTTGCAAATCTGCGAGAGGGTAGAATGTCGCCATTTAGTCTGTTTTAAAATGAAAACACGTTAAATGGACGCCTTTTGGTCTCTTTTAAAGTAAAAACATGCTCGATTGACGCCTTTTGGTCTCTTTTAAAGTAAAAACACGCTCGATGGACGCCATTTAGTCTGTTTTAAAATGAAAATACGCTAAATGGACGCCATTTGATCTGTTTTCACTTTAAAAGAGACCAAAAGTCGGAAATCTTGCTTGTTTTACTTTCGAAATAGACTAAAATGCGATATTCTACCTTATTCAAAAGGTAAAACTTGCGAGTAGAGGGAGGTGGTCGCTAAAACCGCCTTCATGTTTGAAGCCGTGGAAGGTTCGCATTGGTCGATAGCCTTGAAATGTGTTGTCTTTCGCCAATATGAACTTGGGGGAGAATGTTTGGACGCTTTGCGGTTGTAGTTCTTTAATCAGTACTTCGCTTATTATTATATGGTCGATTTGCTGCCATTTGCCTTGATGCTTATGACTGCCTTTTGCGTTGTGGAAGAGGTTGAATAGTTGTAGACCTTCCTGTCCTGTCGTTTGATTTCCTTTGATTTGCTGTGCTTTTAATATCTCGCTTAGACTTTTGTTGGTAGGCGTGTCGTTGAAGTCGCCCATTATTATTATCCGACAAAGATTGCGTGCATCGTATAGCGAATCGCATAGACTCCTTAGATGCGTGGCAGCATCAATTCGGTCTCGCTCGGTTTCCCTTTCGCCCATATACCTTGAAGGAAAATGACAAACGAAGATGTCGAGCGTGTCTAGCTTCGTATTCTGTCCGCAGACGTGCAGAATGTTGCGTGATTTCTTTTCCCTTTTTCTAAAATGAATTTGATGAGAATGATGACTAATATACCTGAACTTATCCCTTTGGTAGAGTAGGGCATTGGTGATTCCGCGCCGGTCGTTGGTAGTAGCGGTGCAGAATTGGTATTGCATATTGCGCAAAGGAGTGCGGCTGAGCAAATCGCTTACCGCCGAGTCGCCTTCCACCTCGCACAATCCTATAATAGTTGGAGTATCCCATTCTCCGGATGCCGAGATTACCTTGGCGATGTTTTGCAGCTTGCGATAGTATCTGCCGTTCGTCCATCGCCTCGCCCCGTCAGACTGAAACTCGCCATCGTCCCATTCGCCGCTCTTCCTCGTGTCGAATAGATTCTCGACATTATAACTCATAACGGTAAAGGGCTCCTGAGCAAAAACAAATTGCGGAGAAAGAATAGTGAGGAGGATTGAAATAGTTAAGGTCTTGTACATTCTTGGTTTGGTTATGATGTTATGCTTTGGAGATGCGTTTTATCTCTTTGTCAAAGTCGGATTCAAACAAGCGGTCCTGGACAATGCGATATTTCTCGAACTCGTTTTCCGCATGTTGTTTGGCAATCGCTGCGGTAATCTTGCCTGCATCTTGCAATAAATCTCTTCCGTTTGCCTGTAAAATCAAATCCAAATGCTTTGCCCAATCAGACATGGAGATAGGAATCTGTCGTTTTGCATATTCTTCGGCGAAATCCAAATAACCGTTTACAATACGCCCAAGGGATTCTAATTCCGTTTCGGTGAGATAGTTTTTAGCTATCGTCACATCGGTTTTTAGAACTTTGCCATCCGGACTTTTCTCCCAAGAGGTCAATCCCATGTTTTCTTTATTATGGTCGGCTCGTGTATAAATCAACTCAGCAGCGGTATGTTTATGCACAGCGTAGTGCATTTTGTTTTGAACCCTTGCAAAAAACTCTTTAGTCGTAGACGAATCCGGATTATAATCCACTGCAGTAGCGTAAATGTCTGTTATCTTCTGATAAAAACGTCGCTCACTCAATCGTATTTCACGTATTTCTGCAAGTAAATGCTCAAAATAATCTTCGCCGAGGAATGTTCCGTTCTCCATTCGCTTTCGGTCTATGATATATCCCCGAATAGCGAAATCGCGCAAAATACTTGTTGCCCATTGACGGAATGCTGTTGCTCTTTTGGAACTTACACGATAGCCAACCGCAATAATCAAATCCAAATTATAATGTTTTATTGTTCTGCAAACTTCACGATTTCCTTCTTGTTGAACTACCGAGAAATCCTCGGTAGTTGAAAATTCATTTAATTCGTCCTCGGCATAGATGTTTTTGAGATGCAAACCAATATTATCAGTTGAACTATCGAACAGTAGTCCTATGTTTTTTTGCGATAACCAAATGGTACCGTCTTGCACACGTACTTCTACGCCGTCGCCTTTTGATTGATAGGCAAAAGTCAGGAACTCAGCGGTGTTGTTGCGGATTTGTAAGTTCTTTTTTTTAGTCATAGTCTTTTTATGGTTTTTATATTAGTTATTCTTCGTCTTCTGGGATATGTACATACTGATAAGCTCCTATATCAACGCTGCTCTCGCGTGAGATTCCGTAGCGGTCTGTCGGATATAGTTTGGCTATTTCAGGATCGCCTTGTCCTATTACATCAGAACTTGTTAAACCCTCTACACCAAGTTTTAGGCGAAAATCAAAATTGTATTGGTTCTCTTCTCCTCCGCGCTTATGGTATATTAGACTTCCTCTGCTAAAGATGTTTTCGGTGTATTGAGGTTCGTCCTTTTCTGCATTCTTTATAAAGCAATGATTGAATCGGTAGGCTATGCCTTCTCTTATTTCGGGAACATTGATTTCGGTGGAATAGCTACCGTCTATGATGCAGTTGTCGAATGATACTTTTATACCTGATTCGCCTGTCTCCTCGGAGATAATGACAGACGGTGCTGTGCGTGATGTTAGAGTGATGAAGTTGGCGATGGTGCAATGTGCGAAATTGTATTCTCCTTGCTCAAGGTAAATAAGGCTGTCGCCTGCGTTTGTGAATTCGGAATTGTATGCATCTATTCTGCAATTTACGGAGTAGAGTAGATTGGTAGTAATATTCGTGATTTGCGAATTGCCGATACTTATCTTCATCCTCTCGGGAGACGACTCGTGACAGATAATTCCGTAGTTTGCGCTTCTCACAGTGACGTGTTCAAACACATTGTCGTAGCTGTCCGAGCCAATCGTGATGCCACTCCATTGCCCCGGTGTATTATCATATGAAAGTCTGCCTTCGAGCATTTCATCTAATCTATCGCCTCTGAAAATGATAGGCTCTTCCATTGTGCCTCTCGCTATAACTGTGCCATCAATAATAATCTTAGCCTTGTCGTGCATATAGAATCGTGCGCCCTGCTCGATAGTCGTAGTCGTGCCACTTGCAAAAACCAAGCTATCGTATACGAGGTACGGACGTTCCGCTGTGAGAGTAGTGTCGCTATTTATCGTAACTCCTCCTTTATATATATGTGCATCCTGTCCGTATGCTTGCAGTAAGATTGATTGCCTGATGCCATTATATCTGAAGATAAGAGAGTCCTTCACTTCCAACGGCTGGTTTTGATCGGTAGGGTCGACAGTTATCTCTACGAAAATATACATACTGTCCCTCGGTAGAATACCGATATTGCTGAACTCGCGTCCTTTCCGTCCGTCTATATTAATGCGAAATCCATTAGAGCCATTTTGTGCTAAAGAGATAGATTCGATATTGAGTGCGCTTCTATTCTCATTATAAACCATCAATGTTTTAGTCGCCGATCCGATAGTTGTGAATACCGTATCAAAAGCAAGAGTATCTTTTGAAAATGTGAGTAAGTGATTTGGATTCGTCGAATATTTGTCGTCCAAGTCACTACATCCGTAGAACAGGTTTATAGTTAAAAAAAGAATTATTGCTGGTAATATTGAGATCTTCTTCATCTTAAATTGTATTTTATAAAAAAGAGGATAACCAAAATTTGTTTTCGGATATCCTCTTCATATAACGTGTTATGTTGTCATTTATTTTGTAGGAATATTCTTTAGTACTTCCTTCAAATGACGCCACCATAATTCAACTGTATCAATCTCGATGCTCTCGTTAGGAGAGTGTACATCGTGAAGGGTTGGTCCGAACGAGATCATGTCCATGTTAGGATATCTCTCGCGGAATAGACCGCACTCAAGTCCGGCATGGATAGCCTTGATAAGAGGCTCTTTTCCGAATAATGCTTTGTATGTATCCTGACCAACTTTAAGAATCTGTGAGTTCGTGTTAGGGGTCCAACCCGGATAACCGTCTCCGTGAGAAACCTTAGCACCTGCCAACTTAAATGTAGATGCTACCTGATCTACGATAGCTGTCTTGCATGACTCAACAGAACTACGCTGACTTGTAACTACCAATATCGTATTATCTTCCAAAGTCTTTACAGAAGCAAGGTTAGTTGATGTTTCTACCAATCCTTCCAGCTCATGACTCATTCCGATAACCCCATGAGGGCAAGCTAATAATGAGTAGATAAGTTTGTCTGTAGTAGCGCTATCAATAGCTGTTGCAGGACGTTCAACTGATTCCATTGTAATCTTTACGCCCTTATCAGAATCCTTATATTCGAATTCTACATCAGCGATATAATTATTAATCATTGTACGAACGTCTTCTTTCGCGCTTGCAGGAACACCTATAATAGCGTATGCCTCGCGAGGAATAGCATTGCGTAGATTACCGCCATTGAATGAACATAGAACAACGTCATGCTTATTCTTCAATGTATAAAGGAAACGAGTGATCAACTTATTAGCATTACCTAAGCCTAAGTGAATATCACAGCCGGAGTGACCACCTCTCAGACCTTTAACATCAATGCGTAGGTAGTGCATATCAGCAGGAGTAGGAGTAGGCTCGAATGTAAATAAAGCAGCAGTATCTTTACCACCTGCACAACCTACGTATAGTTGTCCTTCTTCTTCACTATCAAGATTAAGTAATATACTGCCTGTCATAAAACCGGATTGTACAGCCTTCGCACCACTAAGTCCTGTTTCTTCATCTACAGTAAACAAGCACTCTACTGGTCCGTGTACAAGAGTATCGTCAGTCAACACTGCAAGAGCTGCTGCCATACCTATACCATTGTCTGCACCAAGAGTTGTCCCATTAGCACGTAGAGTATTGCCTTCTATAATAATTTCGAGAGGATCATTTTCGAAGTCATGCTCCTTGTCGCTGTTCTTCTCACACACCATATCCATGTGAGATTGTAGGATTACTGTTTGTCTGTTCTCCATACCCGGAGTAGCAGGCTTTGACATAAGGATATTACCTACATCATCTTTCTTAATTGCGACATTATATTTCTTTGCAAAAGACTCAAGATATTGGATAATCTTTTCTTCTTTCTTTGATGGACGTGGAACTTGTGTTACTTCATAGAAGAACTGCCATACATTCTTTGGGTTTAGATCCGTAATTTTCATAACGTTATATATATAATTTTTTGTTAAAGTCGTGCTAAGGTAATAATTTAACGGAAGACTGACCACTAAAAAATATATAATAAAATACACAAAAGGTATTTTGTAATCACTTAAACCCTTATATTTGCGCGCATAAATAACGAGAAAACGATGTCTGTTCTAATCATTACGATAATTATTCTAACCATATCAATATTTCTATTGAGTATTAAAGTTATCGTTAAAAAAGATGGTAAGTTTCCTAATACACACGTTAGCGGAAATAAAGCATTAAGAGATCGCGGGATTACTTGCATAAAATCTCAGGATAGGGACATGATTAAACATAAGAATCTCGAAGAGAGAATGAACGAAATAAAATAATAACAAAATAATTAATTTGAATTTTATGAAGAATGTAAACTACATTGTGAATGGTATACTTGCTTTAGCTGTTATAATATTGTTTGTTATGCAGTTTTCAGGTAAAAAAGAATCAAGCACTACTCAATTCAATACTGTTGGATTTACTGGAACAGAGACTGTGTTGCCGATAGCGTATGTGAACGTTGATTCTCTTTTGTTGAACTACAATTACTCAAGAGACCTGAATGAAATAATCATGAAGAAACAAGAGGACTCTCGCCTTAACATTAATCAGAGAGCAAACTCTTTGAGAGATGAGGTACAGGCTTTTGAACATAAAATTCAAAACAATGCCTTCCCTACTCGTGAGCGTGCGGAGCAAGAACAACAACGCCTAATGAATAAAGAGCAAGAGTTGCGTATTCTTGACGAACGCTTGACAAACGAATTGTTAACAGAGCAGCAAACGTTAAACCAACAGTTACGTGATGATATTATATCACAGCTAAAGGTTTACAATCAGACAAAGAATTATCAAGTAATCTTCAGCAATACAATGGGCGACAATATCCTATTGGCAGAAGATGTTTATGATATAACAGCTGAATTGATTGAGTTCCTAAACAAGAACTATACTCCGACAAGTAGTAGATAAGAAGGAGATACAGAATACAGAAAAGGAGTTGCCTCATATGAGGTAACTCCTTTTTTTGTTTCACGGCTACCCAAGAAGTGAATCTATTTTTGGTCCTGTAGGGACCCGTGAATCTAGCCCAACGGCTTTAGCCTTGGGTTTTATGTATCCCGCATATATTTTGCGTGCTGTAAGTACGCCGGATACAGGTTTACGGCGTACTTACAGCACGCATTCGTTTATTGTATGATGAGACCCAAGGCTAAAGCCATTGGG
>JGI996J12353_1000098_pt1 | contig 25876 bp, 29 predicted proteins | sample IntmicLarv5ML5BL_FD_12353 | JGI IMG/M metagenome (IMG submission 12353) | reverse complement strand
TAAAGAAGAGGCTTCTCATGCGAGAAGCCTTTTTTTTTTTTGTTGTGTGCCGCTTGTTTGATATACAAAAGATTCGTGTTATGCATTACTAGTTTTTAATATGTGAGCCCGATTTTCTTTTTACCTTTGTTGTTATGAATAATAAGCCATTGATTTATTCGCTGTTATTTACAGTTTTACTCGCCCTTTTTGCCGGCAATCTAATGTATGGAGCTGTCTCTATCCCATTGGATGCGACTTTGCGTATTCTTATGGGGCAGGAAATTGATAGAATCGCTTGGCAAAACATTTTGTTGCAATCTCGATTGCCACAGGCTTGTACTGCAATGCTTGCAGGAGCATCATTGGCTGTTAGTGGATTATTATTGCAGACTCTTTTTAAGAACCCTTTAGCCGGCCCCTCTATCTTGGGTATTAGTGATGGTGCTAATTTAGGAGTTGCTGCAATTATGCTTTATTTTGGAGGTTCGCTTAGTCAGGTTGCTGATTTTGCGCTAAACTCTTATGTTGTAATAATACTTGCAGCATTTGTTGGAGCAAGTCTTGTGCTTGGCATTATTATCTATTTCTCGACAAAGGTAAAGAGCAATGTGATTCTTTTGATTATAGGGATAATGGTTGGCTACTTAGTGTCTTCGATTATTTCGATACTGAACTTTCATGCTTCTTCTGATAAGATACACGCATTTGTTATGTGGGGACTTGGGAACTTCTCAGGTGTTTCACTTTCCCAGCTCCCTTATTTTGCTACCTTCTCTATCTCGGGATTGATCGTTGCTTTGCTAATGATAAAGCCATTAAATGCACTGCTTTTGGGTGAGATGTATGCAGCTAATTTGGGGGTGAAGATTAAACAAACTCGTCTTATTATACTGTTTTGTACAGGCTTGCTTACTGCTACTACGACTGCTTTCTGTGGACCGATTTCATTTATCGGTCTGGCTGTTCCTCATGTGGCTCGTTTGCTGTTAGGGTCGTCGAACCATAAATCGCTTTTGCCAGTAACACTTATCACAGGCTCTTGCTTGGCATTGTTGTGCAATATGATGATGGTCGTTCCCGGTAGTAATACTATTCTGCCGTTGAATGCTGTGACGCCGATCTTGGGTGCTCCGGTGATTATTTATGTGTTGGTGAATCGGAAGAATATTCAATACTTTAATTGATGAAGAACGTGGAACGAACTCCTGTAATAGAGACAACCGATTTGTGCATAGGCTATCCTTTGAAGAAAGGAAAGAAGAAGGTCGTGCATGACTGTTTGAACCTTAGGTTGCATACAGGAGAGGTCACTTGCTTATTGGGGTTGAACGGCGCAGGTAAGTCGACACTGCTACGTACGCTATGCGGATTTCAACCGCCGCTTGATGGTGAGGTCCGTCTTCTGGGTAAGCGATTGCAATCATATTCACAATTGGATTTTTCACTGACTGTCGGAGTTGTTCTTACGGAGAAGACTAATGCCGGCGGTATCACTGTATACGATTTAGTATCCTTGGGCAGGCATCCTTATACCGGCTTTTTCGGACGATTGCGCGATGAAGATCATAAGGTGATAGAATCGTCTCTTGAGGCTGTCGGAATCTCTCATAAAGCAAGAAGCCATGTCTCAGAATTGAGTGACGGAGAGAAGCAAAAGGTAATGATTGCAAAGACTCTTGCTCAGCAATGCCCGATTATTCTATTAGATGAACCGACAGCATTTCTCGATGTCACCAGCCGAATCGAAACAATGTTATTATTACATAAGTTCGCTGTCGAACAAAATAAAGCGATTCTATTATCGACTCACGATATGGATTTAGCGATACAGATGGGCGACTGCTTCTGGTTGCAGGATAAGAATCGACCAATGCTTTGCGGTACGCCGGAGGACTTAATACTAAAGGGCGCTATCGGAGAATATTTCGAGAGGAACGGAATAATCTTCGACACTAACACTGGTAAACTGAACAATGAAGTGCCAACTAAAACGATAGGAGTAGAGGGCGACTTCACTACGTCATATTGGGTAGGGAATGCTTTAATAAGAAATGGCTTTCGCCCGACTTCAGTCGCCGAGGGGCAGATAAATATACAATGCGAAACAAAGGATCGGATTGTAATACATATCCCGAAGCAAGAAGTACGGCTTGCGAATAGTGTTTTCGATATGATACAAATGATAAAGGAGCTTATATAATGAATGACAAGATAACATGGAGATTGGGAAATGAGAAAATAGGCAAATTACTCATATCCTATGCCATACCGGCTGTGATTGGAACGACAATGAATGCTCTGTTTCACATTATAAACCGTGTTTTCATTGGTCAGGTCGTAGGTCCGCTTGCTATCTCGGGGATCGCTTTGACATTCCCTCTTATTATGTTCCTGCAAGCATTCGGTATGTTGGTAGGAGCAGGAGCTGCTACCCGTGTATCTATCTTTTTGGGTAAGCAGGACAATGAAATGGCGGAGAAGGTATTAGGCAATGCCCTCACGCTAACCTTTCTGATAGGGATAATCACCATTATCCCGAGTATGATTTTTATGGAGGACTTGCTAGTGCGGTTCGGAGGAAGCGAACAAACCATACCTTATGCTAAAGACTATCTGTATATCTCTATCCCTGGCAATCTTCTCGCAGCATTGAGCTTTGGTTTCAATTCGGTTATGCGTGCATCGGGCTATCCATTCAAGGCGATGTGGGTTATGATTGGAGGAGCTGTGATAAATATCTTTTTCGACTGGCTATTCATCTATGTCTTTGGTTGGGGAATTAAAGGGGCAGCATCTGCTACGATTATTGCGATGACTGTCACATCATGCTTTGTGATGAGTCACTTCCTTAGTGAGAACAGTCTTATCCGCTTTCGCAAGAAATATCTGAAGCTAAACCTATCTGTCGTTCTAAGTATCTTTGCGATCGGAATGTCGCCTTTTGCGATGCAGCTTGCCGGTAGCCTTGTTAATGTCATCATGAATAATGCGCTCCATGATTATGGAGGCGACTTGGCAATCGGTGCCAGCGGTATTATAAACAGTGTCGCTTTACTACTCGTTATGCTTATCCTTGGAATATCACAAGGAATGCAACCTATTGTAGGATATAACATCGGAGCGGGCAATCAGAAAAGGGCGCACGACACTCTTAGGCTTGTTATCATCACTGCGACAATCATCACGACCGTAGGTAGCCTTGTCAGCTTCCTTATTCCTGATAAGATTGTTCGCCTATTCACAACCGATCCGGAACTGCTTGGTATCTCGGCAAACGGCTTGGCGATTTGTCTTTCTGCCGGCTTAGTGTTTGGTTCTCAGATTGTGATAAGTCAATTCTTTCAAAGCATTGGAATGGCATGGAAGGCGATGTTCCTCACTCTTAGTCGCCAATGTCTTTACTTGATTCCGCTTATCATTGTGCTGCCGTCTATTTACGGACTTGATGGTGTTTGGTTGGCTATGCCCTTATCAGATTTCGTTGCGGCTATTTCTGCGTGGGCTTTTCTGCTGCATTATTTCCGCTCGTCCAAGGCTGCTACTTGCATGAAAGGTGAGTAGTTGTTAGTTATCCCTGCTTTATTATCTTTGTATGAGAATCATCTAATATTGAATAAACTAATTAATAAATAGCGATTGTAATAATGAACAAGATTGTAAGTAAAGAGTATTTTTCCGCGAATGTGGTGAAATTGGTTGTCGAAGCTCCGATGATTGCTCGCTCACGTAAGGCGGGACACTTTGTTATCGTGAAGTTAGGCGCAAAGGGAGAGCGTATCCCTCTTACCATCGCAGGAGCAGATAAGGAAAAAGGCACAATTGACTTGGTGATACAAGTCGTAGGTGCTTCGTCAAAGAAAATCTGTGCATTGAATGTCGGAGATCATATCACCGACCTTGTAGGCCCTCTCGGACAAGCTACGCATATAGAGAAAGTCGGCACAGTCGTTTGCGCAGGAGGTGGAGTCGGTGTGGCACCGTTACTACCTATCGTGAAGGCATTCCACGAAGCCGGAAATAAGGTTATCGTAGTTCTCGCTGCACGTACTAAAGACCTTGTTATTCTGGAAGAACAAATGAGAGAAAGTTCGGACGAGGTTATCGTTATGACCGACGACGGCTCTTACGGAAATAAAGGACTGGTAACAAACGGCATCGAAGGCGTAATCAACAGAGAGAGGGTTGATATGTGTGTTACCATCGGACCTGCGGTTATGATGAAGTTCGTCTCCGCATTGACTGAGAAATATAAGATACCAACAGTAGCATCGCTGAACACAATCATGGTCGACGGAACAGGAATGTGCGGAGCATGTAGAATCACTGTGGGAGGAAAGACAAAATTCGTTTGCGTCGATGGGCCTGAATTCGACGCTCATCAAGTTGATTTTGATGAAATGCTTATGCGTCTGAGTGCTTACAAAGACGAGGAAAAGAAATTAGCAGAAAGAGTATGACGACACAAGAACTTATAGCAGCACGTCGTGCGGAAGCATGGCGAGAAGACCTTCGCAAGAGCATGAAGGCGAAAGAACGCACCGACATCGTGCGTGTGGAAATGAACGAACTGGATGGTGAGTATCGTAGTCATAATAACGAAGAAGTAAATCTCGGACTAACCAAGGAACAGGCGATGACGGAGGCTAAACGCTGCCTCGACTGTGCTAATCCGACTTGTATGATTGGTTGTCCGGTGAGCATCAATATTCCTACATTCATAAAGCATATAGAGCGTGGAGAAATCCTCGAAGCCGCTAAGACACTGAAAGAAACAAGTGCCCTTCCTGCTGTTTGCGGACGTGTATGTCCTCAGGAAAAGCAATGCGAAAGTCATTGCGTCTATACCGAGAAGATTAAGAAAGAAGCCGTAGCGATTGGCTATCTGGAACGATTTGCGGCGGACTACGAACGTGAGAGCGGAAACATATCCGTGCCTGAGGTGGAATCCAAGAACGGCATCAAGGTAGCCGTTGTAGGCTCAGGGCCTGCGGGTCTTGCCTTCGCAGGAGATATGGCGAAGAAAGGTTTCGATGTCACTGTCTTTGAAGCTCTCCACGAAATCGGGGGCGTGCTTAAATACGGTATCCCTGAGTTTCGCCTTCCAAATGTGATTGTTGATGTTGAGATTGAAAGCCTTCGCAAGATGGGCGTTACCTTTATCTCGAATTGCATTGTCGGCAAGACTATCAGCTATGACGATTTGCATGCGGATGGATTCAAGGGAATCTTTGTGGCAAGTGGCGCGGGACTTCCGAACTTTATGAACATTCCGGGCGAGAACCTTATCGGGGTTATGTCGTCAAACGAATATCTCACCCGTGTGAACCTTATGGACGCTGCTAATCCTGAAAGCGATACACCTGTTTTGATTGGCAAAAATGTTGCCGTGATTGGTGGTGGAAATACTGCGATGGACTCTGTGCGTACTGCGCGCCGCTTGGGAGCCGACCGTTCGATGATTATCTACCGCCGTAGCGAGAGCGAGATGCCGGCACGTGTCGAGGAAGTCAAGCACGCGAAGGAGGAAGGCGTAGAGTTTATGACCCTCCACAATCCTATCGAATACTTGGGCGACGATCAAGGTCGCGTCCGCGCTATGCGTTTGCAGAAGATGGAGCTTGGCGAGCCCGACGCATCAGGACGCCGTAGCCCCATAGCTATCGAAGGAGCAATCGAGACAATCGAGGTCGACGAAGTAATCGTAAGCGTAGGAGTATCTCCGAACCCGCTTATACCACAAGCGTTCGGAGGACTTGACGTCACCCGTTGGGGAACAATCGTTGTCAATGAAGACGATATGCGCTCGTCACTTCCCGACGTCTACGCAGGTGGCGATATAGTGCGCGGAGGAGCAACCGTAATTCTTGCAATGGGCGACGGTCGCAAAGCTGCCGCATCAATGGCAGATGCGCTTGTAAAATAAAAACATATTTGAAGCAATAAGAAAGCCGCAGCGATGCGGCTTTCTTATTGCCGTGCCGCTGTTCAGTAAAGTGCTCCTGTTTTTTGTGTCATAGTAGCGACCAACCCGATATGGGTTGCACACATGTGCCACAATCAAGATGCCCCTGTGCAACACCTACGGCGTTGAAAAAGGAAGGAGGGATGTCAACCGCCGGAAGACTCCGTTCGCTACGCTCTCTCCGCATATCACGGCGGTTAATATTATGCAACCCGTATCGGGTTGGACACAAAAACAGGAACACTTTACTGAACACCCTGGTTGGCGGGGCTATCTTAAAAGAAAAATGCGCTTGGAGAAAATCTCTAGCGCATTTTAACTACCAAACCAAACTTATGAAAAAATAATGAAACTAACAATGAGTCAGTAACTATTGGAATTATGTCTTTATGCTGTTATCAATTTCTTTTTTATAATCTCTTCAAGCTCGTGTTTAGGCATTGTGCCTATCAACGCTTCTCTGTTGCCATCTATCGGGCAGAACAATAAGGTTGGTATTGTTCGTATGTTGAAGAATTTATCAAGGTCTTCTTCCTTATCTACATCTACGTTGTATATATATATATCGTTTGCGAACTTATCTGCAAATTCCTCCAGTATAGGCTTTATCCTCTGACAGTATACACACCAAGGAGCTGTGAAGTTCACTATGCAAGGCTTATCTCCTTTATACTTCCAATCATTTGGATTTGCGTCAATGTCTCCTACCAATGATAGAAACTCGTCCTTTGTTAATTCTTTTACTTCCATGTTTTGTAACTTTTTATTGCTTGCTTGGCAAAGGTCAGAAATTAAATGCAATGAGGAAAATAGAAAACTCTTATCGCGGCATAGCAATTATTTATAATTTATTACAGATAGCTGCTGAGCCTACTTTATTGCAGTGATGTGGAAGCAGCCTTGTCTGCGTTCGTGCTTTATATAACAACGCCCTTCTCGTTTTAAGTCTCGCAATACGGTGGCGAGTACCATCTTCAATCGCTCGTTGTCTATATTTAATGTATCCTTCTCGTCTACCTTTGTGAAGCGTACCCATGAGATGTCGAATGTTGTGCCGAACAAATGTGCTGAGTTCTCCGACGAATTGATGTTAACTCTGCGAAGCTGGGATATATCGGAGACGGTTCGCGTGACGCTCGTCACCTTTATCTTGTATAACGAAGCATTGAGATTGTATAGCGTATCCTGAAAGTTACGTCCTATATCCATTAGCAGATTAGCCGCTTCGGGAACGAGGAACGGGATAGAGTGAGTCAGTGTTTCGACCTTGTAGTATTTATTAGTTGATATTTCCTGCATTTTCTTTGACGCCTTGCTCGCTTCTTCGCGTGACGAGATCGGATTGATGCCGATTTCCCTTGCAGCCTTCAGGTGTAAATCGTTCATGTCGTTGAAGTCTCTGTTATAACTGCCTATATATCTAATTGGTTTTAGTTCTCCTCGTTGCTCCTTGCAAGATAGTGCTACAAACATGATTGTAGCAAAAAGACACAAAAGTTGTATCTTACCTTTAATACTCGTTATCATTCTGATTCTTTTCGCACAAAAATACATAAATCTCGGCAAAAGATTGCTAATTTTGTAACAGTTGGAAAACTTCTAAAGGCACTATATGATTGAGCGGATTTATATTCTGGAAAATGTAGACCCAGTTTTGTTCTACGGAGTAAATAATGTGAATATACAACTTGTCAAGACCCTTTTTCCGAAGCTGCGCATTGTGGCGAGAGGAAACGTAATGAAGGTCATCGGCGACGAGGGCGAATCCGAAATCTTTCTAAAGAAAATCCGTGAGATAGAGAAATACTGCGAGGAGTTTAATGCACTTAGCGAAGATGTTATTCTGGATATCACAAAGGGAAAAGCTCCCACTACTGTGAAGCAGGATAACCTTATCATCCACGGGATGAATGGTAAGCCTATCATGGCGAGAACAGAGAATCAACAAAAGCTTGTGAAATTGTTTGATGAGAACGATTTGGTGTTTGCAATCGGTCCAGCCGGATCAGGTAAAACATTCGTAGCAATAGCTCTTGCCGTAAAAGCCTTGAAGAATAAAGAGGTGCGTAAGATAATCCTTAGTCGTCCTGCAGTAGAAGCAGGCGAGAAGCTCGGTTTCCTTCCGGGAGAAATGAAGGATAAGCTTGATCCATATTTGCAACCTCTGTATGATGCGCTTCAGGATATGATTCCTGCGGTAAAGCTGAAAGAATATATGGAGACTAATGTCATACAGATCGCTCCCTTAGCATTTATGCGCGGACGGACGCTCAACGATGCTGTTGTCATCCTCGACGAAGCACAAAATACAACTACACATCAGATAAAGATGTTCCTCACTCGTCTGGGGACAAATGCTAAGATGATTGTAACAGGTGATGTTACACAGATAGACCTTCCTACATCGACAACTTCAGGTCTTGTTCAGGCAATGAGTATTCTGAATAATGTGAGCGGTATCGGCAAGACCGAGTTTACGAAGAAGGACATCGTCCGCCATAAACTTGTACAACGTATCGTTACGGCATACGATAAGTTTGACGAAAAGCGTAAGAAAGAGATAAAAGAGCGAAAGAAGAAAACAGACAATCAATAAATAAAAAAAAGATTCTTATGAAGAAGGCGTTAGTTAACACGGAATTTAATTTCCCAAAGCAAAAGAGTGTTTATCATGGTAAAGTGCGTGATGTGTATAACATCAACGACGAATTGTTGGTTATGGTTGTAAGCGACCGTATCTCGGCGTTTGATGTTGTGCTTCCGGAAGGAATTCCTTACAAAGGACAGATGTTGAATCAGATTGCAGCGAAGTTCTTGGATGCGACAACTGATATTTGCCCTAACTGGAAGATGGCTACACCGGATCCAATGGTAACAGTAGGTGTACAATGCGAAGGCTATCCTGTTGAGATGATCGTTCGTGGTTATTTGTGCGGTAGCGCATGGCGTGCATACAAATCAGGTGTTCGTGAGATTTGCGGAATAAAATTGCCTGAAGGAATGAGTGAGAACCAACGTTTCCCTGAGCCAATCATTACTCCTACGACAAAGGCTGCGATAGGTGAGCATGATGAGGACATCTCTAAAGAAGAAATCCTAAAGCAAGGGTTAGTTTCAGAGGCAGACTATGCCGTTCTTGAGAAATACACAGCAGCATTGTTCCAACGTGGAACAGAGATTGCAGAGAAGAGAGGTCTTATCCTTGTTGATACAAAGTACGAGTTCGGTCACCGTGACGGAAAGATCTATCTTATCGACGAGATACATACTCCTGACTCTTCACGCTATTTCTATTCAGATAGCTATCAAGACTTGTTCGACAAAGGAGAGCCTCAAAGACAATTATCTAAGGAGTTCGTTCGCGAATGGTTAATGGAGAATGGCTTCCAAGGAAAAGAAGGACAACAAGTGCCTGAAATGACTCCTGCTATTGTTGAAGGAATCAGCGAGCGTTATATCGAGCTATACGAGCATATCACAGGCGAGACATTTAACAGAGAAGATACTGACGAACTATTAGGCAGAATCGAAAAGAACGTAACTGCCTTTTTGACTAAATAAAAGACCTAATGGGCTACGGAGCAGAAAAGGTAAATCCATACGAAGGCGAGGAGAAAAAGACAGTTCAGGTAAGGCGAATGTTCGATTCGATAGCATTTGCCTACGACAAGCTGAACCGCTTGCTCTCTCTTGGCTTCGATAAGGGTTGGAGGCAGAAGGGCATCGCTTTCCTTAAACCATTTGCTCCGCAAAGTATATTAGACATAGCGACAGGGACAGGCGATTTAGCGATTGCGATGCAGAAGAAACTAAATGCCCGCAATATCGTCGGAGCCGACATCTCGGAAGGAATGATGGATGTAGGCAGAAAGAAAGTAGAGGACGCAGGATTAACGGACTTCATTCGCTTCGACCAGCAGGATTGCCTGTCGCTCTCTTATGATGATGCTTCCTTCGATGCTGTAACAGCAGCATTCGGTGTGAGAAACTTCGAGGATATAGAGAAAGGTCTGAGTGAGATGTACAGGGTGTTGAAGCCGGGCGGTCATATCATGATACTGGAACTATCCTCGCCTGAGCATTTCCCGATGAAACAGCTTTATGCGATTTATTCCAAGGTTGTTATTCCAAACATGGGACGCTTGGTGTCGAAAGAGAAGGCTGCTTATGATTATCTGCCGGCATCGATAAAGGTCGTTCCGCAAGGCAAGCAGATGACCGACATCCTATTCAAGGCAGGATTCTCGGAAGCACGGGTGAAAACCTTTACGATGGGCGTTTGTTCTATGTACACAGGAACTAAAGTGAATAAATAATATTGAGTTATGCAGAAATACGGTTTGCTGGGATACCCTTTGGGTCATTCCTTTTCTAAGACTTACTTTAACAAGAAGTTTGAATCAGAGAATATTGATGCGGAATACATAAACTTTGAAATTCCGGATATCAAGGAAATCAAGAACATATTGAAAGAGAATCCCGACCTATGTGGTCTGAATGTGACGTTGCCTTATAAGACACAGGTTATCCATTTGCTGGATGATCTTGACGAGGATGCTCGCCTTATCGGGGCTGTCAATGTGATTAAGTTCACAAAGGGTTTCTTCGGAAAGGTTAAGTTGACGGGATACAATTCTGACATCGTAGGCTTCAAGCAATCGATAGAACCTCTGCTGAGAGATTGCCACAAGAGGGCGCTTATCCTGGGAACAGGAGGAGCATCGAAGGCAGTGTATCACGGACTGAAGCAGCTTGGACTTGATGCGACCTTCGTTTCCCGTACTCCGAAGGATCTTTGTATAACTTACGACGAGGTTTCTCCGAGTATAATGTCTCATTACAACGTTATCGTGAATGCTACACCGATAGGAATGTTCCCTCGCATAGACGATTGCCCTGACATACCTTATGATGCTATCACTCCGGATCATATCTTGTACGACTTGCTTTACAATCCTGACGAAACCCTATTTATGAAGAAAGGAAAAGAAAAGGGAGCGGAAGTCAAGAACGGATTAGAAATGCTGCTCCTTCAAGCTTTTGAAGCATGGCAGATATGGCATAAATAAAACTTCTATACTGTTTAGATACAAAAGACAAGGACAAACTCAGGCGTTACTCTGTATTCAAATTGAAAGGAGTTGCCCGAGCTTGTCCTTGTTTCGTATACATCAAGCACACCTTCTGTGGAGTAGGGGAATGGCTCTACGTGTAGATGTTTGAGGAAGTCGACTTCCTCCTGACTTATTATTTTGAATAGCGTCTCCTTGGCGCACCAATGTATTAGCAGGTGATTTATTTCGTTGTCGTTGTCTATCGATACGGCTTCCTGTTCGTTGATGAAACGCCTTTGCGTTCTCCTTGCTCTTTCTGAAATGTGTTCTATATCAATGCCTGCTGTCTTGCCCTCGGTTAGCATTACCGCTACGTAGCCTTTTGTGTGCGATATACTGATATTGTAGGGGCTGTCCTTCAGGAAGGGTGCGCCGTTGGGATGATAACTGATTATCGCTTCATAGCCGAGCAAGGCTTTGAGTGCTGCTCTTGTGGCGAGCCATTCTATCTTGCGGCTCTCCGATTTACATTGCTCAAGGAAGGGAAGATACTCGTCCGTTTTATCGAGTAAGGTTAGTAATTGGTCGACCGATTCGTCCGTCTTCCATATTCCAATCATCGGATATGGCTGTATGCGTAGAGGCATTATTTATCTTTTACCTCAGTCGTACGCTTGAATTTTACCTTCAAGATGCGTCGGTCGTCGATGTCGAGAATCTTGAAATGACAGTCGCCATAATCGATGATTTCCTTCCGTTGAGGGAAGCCGCCCTTTATCTCGAGCAACAGACCGGCTAATGTTTCGCCTCCTTCTGTCAAATCTCCGAAAACTGTCGGCTCTACATCCACTATGCGGAAGAAGTCGTGAAGAAGTATCTTAGCTTCGAAGATAAAGCTGCCATCGGACAAGCGTCTGTATTGGCGTTCATCATCATCGTATTCATCTGCTATCTCGCCAACGATTTCCTCGAGTATATCTTCCATCGTTACGATGCCCGATGTGCCACCGAATTCGTCGATGACTACTGCCATGTGAATTTGTTTGGTGCGGAACTCTTCCAGCAAGTTTCCAATCTTCTTTGTTTCGGGAACGAAATAAGCAGGGCGAATTAAATTCTGCCAGCTATAAGTGTCGATATGATCGATATGAGGTAATAAGTCCTTCAGATAGAGAATCCCTTTGATATCATCTTCGGATTCACCGTAGACAGGATACCTTGAATATCCTGTCTTTATTATGAATTGAATTACTGCTCTGAAACTTGTGTTGTAATCGATGTCGTCGATGTACAGGCGGGAAGTCATTATCTCGTTTGCCGTCTTGTCGTAGAATTGTATGACGGCAGTCATCATGTCGCTATCTTCGCCCGTTCTGCCTTTGGAGCCGTCACGGCTTTCCTCGCTATCTTTCTTAAACAGATTCTTGAATGCTGTGAACAAACGTGGTGATGTCGACGGAGGTTTCATAATTAGAATGGGCCTTCGCTAAAGGGGTCATTACTCGCAGCCGGTTGAGCGGTTGTGCTTGATTGTGCTTGTGTCTTTTGAGTATCGGCAGGTCTTGTGCCTGTGCTGTAGAATTCAACACGATCAGCATAGATCTCTTGGACATATCTCTTTACCCCGTTTTGGTCGTCGTATGTTCTGGTACGTATTTTCCCTTCAACATATACGCCTGAACCTTTTTTTACATATTTCTCAACGAAGATAGCTTGGTCACGGCGAGTAACGATGTTATGCCATTCGGTGTGTTCAGGTACGACTGTACCGTTAGACAATGTATAACCTCTTTCAGAAGTTGCAAGCGAGAAGCTAGCGATGGATACTCCGTTATCAAAATAACGAACTTCAGGATCTTTCCCTACATTTCCTATTAATATTACTTTATTTAATGACATACGCCGTTTGTGTTTATAAATTATTAATGATGTCACAAAGTAACATAAATTCGTGAACACTGCAAAGCATCCCCGAGGATTCTGTTTGTCTTTTCGTGTCGGAATTTATTTACGAATAAGATTCTGCTCGTAAAATTGTCGCGCGACGAAAGTATAAACAGAACTCTGACGGAGCTTTCGTTTCAGATTTTCTTTACGAATCCTATAGTGCCCGTAAATTTGTTTCGGAATTAATTTACGAATCCTGTAGGATTTGTAATATCGTTGCCGTCCGTCGGGGGCATCCTTATTTTTAGTAGGTTTGTATTTCAAAATTTATTTATGAAGAAGATTATAATACTATCTGGTGCGGGAATGAGTGCGGAGAGCGGAATCTCGACCTTCCGTGATGCCGACGGATTATGGGAGAATCATCGTATCGAGGATGTTGCTACGCCCGAAGGCTTTGATGCTAATCCTGAATTGGTGTTGGAATTCTACAACCAACGACGCAGGCAACTGCTGGAATGTCAGCCTAACGACGGGCATTTAGGCATTGCTGATCTGGAGAAGGAATACGACGTGCGCATAGTGACGCAGAATGTCGACAACCTGCACGAACGGGCGGGCAGTACGCAGATTATGCATCTGCATGGCGAATTGATGAAAGCCTGTTCGGTGAACGATGTGAATACTCCCCTTGAAATCTCTTCGGAAAAGCCTGATATTAATGTTGGCGACAAAGCTCCCGACGGCGGACAGCTTCGTCCTTTTATAGTATGGTTCGGCGAGGCGGTTCCAATGATTGACCCTGCTATCCGCTGGGTTGAGGAGTCGGATATTGTTGTCGTTATCGGTACTTCGCTCAATGTTTATCCTGCGGCGGGACTGCTCAACTACGTTCGTCGCAATCAGCCGATATTTCTTATCGACCCTGCCGACGTGAAGACGTATCGCACGGATGTGGAGTTCATCCGCGAAGGAGCTTCGGAGGGTGTACGCATCTTGAAAGAGAAATTAAAGACTTTACAATGATTAATATGAATTGGAAACAGCTACTCTCCGACAAACGATTCGGAATGGAAGAGTATCACGACGAACGACATCACGAACGTACGGACTTTCAAAGGGATTACGACAGACTTATATTTTCCTCACCATTTCGCCGACTACAGAATAAGACGCAGGTGTTCCCGCTGCCTGGCAGCATCTTTGTTCACAATCGTCTGACTCATAGTCTGGAGGTATCCTGTGTCGGACGGTCGCTCGGAAATAATGTCGGCAATGCTTTGCGCCGCAAATATCCCGACAGCGCAGCGAACTTCAGCGAGATAGGTGCAATCGTGTCGGCAGCTTGTCTGGCTCATGATATGGGTAATCCGCCGTTCGGACATTCGGGCGAGCGCGCTATCTCCGCCTACTTCAAGGAAGGCAAGGGCGCAATGTATAAGCAAAAGGTAGAAGAAGAAGGCGGGCGATGGGACGATTTCCTTTGCTTCGAAGGAAATGCCAATGCTATACGTCTGCTTACGCATCAATTCCTCGGCAGACGCAAGGGAGGATTTGCCCTGACTTACAGTACGCTTGCATCAATCGTGAAATATCCCTTCCCCTCTTCCGTAGCAGGGAATAAGGGGAAGTTCGGCTTCTTCCAATCCGAAGAAGAAACGTATAAACGCATAGCGAAGGAATTAGGCGTGATATGTATTAATGAGAAAGAAGAACGCTATGTTCGCTATCCGTTGGTTTACTTGGTGGAAGCCGCCGACGACATCTGCTATCAGATTATGGACATCGAAGATGCTCACAAGCTGCATATCCTAACGAGTGGGGAGGCTATTAATCTGCTGCTCGGGTTCTTTGCAGGCGAGAAGCTGGAACATATCACTCACGTTATGCGTATGGTCGATGATGTAAACGAACAGATAGCCTATCTGCGTTCCTCTATCATCGGATTGCTTGTAGACGAATGTTCGCGTGTCTTTCTTGAGAATGAAGAGGCATTGCTAAGCGGAACATTCGACGGCGCGTTGATAAAACAAATCTCCCCGATAGCCCGCGATGCCTACGGGAATTGTTCGACGGTAGCTTTTCAGAAGATATACAAGGCGAAGGAGGTGCTCGATATAGAATTGGCAGGTTATCATATCTTCAGTCAGCTGATAGACATTCTGACGACTGCCGTGATGAATCAGGACCACGCCTACAGCAAACTTTTGCTCCAAAGAATCCCCGACCAATACGACACAGGTGTACAAAGTACTTATGGAAAGATACAGTGTGTGCTTGATTATATTTCGGGGATGACCGACGTCTATGCGTTGGATTTGTACAGAAAAATAACGGGAATGAGTCTGCCGGCGGTATAAGGATTTAATATTCCTCGCGGTATTTACCCTCTTCTTTGTCTAAAAGAATATTGAGATAGCTCCGGTAACGGGATTCGGCTATCTCATTGTTTTTTATAGCCTCCAAGACGGCACAGTCTGGTTCGTGCCTATGAGTGCAATTATTAAAGCGGCAGTCTGCCGAAGCCTCAAACAACTCAGGGAAGTAATGCGCAATCTCTGCGTCCTCCATCTCTATCGTGCCAAAGCCTTTTATGCCTGGAGTGTCGATGATATATCCGCCGTCTGCGACAGGAATCATTTCTGAGAAAGTAGTTGTATGCATTCCCTTGTTGTGGTATTCGGATATGTCGGCAGTCTTCAGCTTAGCCTCTTTAGCTATCTTGTTTATTATTGTAGATTTCCCTACGCCTGAATGTCCTGAGAGTAGAGTAATCCTTCCTTTCAGCAAATCCTTTACCTCTTCCAGTCCCTCGTTCGACAAAGCGCAGACTTTCAAACAAGGATAGCCGATGGATGTGTACAATTCGATAAGATTGTCCAACGTCTGAAGGTCGTCGCCCTCGTAGCGGTCTATCTTGTTGAATACTATCCTGACAGGAACTCTGTACGCCTCGGCAGTCGCGAGGAATCGGTCGATAAAGATTGTTGTAGTCTTTGGGAAGTTGACGGTTACGATCAGTATGGCTTGGTCAAGATTGGCGGCAATTATATGAGCCTGCTTCGATAGGTTCGATGCACGGCGGATTATATAATTGCGTCGCTCATCTATCTTTGTAATAAAGGCAGTGCCCTCAGCATTGATAGCCAATGTAACTCTGTCTCCAACAGCGATTGGGTTTGTGGTACGGATATTCTTAAGGCGAAAGTTTCCTTTAATCTTACTTTCGATATCCCTTCCGTCGTCGGTACGTACGGTGTACCAACTGCCTGTATTCTTTATTACCAGTCCGGTCATTCCTACCTTTATACTGTCATTATTTCTTTTTCCTTGGCAGCGTATAGGTCGTCAATCTTCTTGATGTATCTGTCGTGTACCTTTTGCACTTCTGCTTCCGCATCTTTTTCCACGTCTTCAGGCACGCCTTCTTTTATGCTTTTCTTTAATTGATCGATAGCATCACGTCTTGCATTACGTACGCCAATCTTTGCGTTTTCAGCTTCAGCCTTTGCTTGCTTAGCCAATGTGCGACGGCGATCTTCGGTAAGAGGAGGAATTCCAAGGCGGATAATTTCGCCGTTGTTGTCAGGAGTGATACCTACTTCTGAATCAATAATTGCTTTTTCAATATCTCTCATCAGGGTCTTTTCCCAAGGAGTGATGATGATTGTCTTTGCATCCGGAACAGATACAGACGCCACATTTGTAAGTGGAACCATACTTCCATAATAAGACACCTTTACAGCGTCGAGGATTTTTGGATTTGCTTTACCGGCACGAATGCGCGCTAATTGTTCATCTAAAAATTCTACTGCCGAAGCCATCTTTGTATCTGCAGCATTCACGAATTGTTTCGTATCTACCATAAGAATGATTGAATTAAATTACAGGTTTATTGTTTGCCTGTAAAAGTACGAAAGTTATTTGAACCTTACAAATAGCGGTGTCGGCGACGCATCTCGCTAATAAAAAGCTCTCGGCAGAGAGCTTTTTATTTGTAGGGATTATGATGTGTTTGCCCTGTGTCGATGATGTTGTATTTTGAGGAGTCCTGCATAATTCGTAGTTTTGGCATTATAAAATTTATCACAATGAAGGATAACGACTGGAAGAGCAGATTGGGTGTGATGTATTCTACTAATCCCGATTTTCAATACGATAAAGGTGATGAGGAAGAAGAAGACACCCTTCCGGCAGTGAAGCAACAATTACGTATTTCCCTTGATAAAAGAAATCGTGGTGGCAAGATGGTTACTCTTGTGACAGGCTTTCGCGGAACGTCAGACGACCTTACCGCACTCGGCAAACTGCTGAAGACGAAATGCGGCGTAGGAGGCTCTGCCAAGGATGGCGAAATCATCGTTCAAGGCGATTTGCGCAAGAAGGTGCTTGAGATACTCCAAAAAGAAGGTTACGAAAAGAGCCGCATAATATAAGATTCATAGTATGCTAACGCTATACAGGGCATCGGCAGGAGCAGGTAAAACCTACAAGCTAACGGAGGAATACCTGAAGTTGTTGTTCAAGCATCCATACGCTTATCGCCGCATCCTTGCGGTGACGTTTACGAATAAGGCTACCGACGAGATGAAGGAGCGTATCATCTCGGAATTGTTTAACCTTTCCTCAGGAGCGAAGTCCGGATATATAGCGACACTTACTAAGGATTGCGGCTTTACCGAAGAGGCTCTCCGCCTGAAAGCAAAACAAACCCTCGTCTCCATCCTTCACGATTACTCGGCTTTTAATATTAGTACGATAGATAGCTTCTTCCAACAAACGATGCGCGCCTTCACTCGCGAGATTGGTTTGCAGGGTGGCTATGGCATCGAAATGGATCAGAATGTAGTTCTCGTAGAGGCTGTGGATAATATGCTAGCAGGACTGGATAAGTCGGACAACAAGGAGTTGCTCAGTTGGCTGCTACGCTTTGCCGAGGATAAGATAGAGAACGGTGGCGAATGGAATCTGCGTAGGGAGATAATGATGCTAAGTCGTGAGGTGTTCAAAGAAAGTTATAAGAGTTTCAGTGACGACCTTGCCAAGGATATTGAGGATAAAGTGTCGCTCAATAAGTATCGCGACGAACTGCAAAAGATAATAACATCAGTAAAGGCGGAGGCAAAGCGTCTCGGCGAAAAAGGACTTGCCGTGATGGAGCAGTACGGATTGCAACCGAGCGACTTCAAAGGCGGCAGTCGCTCGTCGATGATGCAGTTCCAACGCTGGGCTGGAGGCGAGATGAAGGAGCCGACTGCAACATTCCTTAGCTTTGAGGACAACACAGAGGCGTGCTATACAAAGACAACCCCCGATGCGATGAAGCAAATAATCGGCTGTGCGTTGGCAGACGGACTAAATGATTGCATAAAGGCAATCATTGCTTTATACTCAGACCTCACATATTATAATACTGCTGCTGAGATTATACGTTATTATTATACGCTCGGCATTCTTAATGATATATCACGCCAGATAGCGGAATACAGGGAGGAGAAGAATACTATCCTGATAGCCGATACCACCGAATTACTTAATCGGATAATCGATGGTAGTGATACCCCATTTATCTACGAAAAGACGGGAACACGTGTGGATCATTATATGATAGATGAGTTTCAGGATACAAGTAGAATGCAATGGGAGAACTTTCGTCCGTTACTTCGCGATAGCCTTGCGCAATCACAGGATAATCTGATAGTAGGCGATGTGAAACAGAGTATCTACCGCTTCCGTAACTCAGACTGGACATTGCTCGATGGAAAGATACAGACAGAGTTTTCACCAGAACAGCTAACGATGAAGTCGCTTGACGAGAATTGGCGGAGCTTTGCCAATGTTGTGAACTTCAACAATGCTTTCTTCACATCCTCTCCTGAAATACTGCAAGAACAATATAACGAGGTGATAGCATCTTCGTCACTAAGCGATGACGAAAAGCAGGAATATATTTCGCGTATCACATCTGCGTATAATGGCAGTACGCAATCTATCCCCGATTCCTTCAAGGATAAGGCAGGGCATGTGCAAGTGTCTTTCCTCACTGAAGAGGAGGGAAGCAATTGGATGGACGAAGCCCTGCAAAGATTACCTGAGACAATAGAGCGTTTGCAGGATAATGGCTACCAATTAAAAGACATCGCAATCCTCGTGCGGACAAACAACGAGGGAGCATCAGTTGCCGAAACCTTGCTGAAGTATAAGGACGAGCATCAGTCCTCGCAATACAATTATGATATAATATCGGACGAAGCTCTCTTTGTAAACAGTAGTGCTGTCGTCCGCTTCGTCGTAGCATTGCTGAAGCATATCAAATCGCCTGACGACGAGATAAGCCGTAGCATGGCGTACTTTGCATACGTTGCCCTATCCGACAACTTCGACACGGCAGGAGAGAACCGCTTCCCGCAGGAGATTGCGACTGAGGTGATGAAGCTGTCCCGCCTTTCTCTCTACGAAATGGTTGAGGGAATCTATCGGACGTTTGCCCCTGTATTCCCCGACAATGAACAAGTGTTCGTTCAGGCATTCCTTGATATAGTAGCTGATTTCACAAAGAAAGAGAACGCTGATATTGCCCGCTTCCTGAAATGGTGGGAGGAAACAGGCTGTCGCAAGACAATCGCCACCCCTGACGGACAGAATGCAATACGCATAATGACAATACATAAGTCGAAGGGACTTGGCTTCAAGGTTGTCCTAATCCCATTCTGTGATTGGGAGATAGACCATCGCCCGACGAAGAATATAGTGTTGTGGTGTCGTCCAAGTGTAGCTCCGTTCGATCGTTTGCCATTAGTGCCTGTGCGCTACGGACAAATCCTTGCCAATACAATCTTTGCCAATGATTACTTTAATGAGAAGCTCCATGCCTTTATCGACAATCTTAATACTTTATATGTAGCCTTCACTCGTACAAAGGAGGAGTTGATCGTATTCGCTCCACGACCGAAGAAGCTGGATAGCAAGGAGGGATTGACTAAGGCAAATAGCATAGCCGATCTATTATGGCTTAGTCTACCGGAAGCTGATTTCGATAAAGAGGAAGGCTTTTACGAATCGGGCGATTGGTGCAAGGCGAAACAGTCGACAGCATCCGATAACATCCGTGAGCTGCCTATCGGTCAGCTACATTCTATATCATCGCAAGACCGCTTGCATCTGCGTCTTAATGGCAGAGCAATAGTTTTAGACGACGAGCAACGTAAGTTCGGTGTGCTAATGCACGACATCCTAAGCTGTGTGGAAACGATTAAGGATGTAGATAAAGTAATCACACGCCACTATCTCTCCGGAGCAATGAATAAGGAAGAAGCGGCAAAAATAAAGCAAACGCTAAGCGAACACCTAAGTCGCGATGATGTAAAAGGTTGGTTTGACGGCTCGCATCATGTTCTCAATGAAATAGATATTCTATACAACAACGGACTGACAAGGCGTCCCGACAGAGTAATGATAAAGGACGGAAAAGTGACTGTTGTAGATTATAAATTCGGCGAAAAAGACGAGAAGAAATATTCCCGACAAGTAAAATCATACATTGACTTGATACGCCAGATTGGTTATAAAGAAGTAGAAGGCTATCTATGGTATGTGCAGTTGAACGAACTTATAAGGGTGAAAGATTGATAGATATATTGTTATATTCGGTAAAAATGAATACTTTTGCGGAGACGATTTCCTAAAGAATAATGTAGCAATATATAAAATAATGAAAGTACACAGAGAAGGTACAGGTTTACTTTTAACGCTATTCACAATATTGTTTTTATCCAATCTTGCCATTTATCATACGATAGGCAAGGGGGTGTGCTTCTATATAACATCATCCCTTTCAGGAATATTCTTCCTACTTGCTTTGAATTTCTTCCGTAGTCCTTTTCGCCGCTTTCCTTTTGATTCCGAAGGTTTGGTTATAGCGCCTGCCGATGGTACTATTGTGGCGATAGAAGAGGTCGAAGAAAAAGAGATACTTCACAAGACTTGTTTGCAGATATCAATCTTTATGTCAGTTTTCAATGTTCATGCAAACTGGTTTCCGGTAAATGGAACGGTAAAGCATGTCTCTCATAATAACGGACGATTCATGGCGGCTTACTTGCCCAAGAGTAGCACGGAGAATGAACGCTCGGCGGTAGTTGTAACCACCGATAAAGGTGTAGATATCCTTGCCCGTCAAATCGCAGGAGCGATGGCGCGTCGTATCGTGACTTACGCTAAGGTTGGAGAGAAAGCGCATGTAGACGAACAGATGGGTTTCATTAAGTTTGGTTCGCGAGTAGATATCTACATCCCATTGGACAGTAAGGTGCTTGTCGAAATGGATCAGAAGGTAACCGGCAATCAAACACCGATAGCTCGCTTGAGCAACTGATAGCGAACAAAACAAATTTCTGCTGAATGAATATAACAAAGCATATTCCAAACATACTTACTTGCTTGAATATAGTATCAGGCTGTATCGCTGTTGTGGCTGGCTCTGTCGAAATGGCAGCGTGTTGGATTATCATAGGTGCTGTGTTTGATTTTGCTGATGGCTTTGCTGCACGTATGCTAAAGGCATATTCTCCGATAGGAAAGGATCTTGATTCATTGGCTGATATGGTAACATTTGGTGTTGCACCAGGAATGATTGTCTTTCGTTTGCTTTCAAGTTCTTCTTGCTGTGAATATCTTCCTTATGTTGCATTTATTATACCTGTATTTTCGGCTCTTCGTCTTGCTAAGTTTAATATTGACGACAGACAGACTACATCGTTTATCGGCTTGCCGGTTCCGGCTCATGCTCTGTTTTGGGCATCGCTATCATGTGCGTTAATGCCTGTTGCGTCAAGTTATGGTCTTGCAATAGTCATAGGAGTAATTGTCCTGTCTATTATAACATCTCTGCTACTTGTGTCGGAGGTTCCGATGTTCTCGCTCAAGATTAAATCATTCGCATGGAGAGGCAATGAACTGCGTTATTTGCTTGTTATAAGTGCCGTGCTTTTCATTATCTTTTTTGGCTTCCTTGGGCTTGCAGGTACGATTCTCCTTTATATACTCTTATCTGTTTTTAATAAAAAATCATAAACAGGATATTTATCTTTGTATTTTAGTTTAAATTAAATCTCAGGGTTATGTTTAAGTTTTTGTTCTTTATATTTTTCTTCTTCATCTTGTTAGTCTTGTTGATGGGTTTCTCGGCACTTCGAATGTTCAAGAGAGTCTTGTTTGGCGGAGGTAGCAGTGATCAGAAAAAGAAAAAGCGCAAGACTAATCAGCGTACACAACAAACAAAAAGTGAGCCTGTGAGAAAGAAAATAATCTCCGCCGATGAGGGAGAATACATAGATTACGAAGAAATAAAGAATTAAAGACTACAAAACGTCCTTCCTGCTAATTGCCGTAGACTGTTTTATCTACGCACCTTAAAGAATTCCGTCATTTCTTTTGCACATTCCTCACTGAGGACACCCTCTTTTATTTCTGCTTTGGGATGCATTGCGTGTGGAGCGTATTTGCGAAAGCCTTTCTTTTCGTCTGAAGCACCATAGATTATTGCGCCGATTTGTGCCCAGCCTATTGCTCCTGCACACATTATACATGGCTCGAGGGTTACATATAGTCGGCAGTCCTTTAGATATTTTGCACCTAATACTCCTGTTGCTGCAGTGATAGCAAGCATTTCGGCGTGAGCAGTCGGGTCGTTCAAGCGCTCTGTCTGATTATGACCTCGGGCGATTATGCGGTCGTTGCATACTATAACTGCACCGACGGGCACTTCCCCTTCCTCGGCAGCTATACGTGCTTCGGCGAGTGCCTGCTTCATGAAGTATTCGTCGTTGAATGGATTCATCGTCTCATTTCTATTTCCTTAAACAAGGTAGGATGGTCTTCCTCCAAAGTGCGGAGTACGTGTGAGAGGATTGTTTCTCTGTACCAGCGTGATTTGTTTTCAATCTTATACTTGCCGAGGTATCGTTCGATCATATTGTATTCATCATCATTAAGCATGAATGTTACTTTATGAACACGAGGCTGACTGGGTTTCGTATTTGGATGCTTTCTTGCTGGTTTCATATCATTAGCAAAAGTACATTCGTGGGATTAAAAAACAAAGAAAATCTTTATATTTGTGCAAATCAATAATATGGCGAAACATAACGAAACAGGCCGAGAGGGAGAGTCTGAGGCTGAATCCTTCCTGAAAAAGAAAGAATACAACATACTGCACAGGAATTGGCATTATCATCATTACGAACTTGACATCGTGGCGGAGAAGGACGGCGAGGTCGTTGTCGTAGAGGTTAAAACTCGTTCGGAAGATTATCTTCTGTCTCCTGAGGATGCCATAGACAATCGTAAGATAAGGCGTATTGTCGCTGCTGCTGATGCGTATGTTCGTCTCTTCAACATAGATGCTCCTGTAAGGTTTGACGTTATTAATGTTATTAAGAAGGGTTCAGGATATGATATGGATCATATCGAGGACGCTTTTTACGCACCGGTAAATTAATTTGTAGCATGAATATAGAAGAAGCTCGTGAGTATTGTCTGTCGTTGAGGAATACGACAGAGTGTTTTCCTTTCGACGACGTATCACTCGTGTTCAAGGTAGAAGGAAAGATGTTTGGCTTGATTCCTCTTGATGGGGAAGAAGGGTCTATCTCTATAAAATGTAATACCGACCATGTTGAGGATTTGCGGGAAAGATTCAATGCCGTAGAGCCTGCATACCATTTCAATAAGAAATACTGGAACACAATCTTTCTTGAAAGAGATATGCGAGACGAAGATATAAGGAAGTGGATTCACCATTCCTATCGCGAGGTAATAGCAAAGCTCCCTAAAAAGATTCGCACACTATATGACGAAGACGATGCCTGAGCAACCCGAAGTGATACGCCTAAGGGAAACAGTCTCGACAAACGACTATATAAAGGTACTGCTTGCCGAGCGATTGCTTGCCGAAGGAAGTATTGTCGTAGCCGAGTATCAGACAGGCGGTCGCGGACAACTCGGCAACGTCTGGGAATCCGAAGCGGGCAAGAATCTATTGTTCAGTGTCGTTCTTTATCCTGACTGCATACAAGCTAATCAGCAATTTATAATCTCGCAAATGGCTGCCCTTAGCATTTGTCGCACGCTCTCAGAATATACCGACGACGTAAGGGTGAAATGGCCTAACGATATATATTGGAAGGACAAAAAGATATGCGGAATGCTTATCGAGAATGATATTATTGGCAATGCAATATCTAAATCCATAATCGGTATAGGATTGAACATTAATCAGGAGGTGTTCACAGGCGATGCGCCGAACCCTGTCTCGCTGAAGCAAATAACAGGACAGGCATACAATCTTGATGATATGCTCCACAACTTCCGTCGCCACTTTTATAGCATGTACTTGCAGTTGTTGCAGGACAAGGCAGATGATATGCGCAACGAATATCGCACAATGCTTTACCGAGGAGAAGGCGTTTTCAAATACAAGGACGCTGCGGGAGAGTTCAATGCAATCATAGCAGATATAGAACCAATGGGGCATCTCGTACTGCAACTGACGGACGATACATTCCGCAGATATGCCTTCAAGGAGGTGTCATTTATATAAGTCAACAAAATAAAAACAAACATATATGGCTAAGAAGAATAAACAAGACGATAAGAAACCATCAGGATGGAATTCCATCACGGCGGCTTTTGAGAAGATATATCCAAACCAGACAGAACCGCTGCACTTTGCCCCGATGGTGTCATGGAGGCTCGGAGGCGATGACCCTCTCGACGGAATAAGCGTGTACGAGGCAAAGGACTTCTATCATTTCGTCACCTACGGCTTTTCCGAACTATACGAAAAGGAATCCTCTAACAGCGAATACAGCGGCTATGGCTTTGAACTGACCCTAAAGCTGAAAAAGACAAAGAACGTAGATGAAGAGGAACTTAAATGTATGGGTGGCATCTTTCAGGCTCTCGCACGCTTCGTCTTTTCCAACAATGAAATCTTCCAGCCGTATGAATATATCTACACCGGACAAAAGAACGGCATGGATATAAAGAGCGAGTCAGGTATAACAGGCTTCATCACTCTACCCGACGAAGCAGGAGTAATCGAAACTCCTTTCGGCAAATTGGAATTCGTCCAACTACTCGGCATGACAGACAAGGAACTAATGACCATAGTAGACAAGAAGCACACAGTAAGAGAACTAATAGAAAAGTTCGACCTCACAAACCAACTAACAGACTACACCCGCGGTACGTTCTGCTAAGAAAAAGCTTTCGATAGAGAGCAAACCTAACTAAGTATCCTAAGGATACTGCCTAGTTAGGTTCGCCTGCGCTGCAGGCTGTGTCCTAACTATTTTTGGTCCTGTAGGGACCCGTGAACCTAGCCCAACGGCTTTAGCCTTGGGGTTTAATGTATCCCGCATATATTTTGCGTGCTGTAAGTACGCCGGATACAGGTTTCCTGCGTACTTACAGCACGCATTCGTTTTATTGTATGATGAGACCCAAGGCTAAAGCCGTTGGGCTAGTATCAATCGTCCCTGTAGGACGAAAAGACATTCACTTCTACACAAATAGTGAACTAGTACGCATTTGCTGGATGAATATCCTTAACTCCAAAATCGTTGAAAAACAATACCCGCTTTTTGGTGTAAAAAGTGACAAAATGATAGCATTTCGACAGTTTTACTTACACGCAAATTTCAGCCATTTTACTAGATGATTGCTTTCAGTAAAATTTTAACATTCGTTGGCTAAAAAAGGGCGTTTTTTGGCTCAGTTGCATACATACACTTGAGCGAACGTTCAAAAAAGCCTATTTTCGGAAAAGTTTCAAAAATCGACACATCGCTAAAGGCCCCTTCCTGCGTCGTGGCTGCATTTGACATCAAAAAGTGCCCTAGGTATTCCCGACCCCTCAAACGCGCCTAGAAATCGATTTAAATAGCCTGTAGCAAAATGACAGCAAAATGGCAAAATGGGTGTTAAAGTG
>JGI996J12353_1000097_pt1 | contig 26079 bp, 24 predicted proteins | sample IntmicLarv5ML5BL_FD_12353 | JGI IMG/M metagenome (IMG submission 12353) | reverse complement strand
CTAAAAAACTGAAAGAAGTCGCAGAAATGAACGCTGCCGGAAAAAATGTCATCAATTTAGGTGTTGGAAGTCCGGATTTACCTCCTTCATCTGAAACAATAGAAACGCTTTGCGAATTTGCACAAAAAGAAAATACACACGGATACCAAGCTTATGTCGGGATTCCCGAACTGCGACAAGCTTTTGCTGATTGGTATGAAAAGTGGTATTCTGTTGACCTAAATCCAAATACGGAAATTCAGCCATTAATTGGCTCGAAAGAAGGTATTTTACATATTTCTCTTGCTTTCTTAAATCCGGGAGATGCTGTATTGGTTCCCAACCCCGGTTATCCGACTTATAGCTCGGTCTCCAACTTGGTGGAAGCTCAATTAATTTCTTACGATTTGAAAGAAGAAAACGATTGGCAACCGGATTTTGATGCTTTGGAAAAAATGGATTTATCCAACGTGAAATTGATGTGGGTTAATTATCCAAATATGCCAACAGGAGCACCTGCAACAAAAGAATTATTTCAAAAATTGGTTGCATTTGGAAAAAAGCACGGAATCATTATTTGTAATGACAATCCTTATAGCTTCATTCTCAATGAAAATCCCTTGAGTATTTTGGAAATAGACGGCGCAAAAGATATTTGCATCGAAATGAATTCTCTCAGCAAATCGCACAATATGCCCGGTTGGAGAATGGCCATGTTAGCCTCTAACGCTCAATTCGTTCAATGGATATTGAAAGTCAAAAGTAACATTGACAGCGGACAATTCAAACCGATGATGTTGGCAGCAGCAAAAGCTTTGCAAGCACCCAAAGCTTGGTACGAAAACATGAATCAAACTTATAAAGAACGCCGCAAGATTGCCGAAGAAATCATGAATCTTTTAGATTGCTCATTCGACCCGAAACAATCAGGATTATTTCTCTGGGGAAAAATTCCTGAAAAATGGACAAATAGCGAAGAATTAGCAGATGCTATTTTATATAAAGCCAATGTTTTTATTACTCCGGGATTTATTTTTGGAAGTAATGGCAGCAACTACATACGCATTTCGCTTTGTTGCGATGAGAAAAAATTGCAAGAAGCACTTAATCGAATTACAAACATAAAAAAATAAATAAAAAATGGAATTAGATTCAATTTTATTACCCGGAATCAGCGACCAAAGACCTTTGGTTATTGCAGGTCCATGTAGCGCAGAAACAGAAGAACAAGTAATGGAAACGGCCAAAGAGTTGGCTGCAACCGGAATTAAAATATACAGAGCGGGAATTTGGAAACCCCGTACTAAACCCGGCGGTTTTGAAGGCATTGGAACAGAAGGTTTACCTTGGTTGCAACGCGTGAAAAAAGAAACCGGAATGTATATTGCAACGGAAGTTGCCACAAAAAGTCACGTTTTGGAATCAGTTAAACATGGAGTTGACATTTTGTGGATAGGAGCGAGGACATCAGCGAATCCATTTGCAATGCAAGAAGTTGCAGATGCTTTAGCAAGCACCGATTTTTCAGGAATTGTATTAATCAAAAATCCGGTAAATCCTGATTTAGAATTGTGGATAGGAGCGATAGAACGAATACATAACGCTGGAATTAGAAAAATTGGAGCCATTCACAGAGGTTTCAGTTCGTATGACAAAAAAATATATCGTAATCTTCCTCAATGGCATATTCCAATTGAATTAAAAAGACGAATTCCTAATTTGCCATTAATTTCGGACCCAAGTCATATTGGAGGCAAAAGAGAACTTATTGCACCTTTGTCTCAACAAGCAATGGATTTGAATTACGAAGGTTTGATTATTGAATCGCATTGTGACCCTGACAAAGCTTGGAGTGACAAAGACCAACAAATCACACCGGATGTTTTGTCTTACATACTTAATCTTTTGGTTATTCGTGATACGACACAAACTACGGAAAACTTAAAAGAACTTCGTCAACAAATTGACCAAATAGATGATGATTTGTTGGCTATTTTGGCAAAAAGAATGCGAATTTCGCAAGAAATCGGTCAATACAAAAAAGAGCATCACATGCCTGTTTTGCAAACCGGACGCTATGACCAAATTCTGGATAAGCGCATTACTGAAGCTGAAAAAATGGGAATTGGAGCTCCTTTCATGAAAAAGGTGTTAGAAGCAATTCACGAAGAATCTATTCGTCAACAAATTGAAATAATCAATCAATGAAAATACAAATACTAGGAGCCGGAAAAATGGGTTCTTTTTTTGCTGATATACTCAGTTTTGAACATGAAGTTGCCATTTTCGACAACAATCCTCAAAAATTGCGCTTCACATACAACTGCATTCGGATGAGCGACCCAAAAGAAATTTCTGATTTCAAACCGGAGATTTTGATTAATGCAGCGACCGTTCAATATACAATAGAAGCTTTCAAACAAGTACTTCCTTATGTTCCGGAAAGTTGTATTATCTCGGATATTGCTTCTGTAAAAACCGGATTGAAAGATTTTTACGAAAAAGAAGGTCGTCCGTATGTGTCTACTCACCCGATGTTTGGACCCACTTTCGCAAATTTAAGTAATTTGTCTTCAGAAAATGCAATTATCATTTCCGAATCGAATCACATGGGAAAAGTATTCTTTCGGGATTTATATAACTCATTGAAATTAAATATCTTCGAATACACATTTGAAGAACATGATGAAACAGTTGCTTATTCTTTATCTATTCCTTTTGCATCGACATTAGTGTTTGCTTCGGTAATGAAACATCAGGAGGCACCAGGAACAACGTTCAAAAAGCACATGGCGATTGCCCGAGGTTTGATGTCTGAAGATGATTATTTGTTGACGGAGATTTTATTTAATCCGCACACTCCTGAGCAGTTAGGTCAAATTCGCAAGGAATTAGCTAATTTGTTGAAAATCATTGAGACAAAAGATTCGAAGGCAATGAAAGAATTTTTATCGGAGATTCGAGGGAAAATAGCATCTTAGGCTTATTTCGTTAACTCCCAATCGCTTATGCTTCATTGGGAGTTAGTCAAATTCTGTCCTGCGGACAGAGTGCAGCACATCTAAATGGAATTTAGTCCACAAATTTTTTTGGTAATGATGCAAAAAAGAGCCGCAAGTCAAGGAAAAACCTTGCTTGCGGCTCTCAAATAACCTCGCTGGCGCGGATTTGTAATCCGTGCCAAAATCACAAAAGAGCACGGATTGCAAATTCGCGCCAGCGAAGTATCCCTAATGACACAAAAAAAGAGCCGCAAGTCAAGGAAAACACCTTGCTTGCGGCTCTCAAATAATTTATAACTTTTAATTCTTAATTCTTAATTTTTCATTCATTGCAGCAGCAGCTTTTCTACCATCTCCCATAGCCAGAATAACAGTAGCACCACCTCTTACAATATCTCCACCGGCAAAAACATCCGACAAATCCGTTTGTAAAGTATCTTGATTCACGATAATCGTTCCCCATTTCGAAACATTCAATCCGTCAAACGCACTTGGAATAAGTGGGTTAGGAGAGACCCCGATTGCAACAACCACCATATCTACATCAATCGTTTCCGTTGCTCCCGGAATTTCAACAGGTTTTCTTCTGCCGGAAGCATCCGGCTCGCCCAATTCCATTTTTTGAAGAACCATTTGTTTCACTTTTCCTTTTTCATCTCCAATATATTCAATCGGATTGTAGAGATTTTTAAATATAACACCTTCTTCTTTAGCGTGTTTCACTTCTTCTATACGAGCCGGCATTTCTTCTTCCGAACGACGATATATAATCATCGATTCTTCTGCGCCTAAGCGTCTTGCCGTTCTAACAGAATCCATTGCCGTGTTTCCTCCACCGATAACCGCTACTTTTTTGCCGAAAAGGACAGGAGTATCTGTTTCTTCTTTATTGGCTCCCATTAAATTTACACGAGTAAGATATTCGTTAGAAGATAAAACTCCGGATAAATTTTCTCCGGGAATATTCATGAAATTAGGTAATCCGGCTCCACTTGCAATGAAAATACCTTTAAAACCGTCTTTATGTAAGTCATCGTAACTGATTGTTTTTCCGACAATACAGTTTGAAATAAATTTCACGCCCATTTTGCCCAAAATATCAATTTCTACATCCACAATATCATTAGGCAAACGAAATTCCGGAATTCCATATTTCAAAACACCACCTATTTCGTGTAAAGCTTCAAAAACAGTCACATCATATCCGAATTTTGCCATATCTCCTGCAAATGATAATCCGGCAGGACCTGAACCAACTACAGCTATTTTAATTTCATTGTTTTCAGCAAGTTCGGGAATAGAAATTGAACCGGATTCTCGTTCAAAATCTGCTGCAAATCGTTCCAAATAGCCAATGGCAACCGGTTCTTTTTTCATTTTCAAATGAATACATTTACTTTCGCATTGTTTTTCTTGAGGACAAACGCGACCGCAAACGGCTGGAAGGGCTGATGTTTCTTTTAATGTTTTTGCAGCTTCCAATATTTCATTACATTCTATATTTTTGATAAACTTTGGAATGTTAATTTCTACCGGGCAGCCGGCTATGCATTGTGGGTCAGGGCAATCCAAGCAACGTTTTGCTTCTAATAATGCTTGCTCTAAAGATAATCCCAAATTTACTTCATCATAACTGTGACTTCTAAAGTCAGCGTCTAACTCCGCCATTTTAACTCTTGCAATATCAGCACGTTCTTTGTTTTTCATGCTTTTGCGCAATTCCTCTCTCCAAGGCTCATTTCTTTGAGCTTTTAAATATTCTGCATCTATCATTATTCAAAATCTTTATAAGCATTTAACCGCATCATCATTTCATCAAAATCAACCAAATGAGCATCAAACTCAGGGCCGTCTACGCAAACAAATTTTGTTTTGCCGCCAACTGTAACTCGACAAGCTCCGCACATTCCGGTGCCATCGACCATTATCGTGTTCAAAGATGCAACTGTTGGGACTTCATATTTTTGAGTTAAAAGAGATACAAATTTCATCATAACGGCAGGACCAATCGTAACGCACAAATCTACTTTTTCTCTTTTAATTACGTCTTCAACTCCGTTTGTTACAAGTCCTTTGTTTCCATAAGAACCATCATCGGTCATGACAATTACTTCGTCCGAAAATTTACTAATTTCTTCTTCCAAAATAACTAAATCCTTTGTTCGAGCGGCTTGAACAGTAATCACCTTATTTCCTGCTTTTTTCATTTCTTCCACAATCGGAAGCATAGGAGCAGTTCCAACACCACCACAAGCACAAACAACGGTTCCAAACTTTTCTATGTGAGTCGCTTTACCCAAAGGACCAACCAAATCGGTTATTTCATCCCCTTCATTCAAGGCACATATTTTTTTAGATGACTCACCGACTGTTTGAATAACTAAAGTAATTGTTCCCTTTTGAATATCAGCAGCAGCGATAGTCAACGGAATACGTTCCCCATTTTTTCCTACTTTTACAATTACAAAATGGCCGGCTTTTCTTGCTTTTGCAATAAGAGGGGCTTCAACCTCCAATTTAACTACGTTTTCGGAGAGAATTTCCTTTTTGACAATTTTATTCATCCTATTAATATTGAATATTTTATTTAGTAATAGCTCAATTTCTTTATTATCAGATTATAATCAAATAAGTGCAAAATTAGTTAAAAAAATGTATATTTGTGCAGAAGTTATTACATTATGTCTTTATGAAAATAAAAAAAGTATTCTATCTGCTAATCTGCATCTTTTTTTTAGCTTCATGCTCTACTTCAAAACAATCAACTCAAAAGCGGGAAAATAAGAGAGTTGAGACTAAAAACACAAAGAATAAAGCAAGCAAAGAAGCCAAAAAAGTACTTAATTATGCTTACAAATTAACAGGTACTTCTTACCGATATGGAGGAAATACTTCTAGGGGATTTGATTGCTCCGGATTTGTACAATATGTTTATAAAAATTTTAATTATTCCTTGCCCAGAACAACGAAGGAGCAATCGCGAGTAGGAAAGAGTGTTTCGAAAAAAAATCTACGACCGGGAGATTTAGTGTTTTTTACAGGACGAAATGCTAAAAGTTCCGATGTTGGTCATGTCGGAATTGTTGTAGAATCCTATACTAATGGCAGTTTTAAATTTATCCATGTTTCTTCTAGCAGGGGAGTTACAGATGATTTTAGCGATGCTTCCTATTGGAATCCTCGCTATCTAAAAGGTCGAAGGATTTTGCGGAATTGACATTATTTATGATGAGTGCGTTGCCGAATTAAGGTATCCATAATTAGTAAAAACAACACAGCACACCCCATTAGAATGATTTTTGGGTCAATATATAGATTCATATTCGAAAACGAAAAATCAGGAAGAAAGAGATTGCAAAAATAAAATGTTAAACCGGGAACTGATAGAATTCCAATAATGCTGGCAGCAAGTTGTCCTATCGTTACCCACAAAGCTCTTCTTTTTTCTTTTATTGCTTCTTTCTCAACTTTTTTCATGAGATTTTCTGCAAATTTTTCAGAAGGACTTTCCAATGAAATTTCTTTAAATAATTTGTCCAAACTATTATTTTCAAACTCTTTATTTGCTTTCATTTTCCATTAATTTTTTTATTTCCGCAGCCAATTTCTTTCGGATTCGAAACAACTTAATTTTTACATTTGAAACTGAAATATTACTCACTTTACTAATTTTATCAATGGATTGTCCGTCCAAATAATACAAAGTAATCAAAAAAGTTTCGTCCGGAGCAAGCAATTTTAATGCTTTATCCAAATGTTCCAATTTTTCTTCAATTTTAAAATCGAAATCCTCAATAACCGATTCATTTACATCTAATAAACTATCTTCTATTGATGTGAAAAATAATTTTCTTTTCCGCAATTCCGACAAAGTTGTATTGTATGCAATGCGATATAACCAAGTCGAAAACTCCGCTTCTTCTTTAAATTGTTCTAAAGATTTAAATACTTTTATAAATATTTCCTGAGTAATATCTTCCGCATCTTCTTTGTTATCAACAATTTTCATGACAACCGTCAAAACCATATTTTGATATTTATACACAATATTAGCAAAAGCCCGAGTATTTCCGGATTTTACTTTCTGTATATAATAGAGGTCATTGACGTTTTTCATAACATACATTAGACGCCAAAGAATTTGTGCGGTTACAAAATTAATAAAATAAATAAAAAAGTGTAACCATTATAATAAATTTGCGTCAAAAGATTGTAGATAAATTTAAGTATTAATTTTATGAATTATAAATTATGATGGACATCACAGCTATTTTTATTGTAGGATTTGTTGTACTAGGTATATACAAATTAATTGCATTATTTGCACGAAGAAAAGAGCGAATTTTATTAATTGAAAAACTTCCAATTATTATAAATAATAAGGAGGGTTTAGCTCCTATTGATTTACCAAATATTTCTTTTGGAAGTACAGATTATGGTTGGGCATTGAGAATTTCTTTGCTGTTGGTTGGTATTGGATTAGGATGTATCGTTTCCTTTTTTCTTCAAATTCTGGCTTTTCCAGACCCTACTGACCATATATATACTGATTTAATTGCTTTAGTTAATATTGCTTGCATTACATTTTTCGGAGGAATTGGATTGTTTGTTGCGTATATGATTGAGTTAAAGCGAATTAAAGGCAAATGATTAAAGTGGAATAAATCTTACACTTAAACAGGATTTTTCTTTTGATTCAAGAAAAATCCTGTTTTTTATGAGGATATACGAAAATAAAACTCTATTTTTGTAACTTGTTTATAGAGTAAAAAGTAATAAATGGCTAAAAAAGAAAATAACACCCTTTTATCAAAAAAAATAGTTAAGTGGTTTTGGATAGCTTTCAGTACATTAATTATCTCAATCTTTCTTTTCTTTTTCTTAATTATATCTGGTAAAATAGGTTATATGCCTCCTGTAGAGGATTTAGAGAACCCGATAAATAAATATGCTTCTCAAATTATTTCTGTCGATTTAAAAAACATGGGTACATACGCCCAGAGTAAGGAAAATCGCATTTATGTTAACTATGATGAACTTTCTCCAACTTTAGTAAATGCTTTGATTGCTACTGAAGATGCCCGTTTTTTAGCTCATTCCGGAATTGATGCGTATGCACTTGTTAGAGCGATTGTTAAGCGAGGATTGTTATTTCAGAAGAGTGGAGGAGGGGGAAGTACCATTTCTCAGCAATTAGCTAAACAGTTATATTCGGAACATGCACAAACAATCCAAGAACGCCTTTTCCAAAAACCGATAGAATGGGTAATTGCCGTTCAATTAGAACGTTTCTATACAAAAGAAGAAATCATAAATATGTATCTCAACAAGTTTGATTTCTTGTATAATGCAGTCGGAATACAATCCGCTTGTTGGGTTTATTTTGGAAAACTTCCAAGTGAAATCTCGACAGAAGAAGCGGCAACTTTAATCGGAATGTGTAAAAATCCGTCTTATTTTAATCCTCTGAGACAAATAGATAGAACAACCGGGCGCCGCAATGTCGTTTTGGATTTAATGCAGAAAAATAATTACATTTCAAAAGCAGAATGTGATTCTCTTAAAGCGTTGCCTTTAGTTACTCATTATAATAAAGTGGACCATAAAGAAGGAATTGCTCCTTATTTCAGAGAATATTTACGGTTGGTAATGACTGCTCAAAAGCCCGAAAGAAAGAATTATCAAGCCCATAATATTCATAAATATGCGGAAGATTCTCTTTCTTGGGAAACGAATCCTCTATACGGATGGTGTAATAAAAATCAAAAAGCGGATAAGTCGCCCTATAGTTTATATACTGACGGTTTGAAGATTTATACGACTATTGATTCTCGTATGCAAGTATATGCAGAGCAAGCTGTTAATGAGCATTTAAGTAATTTTCTACAACCCGCTTTCTTCAGAGAAAAAGCAAAAAGTCCAACAGCACCTTATTCAAGTTCTTTGAGTAAAAAAGAATTGGCTGACATATTAGAACGTTCTATGAAACAAACGGATAGATATAGAGACTTGAAGAAGGAAAACAAATCGGATGCTCAAATACAAGATATTTTTGATACTCCCATTGAAATGCAAGTATTTTCTTTGGATGGTCTGAAAGATACAATAATGTCTCCTACAGATTCTATTCGTTATATGAAATCTTTTCTTCGAACAGGTTTTATGGCAATGGATACACATTCAGGTGCTGTAAAAGCTTATGTTGGTGGAAGTGATTATAAATATTTTCAGTATGATATGGTGAATATGGGTGAAAGACAAGTGGGTTCGACTATCAAACCTTTTCTTTATTCATTGGCAATGGAAAGTGGATTTAATCCTTGCGATGAAATGCAACATATACAGCAACATTTAAAGACTGAAACAGGTGAAAATTGGTCTCCTCGAAATACGAATAAGGCAAGAGGGGATTGGGTTAGTATTCGTTGGGGACTGCAAAACTCTGACAATTGGGTTACGGCCTATTTAATGAAGCAACTAACGCCTTATGCATTTAAACGCCTATTGCTCTCTTACGGTCTAACAGAGCGTATTGATGCTGTTGTGTCTATGTGTTTAGGTACATGTGACGCTTCGATTGCCCAAATGGTTTCCGCATATTCAACCTTTGCCAATGGAGGTATTCGAGTTGAACCGATGTATGTTACCCGAATTGAGGATCGAAACGGAAATGTTATTGATACTTTCTCAGCAAGAATGCAAGAGGTTATAAGTGAAGATGCTAACTATAAAATGTTAAGTATGCTTCGAAGTGTGGTTGATGGTGGTACCGGCGGCCGTTTACGTTCTTCTACTTATAAAATTAAAGTTCCTATGGGTGGAAAAACCGGAACAACTCAAAATAACTCAGATTGTTGGTTTATTGGATTCACGCCATCTATTGTCGGTGGATGTTGGGTTGGCGGAGAAGAACGTTCTATTCGCTTTAATTCGATGAATGAAGGTCAGGGATCTAGAGCAGCTCTTCCGGTTATGGCTCTTTTCTTAAAGAAAGTATTTGATAATCCAGAATTAGGATATTCTCAAACAGAACAATTCTCAGTTCCGGCAGAATACCAGAATCCTTGTAGTACCGGAGGAAGAGGTCGAGGTGCAGATACGTTTGATTATGGCAGGATGGGTACATTGGACGATATTTTTAATTTCTAAATATTCTCGAAATTATCTTGCTATATTAAGTGAAAATATATATATTTGCAGTCGAAAAACGCGAAAGTAGCTCAGTTGGTAGAGCATAACCTTGCCAAGGTTAGGGTCGCGGGTTCGAGTCCCGTCTTTCGCTCCACTCACTTCACTCATTCCCCCAATCGCTTCGCTTCATTGGAGGTATTCAAATTTAGTCCTTCGGACAGATAGCAGCAAATTCAAATGAAATTTAGGGATGTTCAGTAAATAGGCAAGAGGTCGCGTTTTCCTTTGACAGCGAAATTTCCTATTTCGAAGAAAGACATTCAAGCTTTTCGCAGTCTTTCGCTGGCGCGGATTTGTAATTTGTACCCTGAAATTCGTGGAAATCCGCATCGGGGTGATTTTGTTTCCGTTAGGAAACTACCTTTAGTAACCAGTCCCGGAGCATTGTAGATTGCATCTCCTTAAAAGTAACAAAAGTAAATTAACGAGAATTCGATGAAAAAGTCCGGACTTCAATATGAACAACCTCGTGCAAGCGAGGTACGAGCGCAGCTCGGGGTAAGAATGGCATCACAAATAGGAACTCCGATAGTTCAATTACCCCAAACTGCTAGTGTGTTCAACTCCTACAGAGTTGTGGAGAGAGAAGAGAGCGTTCTTTTACCCCGAGCTACACTCGTACCTTGCTTGCACGGGGGTATTCAGATTGAAGTCCTCGGACTTTTGTAGACAACACCACATTCTTATAACTCATTTTAAATTGTTGATTTTCAGTTGTTCTGATATTTGTTACATAAGAGAGAGATGTGCCACACTCTGTCCGAAGGACAGAATTTGATTAATCCCCAATGAAGCGAAGCGATTGGGGAATAAAAAAGAGAAATCAATTGCTTGATTTCTCCCTCTAGTCGAGATGGGGCGATTCGAACGCCCGACCTCCACGTCCCGAACGTGGCACGCTACCAACTGCGCTACATCTCGTTTTTTTTGCGGTGCAAAATTACAAATAATTTGTATAAATCAAAAAAAACATCAAATTTCTGATATAATAAAATCATCCGCATCTTTCCATGCCGGAAATTTCGTTCGAAAATCCGATAATTTTTCTTTTTCTATTGTAAACGTTTTCACAGCTATTTGATTCTCTTCGGTTTCTCCAATCACATTTCCTTTGTAGTCAATTAAAGCCGAATCTCCTTGGTGATAAATCCCATTTGCATCTTCTCCGATGCGATTTACACCACAAACATAACACAAGTTTTCAATCGCTCTCGCTTTTAATAGCGTATTCCAAACATTTGCCCTTGCTTTCGGCCAATTGGCAGAACAAATTAAAAGGTCGTATGCATTGTTTTTGTTCCGAATCCACACCGGAAAACGCAAGTCATAACAAACGATTAAACGAATATTCCAACCTTTGTATGAAATAATTGAATACGTTTTTCCCGGAATATAATAGTTGTTTTCTTCTCCCATTCGAAAAAGATGTCGCTTATCTGAAAAATAAGATTTTCCTTCAGGTGTAACAAAAAAACTTCTGTTGTAAATTTGATTGTCGCTATCTTTCGCTAAAAAACTGCCCGATATTGCAGCATTTAACTCGGTTGACCAATTTTTTACAGTTTGAATTGTATTTCCGGTGTTTGTTTCCGCTAATTCATTGACATTCATCGAGAAACCGGTGGAAAACAATTCCGGAAAAATCACTAAATCCGATTTGCCTTTCAGAGAAGAAATCAATTGATAATGATTATTCAAATTTTCTTCTTTTTGCTCCCATACAATATCCGATTGAACAAGGCTAATTCTAAGATTATTCATGAGTTATATCGAAAATTGAGAAGGATGTTTACCTTGTATATTTGAATAAAGCAATTTCATTTTGTCAATATCTTCGGTTGCATTTCCGGTTGGAATGAAATTCTCAAATATTCCGATTTTTTGATTTGCATAATCCAAATAAGCAAGCGTAATGGGAACTTTTGCTTCCAATGCAATATAATAGAAGCCGGTTTTCCACTTATCTGTTTTTTTGCGAGTTCCTTCCGGTGCAATAGCCAACTGAAAATGACTTCGTTTTTGGAATTCATCAGCCATTTGCTCTGTCAAGGAAGATTTTTTTTCTCGATTAACAGGAATTCCACCGAGTGCTTTTAATGGATAATTGAGAGGGAAAAAGAACCAACTTTTTTTCATGAAAAAATGTGGATTTCCTCCAATTGATTTGTAAAATAACATTCCAATAATAAAATCCCAATTACTTGTATGTGGAGCAACACAAATAATACATTTGGGAGGAATTTCAACGCTTAAAGAGTAAGTCCAGCCTAACAATCGTAATAAAAAGGAATAGATTTTTCTCATTCAATCTTATTTATGCAAATTTTGAATCTCCAAACACGTGTTTTCCAAATGATTATTGAAGTCAGCTTTTAGCTTTTTGTAATATTGCTTAACCAAAATAGGATTATTTTTTCCGCCAACATGCTTCGTTCTTTTTAGAAATTCATCATGTTTTTCGAAAAGATTAACAATTATTTCATCTATTTTAGACGAATCAATACTCGAATTGTGTGATTTGCAAAAAACACATTCCATAAATAATTCTCCTGTTAAATTACTTACATTTTTCTTTAACTGCTTAACTGATGCCATAATGAGTTTGTTTTATTGATAAATACACTATTTAGAATATTACAAAACTACAAAAACAAATTCAAGAAGTAAAGATAGTAATGCTATTATTTTTGTGAAAATTTGTATATTTGCACCTCAATTATAAGCAAATTAGTTTTTTATGTCAAAAAAAGAGACAGCGGCTCCTGATTATATATTTGAGTCAAGTTGGGAAGTCTGTAATAAATTAGGAGGGATTTATACTGTTTTATCCACTCGTGCAAAAACTCTTCAAGACTTATTTAAGGACAAAATTATTTTCATAGGACCGGATCTTTGGACAAATTTGGACAATCCCGATTTTATTGAAAATAAGACACTTTTGAAAGCTTGGAAAAAACAGGCTTTAGAAAAAGAGAATCTGAAAGTGCGCGTTGGTCGCTGGAATATACCCGGAAAGCCAATTGCTATTTTGGTTGACTTTTTTCCATTTTTCGAAATAAAAGATCAAATTTATTATGAAGCATGGGAAAAATACAAAATTGATTCGACTGTTGGTTATGGCGATTACGATGAATCTTGTATGTTTGCTTATGCAACCGGACGTGTAATTGAAAGTTTGCATAACTTTTTAAGTTTGCAAGATAAAAAAGTCGTTGCTCATTTCAATGAATGGATGATGAGTATGGGACTTCTTTATATTCACGACAAACTTCCTGCGATTTCAACGATTTTTACCACTCATGCAACTTCTATTGGTCGTTCTATTTGTGGAAATAATAAGCCTTTGTATGATCAGCTTGAGAATTATAATGGTGATCAAATGGCGCGTGAATTGAATATGGAAGGAAAGCATTTCCTTGAAAAAGAAGCTGCTTTGAATGCCGATTGTTTCACGACTGTTAGCGAAATTACCGGAAAAGAATGTACGCAATTATTAGAGAAAGAACCGGATATCATCACTCCGAATGGTTTTGAATCTAATTTTGTTCCAAGTAAAGAAAAATTCAATTCCCAGAGAAAAATTGCCCGAAAAGCTCTTGCAAATGTTGTTGAAAAGTTGACAGGAACCCAACTTCCTGAAGATACTTTCTTTGTGGCAACCAGTGGACGATATGAATATAAAAATAAAGGTATTGATGTTTTCATTGAAGCGATTAATCAGATAAGGCATACGCAACCGGATCGCACGATTGTGGCATTTATAATGGTTCCGGCTTGGATAAATGGAGCTAGAATAGACTTACAAGAAAAATTGCAGAAGAAAACTGCTTCTAAGTCAGCTTTGTATGCTCCTTTTTGTACGCATGAACTACATGAAACGCATCACGATCAAGTTTGTTCATATCTTTATCACTTGAATTTTTTGAATCAAGGAGATGAGAAAGTGAAGATTGTTTTTGTTCCTTCTTATTTGAATGGAGCAGATGGCATTTTCAATATTCCATATTATAATTTATTGATTGGATTGGACTTAACCGTTTTTCCGTCCTATTACGAACCTTGGGGATATACTCCTTTGGAAAGTATTGCTTTTAAAGTTCCTACCGTTACCACTAATTTGTCTGGTTTTGGTTTATGGGCTGCTTCAAAAGATATAAATAGCGCTACTTTGGATTCAGGAGTAGAAGTTATAAAAAGAACCGATAGCAATTATTACGAAGTTGCGGAGGAAATAAAAAAGACAATTCTAAAATATAGCACAGAGTATAGTTTAGAAAAAGTAGAACAAACAAGAGAAGCTGCATCTGCTTTATCGGAAAAAGCTTCTTGGACTCATTTTATTGAATATTATTTAAAAGCTTACAATATTGCTTTCAAAAACACAAAATTAAGAACTAAAAAGAAATAAGTATGAAAATCAAAGCAAATTATGCTAATGAACCTATTTGGAAAGAAAGTAGTGTTCATCCTAAGATGCCTCAAGAATTAAAAATTCTAGATGAAATTGCTCACAACTTATGGTGGGTATGGAATTATGAAGCAACCGAAATGTTTACTTCCATTGACAAAGATCTTTGGAATAAAACAGAAGGGAATCCCGTTTTACTTTTGCAAAGACTTTCTTACACACGATTAGAAGAAATTACAAAAGACACTGCTCTTATGGCTTCGATTAATGCTGTATATGCAAAATTCAAAGCCTATATGGAAGAACCGAAAAGTACAAGTATTCCAAGTATTGCTTATTTCAGTATGGAATATGGTTTGACGAATATCTTGAAAATATATTCCGGAGGTTTAGGGGTTTTAGCTGGAGATTATATTAAAGAGGCCAGCGATATTCGCGCCGATTTAACTGCTGTCGGATTTTTGTATCGTTATGGTTACTTTTCTCAATCTTTATCTATGGATGGTCAACAGGTTGCAAACTATGATGCGCAACATTTTGATCAACTTCCTATTACGCAAGTAATGAATGAAGATGGAAATCCGTTGGTTTTGGAAATTCCTTATAACACTTTCACTGTTTATTCTCATGTTTGGACTGTAAATGTAGGTCGCATCAAATTGTATTTGATGGACACTGATTTAGATCTAAACAGCGAATGGGATCGTTCAATTACGGCTCAATTGTACGGTGGAGATAATGAAAACCGAATCAAACAAGAATATTTGTTGGGTGTGGGAGGAATTATGATGCTAAATAAATTGGGTATTAAAAAGCAAGTATATCATTGTAATGAAGGACATGCTGCTTTGATTAATGCTCAACGTTTGGTTGATTATATTCAAAACGACAACTTAACTTTCAATCAAGCTTTGGAAGTGGTAAGGTCTTCTGCGTTATATACTTGTCATACTCCGGTTCCGGCTGGACATGATTATTTTGAAGAGCCTTTATTCCAAAAATATATGGATCATTTTCCTCATAGACTTGGAATTTCTTGGCAAGAGTTTATGGATATGGGACGTGCTTATCCAGGAACGGATGAGAAATTTTCGATGAGCGTTTTCGCGTTGAATACTTGTCAAGAAGCAAATGGTGTTTCTTATTTGCATGGAGAAGTTTCAAAGCAAATGTTTGCTCCGATTTGGAAAGGATATTATCCTCAGGAATCTCATGTGGGATACGTTACAAATGGGGTACACATGCCAACTTGGACTGCTTCTGAATGGCGTAAATTCTACGAAAAACATTTTGATAAAAATTTCTATAATGACCAATCGAATCCTGATATTTGGGATAAAATTTATCATGTAGATGATGAAGAGGTGTGGGATATTCGTATGATTTTGAAAAAACGTTTGGTGAAACACATTCGTGAATCATTTAAAGATAATTGGCTGAAAAATCAAGGAGACCCTTCAAAAGTAGTTTCTATTCTTGAAAAAATAAATCCGAATGCTCTTTTGATTGGTTTTGGGCGCCGTTTCGCAACTTACAAACGTGCACATCTTCTTTTTACTGATTTAGATAGATTGGCGAAAATTGTAAACAATCCAAATTATCCGGTTCAATTTATATTTACGGGAAAAGCGCATCCGGCAGATGGCGGCGGTCAAGGTTTGATTAAACATATTGTTGAAATCTCTCGTCGTCCTGAATTTTTGGGAAAAATCATTTTCCTTGAAAATTATGATATGCGTTTGGCCAAGCGTTTGGTTTCCGGAGTTGATATTTGGTTGAATACACCAACTCGTCCTCTTGAAGCATCCGGAACTTCCGGTGAAAAAGCGGAAATGAATGGTGTTTTGAATTTTTCAGTTTTAGATGGCTGGTGGTATGAAGGTTATCGCGAAGGTGCCGGTTGGGCATTAACGGAAAAACGCACGTATGAAAATCAACAGTTTCAAGACCAATTAGATGCGGCAACAATCTATTCGATGCTGGAAAGCGAAGTTATTCCTTTATATTATGCTAAAAACAGTAAAGGATATTCTCCTGAATGGATTCGATACATAAAAAATTCGATTGCGCAAATCGCTCCTCATTATACAACTAAACGTATGTTTGATGATTACACGAATCGTTTTTATAATGTTTTGGCAAATCGTTCAACAGAATTAGTAAAAGATTCTTTCGCGAATGCAAAAAAAATAGCAGCATGGAAAGAAGAGGTTGCTAGCCATTGGGACGAAATTGAAGTTGTTTCAATTAATTATGATAATAATATTTTCGCTCAAGGAGTTGAAGTAGGAGGGGTTATCGCTGTTGATGTAGTCTTGGATAAACATAATATGCAAGGAGATTTAGGGCTGGAAATCGTTAAACTTCGTACTGACCCAACTACAAACAAAGATATTATTACCGTTTTTGCAATGGAATTGGAAAAAACAGAAGGTTCTAAACTTCATTTTGCAGTGAAAATTAAGGCTTCACAAGCTGGTAATTTTAAATTTGGATTAAGAGTTTATCCTTCTAATAAAGATATTCCACACAGAATGGATTTTGCTTACGTGAAATGGATTAATGTCTAATCTTTTTTAGGATGTAATATACAGCCCGGACAATCATCACAATGATTATTCCGGGCTTTTTTATTGCAAAAACATTTGAATAATTTATAGGCTAAGTAAACAGCCACAACGATTCCAATTAATATAACTAAGACTAGTTGCATTTATTTATTGTGAGAGAAAATTCGTGTTTTTGCCAATTGTTCGTATTCCGTTTCCGGTTTGCCATAATTGCAAAAAGGATGAATACTGATTCCACCTCTTGGAGTAAATACTCCGGTTACTTCAATGTATTTTGGTTTCATTAATGAAATTAAATCTTTCATAATGATATTAACACAATCTTCGTGAAAGGCTCCGTGACTGCGAAAGCTGAATAAATACAACTTTAAACTTTTGCTTTCAACCATTTCTATATCAGGGATATAATCTATTAAAATTGTCGCAAAATCGGGCTGCCCGGTAATCGGACACAGACTCGTAAATTCAGGACAATTAAATCTTACCCAATAATCATTTTCGGGATGTTTATTGGTAAATGTTTCTAAAACTTCGGGAGCATAATCCTGTTTATATTCTGTCTTGTTCCCTAATAAAGTCAAATTGGATGTTTGGTCGTTATTCATAATTTATTTTCGTATTCTTTTAATCCTGTATTTCGTAATTTACAAGCGGGACAATGACCGCAACCTTCGGCGATTACACCATTGTAGCAAGTCAATGTTTCCTTTTTAACAACATCTAAAACGCCTAATTCATCAGCTAAAGCCCATGTCTCAGCTTTATTCAGCCACATTAAAGGTGTATGAATGATAAATTGTTCATCCATTGCAAGATTTAATGTTGCATTCGTAGAACGAATAAAAGTGTCTCGACAGTCCGGATAGCCGCTATAATCTGCTTGAGAAACTCCTGTAACAATATTGCGGATTCCGTGCGAGCGAGCGATAACGGAAGCGAAAGTTAGGAAAAAAAGATTCCTTCCGGGAACAAATGTATTGGGGTAGGAGTCTGCGGGCTTATCTTCATCCATAATCATCGCATGATTGGTCAGCGAATTTTCAGCTAATTGACTGATGACTATTGCATCCAAAATTTGAAATGGAACTCCGGCATCTTCAGCTATTTTGCGAGCAACTTCGACTTCTAATGAATGTCGCTGTCCATAAGTAATGCACAAAGTTCTTACTTCTTTGAAATGTTTTAATGCCCAAAAAAGGCAAGTTGTTGAATCTTGTCCTCCTGAATGAAGTACAAGTGCGGATTGATTGTTTTGCATAATTCTCTGTTTTTTACGTGGTAATCTGAGCTACACGAATTAATTAATTATTTTGATATGAATATTTTAATCATGGTCATAAATATCTCCAAATTTGGTTTCAATAAATATAACCCTAAATATATTTTGAATTTGTATGCCAAGAAAAGGTAAATTATTTCCATTTCCTCTAAAAATATGTAATTTATCTATATCGGGAGTTACTCCTTTTGGCAAATCTGGCTTTATTTCGTGTAAAGGTATTGGTGACATTCCATAACCATGTTTATTGGAATTTCTTATTGTATCCCAGCCTGCATCTGATAATTCCTTTAAGCGCATTAGAAATCTAAGAAACACATCACTATCTTTACATTTTTTTATGGATTTATCCGATAGATATTTGAAACAGAAAATTGGGTAATTATCTTTTAATATATCATCATTGCCCAATTTCTTTTTATTATTTGATGGATGTTTTATAAACTCAGTTTGGCTAATGTCTTTTTTATTTTTTTTTGTCATTATTTTAACCGTTTCTTAAAAAAAACTCTAAGTTTATCTTTTGATATGATATTTCCATTACCCACATTTGTACTCTTCCAAGGGCTTTCACTATGAGTCATTTCCATTAGTCCTAATGCAGAATAACCACCATAGATTTTATATACTTCATTAAATAATGCTTCTTCTTTATTGCCAGTTAATTCTACAACTTCGTTATTATATTCAATTCCCTTGTTCCCATTTTCTCTAAAATAAGTATAGACAGAAGGAACAACAGGACCATACATCCAAGCTTCTATTTCTTCATCAAACAAAGGAGTTCCAAAATAAGCTAAATGAAAGCCTTGTTGATAGTATAGAAGTTTTTGTAATTTCATATTTGAGATTAAATCTTCATACTCATTATTAGTCGCTCTTGCAAGAATTTTGTTTGCTATGTCTAATGCTTTGTATGTCATAATCTATTGTTTTATAATATTAACAGGGCAAATATACATATTTATCCTTTGATTTTGATAGGTTTATACTTATTTTTTTAGGTCGTATTTTTATGGATTGGTAAATGTGATAATTATTTATACAGCCAAGGTTCAGGATTCAATTTGGATTGTTCTTTCCACAATTCAAAATGCAAAATAGTTGAATTTCCTTTTTCTTTGTCTGTATATATTTTTCCTAAATCTTGTCCTGTTTTTACTTTATCTCCTTGTTTAACAATTACTTGTTCCAGATAAGAATAAAGAGTCAAATAATTGCCATGTCTAACAATAACAGATGTTTGGAAACCGGGTACCACAAATACACGAGTAACGACTCCGTCAAAAACGGCTTTTGCCATATTTCCTGAAGTTGTTTCGATTTCAATACCATTGCTGTTAAATACAACATTTTTCAAATCTCCATATTGTTGTTGTCCAAAACGGCTGACTATTTTGTAATTGCCTTTTAATGGAAAGGGTAATTTGCCTTTGTTATTTGCAAAACTAGTCGATAATGCTTGTTCTTCTTTTGTCATTGCATATCCGCCGGTTGTTGCTGCTTTTCTCTCCGTTTTCGGTTGAGCTTTGGCTGCTTTTTGTGCTGCTGCAATTTCTTCCGCAATGATTTTTTCTATTTTGCTGTTCAAATTTGCGGCTTGTTTTCTCTTTTCTGCTAATTCAGCCTGAAGTTTTTTTGCATTTCTCTGTAAACTAGCAACTTCCGTTTTTCTTTCCGCTTCTTCCTTTGCTAATTCTTGCTCTTCATTTTTTTTGAGATTGGCAATTACTTGCTTTTCAGCTTTATTTTTTTTCAATCGCTCTCTTTCAATCTCTAATCTTTCTTGTTCTACCACAATTTCCTCGGCTTGTTTTTTTCGCCAAGCAGTATATTCCTTTAAGTATAAAATTCTTCGGAAAGATTGGGTAAAATCATCCGCAGAAAGGATGAAAAGAAGTTGGTCTTGATTGTTTTTATATTTGTATATTTTTCGGATAGAAGCAGCATAATTTTCTTTTTTCTGCTGTAAATTTCGTTCCAAATCCGAAATTTGCAATTCCTTAAATGAAATTTCTTCATCCAAAACAGTCATTTCTTTGGTTAAGACTTCCAGCAAATTTTTTCTGGAATTGATTTGTTGAGCCACCAAATTTAATCTATTTAAAACATTACTAGTTGTTTTTTTATTTTCATTCAGCAATTGATTTGTGTTATCAATATCAGTCAAAAGAGTTTTCCTTTGCTTTTCCAGCTCTCTAGTCCGAATGGATTGTGCCGATAGAGTAACCGTAAATAAGAACAGAAAGAAAATAAAATAGATTCTCATAATAAACGTTGAATTAGTTTGAGAGCGTCTTGCAATGTCACTCGTTTATAGTTATTCGGGAGATTATAATCGACTGAGAAATTGGGATTTATATCTATTCCTTTAAGTGCTAAATTCATTCGATATGAATCTTCCGGTGTATCTAAGGATAAGTTTATTGACATTGGAAAAGCTCTTTTATTGGATGTCAATCCCCAATCCGAATAATTGCATACTAAATGAGATTGCCACTCCTTTTGAAGCATTTCTGTCGTTTGAATGCGATTACTAAAATCACTTATAAAGTTATAATTAATATTTTGTTTATCCGTATTTTTAATATTTACAAAAAAATCGTCTTCACTTACTTTGAATGTTGAATAATCCGGAGGAACAACTTCTTTTTTTCCTGCTATAAATAATTGATTGGTTAATAAAGCTTCTAAAGCATAAAAATCGAAATCAAATTTATTAGACTTGATATTTTCCATTGATTCAGAAAGACATTGTTTATTTATCCGGTCAATAATGACAATCTTTTCCGGTGTTATTTGCACTTTCATGGCTTCAGAGCCAATTATTGGAATCCGAAAAGAAAGTTGAATCAGCTCATTTTTTATGATTCTCATTTGAGCATCGATTGACATTTCTTTGCTTTTTTTTCCGGGTTTTATTGCAAATTTGAGATTGGATGAAAGGGTATTATATTCAACGGCAGAAGAAATAATGTTATTTAATCGTTCTTCGACACTCATTTCAGATAATGCAATAATCGAAGTTGATTCTTTAGTTGTTTTACAAGAATATCCTATCATTATCATTCCGAATAATAATAGAATCGCTATTTGTTTATTCTTTATCTTCATAATAAATTCCGTCTTCAATTTTTCTTTTGAGAATTTCAATATTTTCATCTTCAGCCTTTAAAAGAAGAGCTTTTTCCCATTCAGCTATTGCTCGTTCTGTATTTCCTATTTTATAAAGAATATCTCCATAGTGCTCTAAAATATCACTATTTTCTTCTTCTCCTTTCGAAATCGCACTTTCTATATAAAATTTGGCCAATGAATAATTTCCCTTTTGGAAAAATATCCACGCATAAGTGTCGATGTAAGTCGCATTATCCGGTTGAAGCTGTACACATTTCGCAGCCATTCTTTCGGCTTTATCTAAATCTTGTTTTTCGAGAGAAAGATAATATGCGTAATTATTCAAAACTAATAAATTATTTTCATCATATTCAAGTGATTTTCTGTAAGCCGAAAATGCTTCTTCTTTCTTGCCCATTAGAAATGCAATATCTCCAATTTGCCCATGAAAAGTAGATAAAAGATTTCTGTTTTCGGGAGAAATAGCCGATAATCCTTCATTATAAATATCCAAAGCTGCTTGATAATCCTTTTTCATGTAATAAGCCATTCCTTTGTAGAAATAAAATTCGGGAGCATTAGGAAAATAGACTAAAGCCCCATTGCAAATAGAAGTAATTTCCTCCGGATTTTGTTCCTGCAAAGCAATTCTCAACAAATGATTCCAAGCTTCTATATCTTCCGGCATTCCTTCCGTTACTAACTGAAATTGAAATTTTGCTTCTTCAATTTTATTTTGAGACATCAAAAGTTGACCGTACATTCCATTTAACTCTTTATCTTGAGAATGTTGTTCCATTAAAATTTCAAACAAGGCATTGGCTGTTTCAATTTCTTTTTTCGACACATACAAACTTTGAATGTACCTTCCTAAAATACCCAATTTGGCATCAATGTCCAAAGACGGATTTTTAAGTGCTTTCTCAATTTCCAATATTGCGGCATCTTCATTTTCTGTTTGTTCGTAGTAATTGGCCATTGCAATAAAACAATAAGGGTCATTCGGGTCCAATTTCAATGCTTTTTCATAATAAACTAGAGCTTGCGAAGCATTTTTGTCTTCCAAATAATAATCTCCTAAAATAATTTGATATTTCGCTTCGGTCGGAAACTTTGCAATTAATTTTTCTATTTCATTAAAAGCTTCTTCTTTTTTGTTTATTGATTTATAGAGTTGATGTTTTTGCAAAGAAATGGATTCGCTCATTCCCATATTATTCTCTAAAGCATCCAAAGCATCAATTGCCTTGTTAATATCTTGCTGTTGCAGATATAAATTGCTGAGATAATAATGCAATTCCGGTTTTTGAGGATTTTTTTCGGCTAACTCTTCATAAAGAACAATTGATTGGTCAAAATTACCTAATTCCCGGTTTAAATCGGCCAATGACATTTTATATTCAAAATTATCGGGAGTATATGAAACAGCCTTTTGCAGAGCATTTACAGCTAAATCTATTTTTTTGAGATATAAATAATAATGCGAAATTTCATATAAAGCCGCAGATGACGTAGAATCGATTTTCAAAGCATATTGCAACGAGTTGAACGCATTGGTATGCTCTCCTTTCTGTTTTAAACGGATTGCTTCTAAAAAGAAATAATCAAACTTACGCTCATCTTCGTAAGTCTGACTGTTTAAACAAAAAGGGAAACAAATAAATAGAAGAAATAATCTACTTAATAATTTCATTTTGCAAATTTTCATTAAGCGAATCAAATCACACACCTGTGTGACCAAATCCTCCGGCTCCTCGTATGGTTTTATCCAATTCTTCCGCATTTTCCCATTCGACTCTTTCATGTTTTGCTACAACCATTTGACAGATTCTTTCTCCGTCATTAATAACAAAAGGCTCTTTGGATAAATTAATAACAATTACTTTAATTTCTCCACGATAATCAGCGTCAATTGTTCCGGGAGAATTAACTAAAGAAATACCGTGTTTAATCGCCAATCCGCTTCTAGGGCGAATTTGTGCTTCGTAACCAACGGGTAATTCGATAAAAAGTCCTGTTGGAACCAATATTCTTTCAAGAGAACCCAATGTAATCGGTTCGTCTATATTTGCTCTTAAATCTAATCCGGCAGAATGAGGAGTTTCATATTCCGGCAATGCGTGTTTGGATTTATTAATTACTTTTACGTTCATAAATATATCAAGTTTTCCCACAAAGGTAGTGAAATTTTAGAGATGTGGTATAATTCAAGAAATTAATCCACTAATATTGGTAAGTAGGGAATGATTTAGAGACTACTGAACTGCTTAGTTTTGTATCATTTTTCACCAATTCAAATTTCCACAAGGGTAAAGAATAATTTCAGAAGCTCAAACGAATAATTCTTTTTGATTGATTCTTAATCTTTTTTTACAAAAAAAAAGGCACATAATTAGTAATTTTTTATGTAATTTTGGAAAAACTTTTTTTAGTATTAAAATGGACTTTGGCGTTTTATTAATAACGTCGCAACTATATTTTTAGAAGTCCTTCACTTCAATAAAGAAATAATTATGAAACGACGCAATTTTTTAAAAACCTCATTATTAACTGCCGGAGCGTTAGGGCTTGGCGGTCAGCAAATATTAGCAGCAGGCATGTCGGCATCAAAAACAGATGATACTACTGATGCACGTTTAACGACCTATATTCATGATTCCCAAAATTCAGCAGTATGGATTTATTGGAATAACATGGTTTTGACTTGTTACCGGGCGGAAGCCATGCAGAAATACCCCTATTTTTTTCCACTTAGAGCACTTAAATCCGGTTTGTCTCTGACTGCGGAAACTGCAGAACCCTTTCCGCACCATAGAAGCGTGTTCTTCAGTCTTGATAAAATAAATGGCTCAAACTTTTGGCAGAACAATCCGGAGAAGGATCGGATAGTATCAAAAAAACTCAGCTTGGGCAAATGTACCGAAACATCTGCGGAAATATTAAATGAGTGTTTATGGACACCCTTTGAGAAAGAGCCGATTATCGCTGATAAACGTAGCTTTGTTGTGAATATTATTGATAAAGAAACGTACACACTTGATAGTTATATTGAGATGACAGCCTTAACCGATATTGTTGTTGATAAAACAAATCATGGATTTTTTGGTGCGCGTACTGAGCATGATCTTTCTGTAAATGGCGGAGGAGTACTTATTAATAGCGAAGGAGGGCAAAAGCAAGGAAGTACTCATGGCAAGCCCGCCAAATGGATGGCTTCTTATGGCAAACGTTCCGGTCGCGAAGACGGTTTGGTTGAAGGCTTTGCAATCATGTCGCCTCCCTACAAACGTTCGCCTTTCGATCGTAATGTATGGTTCACTCGCGACTATGGCAATTTTTCTCCTATGCCTTTCGATGCATTTGCCAACGATGAGAAGTTTATCATGCCCAAAGGTGATGTGCTTCGCGTTGCTTACCGTATTGTAGCATTCACAGGCGTTCCAACTCAATCCTTTCTTGATAAACAGTGGGATGAATTTGCGGCCTTATCTGAAGGGAAACGGTCATAACATTATCACTAGTTCCTCAGTTGATGACATTGAGTCTCCCAACAAGTGAAATGTATGTCCTTTCATAACTTTCTTTTCAATCATTAAAAAACGTTAGCCCCGGAAATTTGCATTCCGGGGCTAAAAAGCAATTATTTCAATGCCTTTTTATAAATTTCAAAAATATCTTCAGGAGAGGTTGTACGTGGATTTCCTCCAGTACATACATCATTGAATGCCGCGTGAGACAATGATTTTAGGTCGCCTTCCAATACTCCAATTTCATTCAGTTTTTGAGGAATGTTGATGCTAACCGATAAGTTTCTGACTGCTTGAATTGCAGCTTGAATAGCTTCTTTTTCCGACAATGTTTCTGTATGCTCAACACCCATTGCTTTAGCTATCAGTCTATATTTAGGTGCTGCCGGCGAATCTGCGTTATATTCCATTACGTATGGTAATAACAGCGCATTCGCGACTCCATGTGGAGTGTCATAAAAAGCACCTAATGGGTGCGCCATTGAATGTACAATACCCAAACCAACGTTGGAAAATCCCATTCCTGCAATATATTGCGCCAATGCCATTCCTTCGCGAGCTTCTTCATCTTTTCCGTTGTCGACTGCTCGTTTTAAATATTTATGCGTTAATTCAATCGCTTGAATTTCAAACATATCTGACATTAACCATGCTCCGGGAGTAATTAATGCTTCAATTGCATGAGTCAATGCATCCATTCCTGTAGCTGCGGTTAATCCTTTAGGCATGGAATACATTAGTTCCGGGTCAATAATGGCAACTCCCGGAATATCATTCGGGTCTACACATACCATTTTCTTTTTCGCATCTTCATCCGTAATCACATAATTGATTGTTACTTCCGCGCCGGTTCCGGCAGTGGTTGGCAAGGCAATTATGAAAACCGATTTCCGTTTCGTGTCGGCAACTCCTTCAAGTGATTTGATGTCGGCAAATTCAGGATTATTTACCACGATACCAATTGCTTTTGCGGTATCAATTGGTGAACCTCCTCCTAAGGCAATAA
>JGI996J12353_1000096_pt1 | contig 26505 bp, 17 predicted proteins | sample IntmicLarv5ML5BL_FD_12353 | JGI IMG/M metagenome (IMG submission 12353) | reverse complement strand
AAACCCCTAATCCTCCTTTTTGACTTCCCTTTTTAGTTGTAATCAGAATAACTCCATTGGCAGCATCCGAGCCATACAAAGCAGAAGCGTTAGCGCCTTTCAAAACTTCCATGCTTTCAATATCATCGGGGTTGATGTTATTGGCTGCATTACCATAGTCCAAGTCTCCGCTTGTTCCCATCTGATTGAGAATAGGAACGCCGTCGATGACATACAAAGGTTGATTATTTCCGGTAAGCGAGTTATTTCCACGAATAACTACGCGTGTCGAACTCAAAGGTCCTCCTGCAGAAATCAACTGTACTCCGGAAACTTTACCTGCCAACATGTTTAAGAGACTTGCATCCCGTGTTTCCGTCATGGATTCGGTGTCAACGGATTGACGTGCGTAAGAAAGCGATTTTGCATCACGACTAATCCCCATAGCCGTCACGACCACTTCTCCCAGTGTTTTTGCATCTTCTTTCAGAATAACATTCAGCGTTTTTGTGTCGCCTACTCTAATCGTTTGACTGAGGTATCCCAAGTAAGTGACTCTTAAACGGTCACTAGACTTTACCGTTAGCTCAAACGCCCCATCCATGTCTGTGACAGCTCCGGCATTGGAGCCGACAACTACAACATTTGCGCCTACAATTGCCTGGTTTAGTTCATCTAAAACCAAGCCTGATACTTTGAATGAAGATTCTTGTGCTGCCAAATAATGAAAAGGCAGAAACATCAACCAAAGTGAAAATAAAAGAAATCTTTTTTTGTTCATAATTGTTACATATATTAGATTTAAAAAAGTGTTTTTACATTATCTTCTGCCCGGATTGTACACCGAAGCTTTCAATTGTGGAAGAAAATCATTCTTATTTAGGCATTGAAACTGAACGGTATGATTACCGTTTACTTCGATGACGAAATGATTCCATCCTTGTTTCAAGGGTAATTCTTTCCAGCCATCAAGCAATTGATTGTTTAACCGGATTTTTGCTCCGGCAGAAGGGCTTATAATCACATCTAATTTGGGCATGTTTGGTTCAATCAGCAAATCATCCAAAGCGCGAGGGCTCCATATCCAAAAGTCTTTGAGTGATTTGGATAAATAGCCATCAGCATCTAAAGTAATATCTCCAACCAATGCTTTTGTGGTGTCATAAGGAATGCCTGCATTCTTTAATATTTGAGTCAATGCTTTACTTCCTCTATCGGAATTGGCAAAGTGAGTCAAGGTGCTGATAAAATAAGATGTACTTCCCTGTTGATATTTTGCAAAGACGGGATTTGCTCCTTTCTTTTCGCGCTCGCTACGAATTACCGATCCTGTTTTTATTTCTTCCGGACGACGATTCCATCTCTTCCAATCGGTGTTGCAAGCATTTAATAATACATCGCCTTCTACAATAAATTCGCCTGACATTCCATAATCGGAAGCATCGCCTTCTTGTATTTCACAAAAATAGAAGTCTGAATTATGCATTCCTTTTAACCAGGATTTGGATACAGGAAGGTAAGAGGAGGCTTTTCGCTCTTCCAAATTCAATGATGCCGGAAGTAATGATTGGAAAGATGATAATGAAGTTGGTGTAATTCCCCAAATCCAAACATCAGCTCCTTTGGCAATGTATTCGGTAATGACTTTTTTGCTTACTTCTGTTAAATTCTGTTCTCCATCGATAAGAAGGATAAGATTATTTGCCGGTTTTACGTTTGTTGCAAATACAACTCCTTGATCCATGAATATTCGTTTTACATTTGAATTATCTTCTCCGAAAAATAATATATCTGTATATATTTTCTGTGGAATCGCATTTACTGCTGTTTTTTCTTTGCTTACTTCAGCCCATTTCGACCAAGCTGGAGCGCCCGGAGCATTGGCTGCACGAATAGCATCAAACATTGGCCATGCTTCATAAAGAGGTAAGCTGGGATCATAACCCGGATTAAATGTAGAACAATAAGGTCCCATGCGCTCGGGTTGAACACCCGGTATTCCTTCTTTGTAATCAAGGAAAAACACACCGTCATTTTCTATTGAAGGTAAAGTCGTTAAATCTTTTTTTCCAATAGGGAGAGGTTTTAACCCGTACCAAGCCAAGTTGAATACAGAAACATAGGAAGCTCCCATTTTGCGTTGGTCAGCAATCAGATGATAACATTCATTTGCCAAACCTTCCATTCGGGCTTCTTGTGATTCATATGCACGCTCTCCATTGTATTTGGAAACTTGTTCGGGAGTTCCGTAATAAGCCATACTATGTTCTCCAATTCCCCAAGGCTTACCAATGGATACCCAGTTTTTCATCGAACCTAAATCGCCATAATGTCCTACTGTGACCGGCAAAATACCATCGCCATCATCTTCTCCATCAGCAGAAACCCATGGGCGTGTCGGGTCCATAGCTGTAGCTATATCTAACCAATCTTTCCACGCTTGTTTCTGGAAAGGCATTAATTCCGGTTTGTTAAATACATGAAGAATAACCGGACGATTTTCATTGCTGACACTCCAGCCAAAAATAGAAGCATGATTCCGGTCACGTAATATCATTCGTTTTAAATGGTCTTTTGAATTTTCCCAAAAAATATCAGAATCGAACTTCGGTCCTCCATCGCTTGCCCAATTGGCGGTTTCAGCCAACACACAAATTCCCATTTCATCTGCCATGTCCAAATAGAATTTAGGATATATTTGAGCATGCGGACGAACTGCGTTTCCATTGGCTGCTTTAATGGCTGAATACCAAGACCAAGCATATCTTCTTGTCATTTGCGGAACACCCATAAAATGCCAAGAATCTCCTTTTAGTTCGTAAGGTTGTCCATTTAGGCAATGTTTGGTTCCTTCAATTGTCCACTCTCGCCAACCAAAACGTTCGTATTTGGTATCAATCGTATTCTTCGCCGACAGTTTCAGGGTTAAACCATACAAATTCGGTTGCTCCGGAGTCCAAAATTTTAATGCTTTTCCTACCGGAATCTGAATAGTGGTTGTTAGTGTTTCATTCGCATTTAACTGAATTTTTTTCGCATTAAGAGCTAAAGTTACATATTTGCCTAATTCCCAATCCGGAACTGGTGCCGAATTTATATCTGTTCCGGCAAGATTAATCCATTCTTTAATATCTCCGGATAAAGTCAATGTTTCCTTTTTAGAAGAATGATTGGTAATTGTCACATCTAATTCCAATAATTCTTTGGAAACAAAAGGTTTCACATATACATTTTCTATGTTAATTACAGGAACCGCCAATAAATAAACGTCCTGCCAAATACCTGCAATGAAACTTCCCCACATAGAACCGGCCGGAATAATTCTTCGTCCAATTGTGGCGCGGTCGTCAAAAAGGGAAGATTTGCGAACACCGACAAGTATATCTATCGTTTCTCCGGGCTGCACAAGGTCTGTTATATCGGCTTCAAAAGGTAGAAAAATATCAAAATTCTCTACGATTTTCTTCCCTTTTACATATACCTCTGTATATCCGGCAACGGCTTCAAAATAGATTTTTATCTGCTGGTTGTTCCAATCCGCAGGAATTGTTACTGTTTTTTTCATCCATGCCATTTGAACGTCTTCCCATTCCTTTGGATAAGACGGGTAATTTCGGTGGTCAGGACCTTCCATATCATTATATGTTGCAAATGCATTGATATTCCAAGGTGAAGGAATTTTTATCTTTGTCTTATCCCAAGCATTCGCATTTGGAAGAGGTAATTCGGGTGCAACTCCTTTCCCTGCTTTGTATTCCTCCGGAACCGGAATGGCTTGAAAGTCCCATTTTCCATTGAGACAGATTTCTTTCCTAAATTCTTTTTCCAATTTATTTACAAAGCCTTCGCTTGGAGCGAATGAATGTCTATAAATCAGTTTCTCGTTTTGAGAAAACAATAGGCTTTGCGACAATAAAAGCAAAGCAGTCATTACCAATAGTTTCAAATTTCTCATCGTTTTATTAGTTTAATTTTGTCAACATAATTTTCATTGGTAAACTTGAGTTCCTGTTACGATTCCATTCTCATTAAAAGAATCAATTGAAAAATAATATTCGGAATCACGATTAAATGACCGTCCTTCATATTCATTTCCAAACACCATGGCTGTGTTGTACAAACGATTTTTATCCACTCCCCAGCGCAAAATGTATCCGGTAGGAGGAACTGCTTGCTTATTCCATTTTAGACGAATAATCCGGCGATCCTCTTCATCTCTTTGTATTTGTAATTCGGTAACCAAATGAGGTAATTTTCCATCTCCATTTCCGAAAACACGCAGATCGGATATGGAAAATTGACCTGTCAATTCCTTTTTGTTTGTGATTCGCAAATAGCGGGTTTGTTTTGTTTCAGGTAATACAATTAATTCATGAGGAGCATCTTTGAGATTATCACTTCTATCAACTAATATTTCCCAATTGGTACCATCATTTGAACATTCCAACAGGTATTGATAATATACGTATGAGTTGGATGCTTGATTTGTAAAACCCTGATCGGCAAAATTTACTTGTATCGCATTTACACTCACAGATTTACCTAAGTCAACTTGAAACCATTCTCCCGGAGCACCCGTTTTTGCAGACCACCAAGATTCAATTTGTTCATCTACCGCTTTTTCAGGATTGTAATCATCCAAAAAAGAGGAAGCTGTTACTTGTTTATTGTAGGATAATAAATTCCATCCGGCAGACAAGCTTTCTCGCTCAAAATCTACTTTTTTGTTTGGAATATAAAAAGGATAATCAGTCCATGCACAATGCCCATACAAATTATTATCTTCGGAAAAGAAAACCGGAAATAAACCTAATCTCCGTTCAAATGCATGACGGACGGAAATTCTCATGCTGGCTACATGCCAGTAGTTTCCGTATTTGTCTAAAAATGTGTGACCATGTCCTGCTCCTCCAATAAATCCACCCGGTTTGAAAGAGAAAGGACTGTTTTCCATATAAGTAAACGGGCCAAGTGGATGATCGCCAATGTATATGCCATCGGCATATACTCTGAATTCCGTTCCCGGTCCTGCATATTGTAAGTAATACTTTCCTTTGTATTTAATCATACAAGGTCCTTCATTCCAACCATCTTGATTCAGTTCGTTATTCTGTCCTGAAGCTTCCCATCCATATTTGTCTGATTGATGCCTAATTACTGCAACTGCATCGCCAACGACTTTGAATCCATCATTTGGATCTACTTCTACGCCAAATATTGGATCGACATTAGAGCAACCCCAGTACATATACACTTTTCCATTATCATCTCGAAAGAAAGCCGGATCTTGCGCTCCTACTTCCGGATAATGGAGTTTACTATCAATCAGCTCCCAATCATCTATGTCAGGATTGGTTGTTCGGTAAATTTTATCCGGTTCCCAAGAACCCATATAATAAAGATAATCATCAATGACTAGAATAGTGGGAGCATAATTTTCAATTGTTGCAATCGATTTGCTGGGAATATAAGTCCAATCAACTAAATCTAAAGAACTCCAATAGCCTCCCGATTTAGAGGCGAATAAATAATATTTACCATTGAAATACTCACAGACCGGATCTGCTGCTTCTCTTCTGCTTGGGTCATTATCCGGAAATTGAAACCGGTAATTTAAATTAAGTGGATTAGCGATTATAGCTTGGTTGTATAATTGAATATTTTCTTTTTCCTGTCGACAGCTCATAATCAAGCCACATAAAAAAAAGCAGAAAATAAAAATAGAAAAATGTTTCATGGTAAATATTTTTTTTAGAATTTGTAAAGCACAAAAGTATTGGCAAGTCATTAAAGGAGTCATTAAAATACGTCTTAAAACAGGCATTAAAATTTCAATTAATTAAAAGATTTTAAGAAAAAAAAGCTCTTTTTTTAAGAAAAAAAGGAAAAAAAAGCTCCAAATGGCTATTTGGATACACTTGCAATTTGCAGTCTTCGTTTTGGTAAATTAAAAAAAACATCTAACTTTACAATTGAAATCTCTTCTATTCGCAAATTTTATCAATGAAAATCTTATGAACAAACTACACTTCTTAATCCTATTTTTTTTGATTGGTGCTGAATCTATTTTTGCAATAAATCATACCGATGACTTAGATTATGGGCTATATATAAAAGCGGATCCATTCACAAATTTGGAACGAACTGGTTTGGTTTTGGAAAATAATTCTCCTTTGAAATTAGATAAGGAAACATCGATTTCTTTCAATATGTATATTCGGAATGAATATGTTTACGGCATCATTTTTCGAATTATAACGAATCAAAACGAAAACATCGATTTAATGCTTACGGTTAATGATGTGAAACATCATCCGATACTGGTTGTTAAGGAATCCGCACACACGGTTCTTCAGGAAATTGTTCTTCAACAATGGACTCCGGTAAACGTAAATCTGTCCAAAACGAAAAATGAAATCCAGTTGACTTACGGAGAAAGTACAACAACAGTTCCGTACGATTTATCCAAAGTGTCTGATATTAAGGTTTCTTTTGGAGCTTGCGATATTGCTTCTTTTAAATCAACAGATATTGCTTCTGTAAATATAAAAGATATTCAGGTTTTTAATAACGGAGAACTTAAACGTTATTGGAAATTAAAAGAATACCTGAATAATACTGTTTTGGATTCCATTGCGAATGTTCCGGCAATAGCCACGAATCCGCAATGGCTGATTGATATTCGTTCGACTTGGAAAAGGATTTATTCCAACAAAGTTGCTTTCAAAACACAAGTTGCTTTCGATGAACAACGCAAATTTTACATCGTTTCTCCGGATTCAAAACAAATAAATGTCTTTGATTCTGAAACATTGATAGAAGACACGATTCATGTTGAAAGTGGATATATTGCCTCAAATAGTCCCAATATGATTATTTATGATACAATATCAAATAATTTAATAACTTATAATATACAGGAATCTTTGATTTCTAAATATTCATTCAAAGAAAATCGATGGAGTTCCAGTCAAAAACCAATTACAGATCCCTATTTAAATAATTCAGCAGTATATTCGTATGCCGATCAATTGATTTATTCTTTCGGTGGCTATGGCTATCATAAATACAGTCACGATCTTACAGGAATGTCACCCCATGACGGTTTTGTTAAGAAAAGCGAACTGATGGAAATTTCGCCACGCTATTCGGCTTCAACTGTGATTGTTGATAAAACAATGTATATTTTTGGCGGTCGAGGCAGTAAATCGGGAAGACAGGAAATTCTCCCCCGCAATTATTATGATTTTTATTCGGTCAATCTTCTTATGGGTCAAGCGACTAAGTTGTGGGAAGAAAGCGATCAAACGGATTATTTTCTTCCGGGCGAAAATATGATTTATGATGCTGATAATAACTGTTTTTATTTATTTACTTCTCAAAAAGGGGGTACATTGCTCAAAATAGAAACGAAAAAGAAAGGCTTTGAACAAATGTCTTTTCCGATTGGAGAAAATCTGGATGCACGCTATATATATACCAATATCTATTTTTCAAAGGCGCAGCAGAAATTATTTGCAGTTATTTATAAACAAATGGAAATAGATGAGGTTATTCTTTCTATTTATTCCTTGAATTATCCACCATTGCCGATTACGAGTTTGAATCAAACGCCCAATTTTTCTTTCAAAAATAAAGGATTAATCAAAGTTGTGTGGTGGAGCGTCTGCGTTTTATTGTTTGGTTATTTGGCCTTTTTATTTTGGAAGAAAAGGGAAAAGAAAATTATCTCCAGCCTTCCACAAGCAGATTTAAGCAACGAATATGAAACTGAAACGCAACCCGTTATTGAAGAAAAGAGTTATTATAACTTCAACAAAAGCTCTGTTTGTTTACTCAACGGATTTAATGTAATAGACAAAGATGGAAACAATATTACAAAACAATTTACTCCAATCTTGAAATCGATGTTTTTACTGTTACTTTTGAATACAGCGAAAGAGGAAAAAGGTATTTTCGGAAAAAAAATGATTCAATTACTTTGGTTCGATAAAGATGATGAGGCGGCAAAAAACAATCGAAATGTTTATCTAAGTAAACTTCGATCCATTTTTGAAACTATCGGCAATATGGAAATTGCGAATAAAAATGGTTATTGGACCATCAAGTTGGATGAAAAAATAACTTGCGATTATACAGAAGCAATGAGTTTATTGTCTTTGTTAAAAGAAGATAAAGTACAAGACCAAACATCTATCAATAAACTTTTAGAGCTTTTATTGAGAGGTATTTTGCTGCCGAATACAGAAATTGATTGGCTAGATAATTTCAAAAGTGATTTTTCAAATCACACAGTTGATATATTAACTCTCCTTTCCAAAAAAGAAGAATATAAATTAGATGATGAATTGAGATTAAAAATAGCAAATACGCTTTTTTTGCACGATTCGGTAAACGAAGAAGCCCTTTATATTAAAATATCTATACTTTTCAATTCCGGCAAAAAAGGAATTGCAAAAAGCGTGTATAACAATTTTTGCAAAGAATATAACACTTTACTTGGAACTGCTTATAAATATTCTTTGGCGGATGTCATCAATCGAACAAATATAACACATTAAGAGCTGAATGTTGAAGAGTTGAAAGGGATAATTTGTTTCTCTCAAGATAAAAAAATAATTTTAATGTACTTTTTAAGACTTTTTTTAAGGATGTCTTTAAGGGGAATACTTTTTCTTTGTAGAAATATTATTCAACTTAAAATTTATTCTCATGAAACAAATCTTTTTTACTCTTTTTGTCTTAATTGTACTAAATCTGAATACCGCGATTGCCGAAGAGGATTATCGCTCAGGATGGACGATGACCGCTTCGCACAATAGCGGCAGTTGTGAACTCGCATTCGATGGAGACATCAATACTCGATGGAATAGCGGTCCTCAAAACGGACTCGAATGGATTATTTTGGATATGCAGGAGCCTCAGGTGTTTAATATGATTTTGATGGATCAAAACAATGGAGGAGATTATCCGCGACAGTACACTGTTTATGTTTCCAATGACTCTGATGATTTTGGCGAACCGGTTCTATCCGGAGAAGGAACGGGTCGTTCTACTCGTATTGACTTTGAAACCGATCAAACTGCTCGCTACATAAAAATTACACAATCTGGAACGAGTGGCGGTATTTATTGGTCCATTAATGAATTACATGTAAAGAAAACGGATTACAGATATGGTTGGACTGCAACTGCTTTCAATCGGGAAACCGGAGGAATGCCGGAAATATTTGATTGCAATATCGAAACGGGCTGGAGTACTGAAGCTGTACAAGAACCGGGACAATGGGTGATTGTTGATATGCAACAAGCTCATTTATTTAATCAAGTTGTATTGGAAATAAATCCAAGTCACGGCGGTGATTATCCGCGTGGATATGAACTTTATGTAACCGATGATTTGGAAAATTGGAAACAAGCACTTGTTGAAGGTGTTGGTACAGAAGGACAAAAGACAACTATTAACATTTATTTCAGCCAAGCTGCGCGATATATAAAAGTGGTACAAACGGCGACTAGTGGTGGATATTGGGCGATTGAGGAATTTCATGCTAATCAGGTAGAAGATACGGACTACCGTTTTGGTTGGACAATGACTGCTTCCAACAACAATGAAAAAACAGCTTTTGCATTGGATAATGATTCGGATACAAGGTGGGATAGCGGACCTCAATTGGGTGCGGAATGGATTATTGTTGATATGAAAATGGTACAAACATTCAACCGAATTTCGATAGAAGGAAAAGGTGATTATCCTCGCAAATACGAAGTATATGCATCCAACGATGTTAATGAATTTGGTGAGTCGATAGCTACCGGGGAAGGAACTGATGATGTTACCCTTATTTCATTCGCAACACAAAAAGCTCGTTACATAAAAATTGCTCAGACGGGAATAAGCGGTGGTACTTATTGGTCTATCAATGAATTTAATATAGATTACGATATCGAACAAGCAATCCCGACTTTCAATGAAGACAGCAGATTGGTTTACTATACCGAAGGTCAATTAAATATATCGGAGAATCTGATTCATTCACAAATAAAAATATATAATATATCCGGACAACTTATTGAGTCAGTTATTAATAGTGGAAATATTTTCCCCATACATCTGAATCAGGGAATTTACATTGTTACAGTAGAAAATGAAAACGGAAGTTACAGACTAAAAATATCAGTAAATTGAAATATTAAGTTAAGGTGTTGTCTGTAAAAGTCCGAAGGATTTCTTATTGAACTTTTGTTAATTTCAAGGAGATGCAATTCGCTGGCGCGGATTTGAACACACAAGCAGTTTGGGGTAATTGAACTTCGCTGGCGCGGATTTGCAATCCGTGCCAAATATCACAAAAGAGCACGGATTACAAATCCGCGCCAGCGAGGTGCCGTAAAATATTTAAATGCGTTTGACCTGTAAAACCCCTAAATCTCAAAAGAAATTCAGGGGTTTTAAATTAAAAATTTGTTTGTATTTTATCTTAGCCTATTTAATGAACGAACCAAATCTTCATCCTTTTTTATTGCTCTTATTGCTAAAACACCAAATATCAAAGCAAGCATAATGCTTGACATTGCAATATAAGTAGTTTTTTCTTGTCCAGCGATATGCCCATCAATAAAAACAGCAGCAAATGAAAGCATCAACAATACATAAATTCCATAACACAATTTTATTTGTAATGGTCTCTTTTTGTAAAGAAAAATTGTAACAAGAGCCAACACTGCAACTAAGCCATTTCCAATTGTAAAGAGTAAATCATAAGGCGATACAGATAATTTATCGACAATCGGTGTAAACAATAGTAAAGCAGATAAAACAGCAATTAAAAAAAGCCAAATAGTCTGAATACGTTGTATCATAGATCTTCTAATTTATCCTTTTCCTTTGCCGGATTACGATAATAGACTTCTCCATCAATAAACTCTTGAGCTGCAATCAATGTAGGCTTTGGGAGACGTTCGAAATAACGAGAAATTTCTATTTGTTCTCTATTTTCAAATATTTCATCCAAGCTATCTGTATAAGAAGAAAATTCTTGCAATTTGCGCTCTAAATCATGCTTAATATCCACTGCAATCTCATTTGATCTTTTACCTATGATCCGAACAGTTTCATATACATTTCCTGTTTCTTCAGCCAAACTCATCATATCGCGAGTAATGGTGCTACCAGGCGCATTTGTTTTTTTGTAGTCCATAAAATTATTTTATTTCTTTAATTATTTCAATCATTTAATTCCTTAATTACATTCTCATAGAGTTTCTGAATTTCTTTCAAGTACTGACCTCTTGGATAATCATTTATGTAAGAAAAATACTCATCGATAACATCACGATATCTAAAATCTTTTTTGTCTTCCACACTTTGAACAGCCATTTCGTATTTTGACTTAAATGTGTAGTACATAAATTCTTCCCGATATTTTGAGAAAGGATAAAGGCGCATTGCGTTTCGTGCTGTAATTACACAAGAAAGATAATTTCCTCCGGGAAAAGAATACAGCACATAATCACCTAAGTTATAATACAAACGAGTCGCCATTAATTCTTTCAAAGCCAATTTTTCTTGCAACTCGAACAATGCTTCTTGTGCTATATCTTTTTTCTCGCTTTGAGGATAATACTCCAAAAAATCCTGAAATTGTTGCATTGATTTGTATGTATCCGTTTGATCCAAGCGAGGATCCGGCGAATTCAAATAGAGTCCATAAGCAGAATAATAGCGCGCTAACTCGGCATATTCTCCCCGAGGATAAGAAGTATAATAAGCTCTAAAATACTCCGATGCTGCGACATAATCTTTTAATGAATAATAAGATTGAGCCAACAAATAAAGAGCTTCTTCACCTAAAGAAGAACCACGCATTAAAGGAACAACTTCTTCTAAAAGAGTAGTCGAACGATTATATTTTCCTTCATTGAAATATCTTTTGGCTGCTTCATATTTTACTAAGACATCTTGACTTTTCAATATTTTATTGTATTCTCCGCAAGAAGTGAGAAATACCACCAACAAAGAAAAATATATTAATTTTATTTTCATATTCACAAATTTGTGCACAAAAGTAATTAATCCCTTTGAATTAGAAAAGGATTTAGTTTTTTTTAATGATACGCAATTGCGAATTAACCCCTAAATCCCCTAAAGGGGACTTGGCTTACGCGCAATTTCAGGCGTCAGCAAAAGTCCCCTTCAGGGGATTTAGGGGTTAATTAATTACAAGCAAAACAATTCATTTGCTGCTAGTAATTCCACTTTATTTTCAGAAAGTACTTCGACTGTTTTTTCGGTGTTATCCGGGCGAATAATGACTAAAGCCCTATCTCCCGTAGCGAAAGCGTACATATATTCTATAAAAACACCGTATTCTGTAATAATTGACATTATTGTAGCCAATGCACCCGGTTTATTCGGACTTTGTACACAAACAACATCGGTTACTGTTACGGCATAACGATGTTCTTTTAGTATATTTTTAGCCGCTTCTGGGTCAGAAACAATTAATCGAAGGATTCCAAAATCGGAATTTTCGGCAACTGTAAACGCTGTCATATTAATTCCTGCTTCTCCCAATATTTTAGCCACTTCAGTAAAGCGCCCTTTTTTATTTTCCAAAAAAATAGATAACTGTTTTATTAACATGGCATTATATTTTAAAGTTTTCTTTTATCATTTACTCGTTTCGCTTTTCCTTGACTGCGTTCAATGCTACGCGGCTCCACTAATTTAATATCCGGAGAAATGCCGATAACACTTTGAAGGCGATGTATGATTTGTTTTTTCAATCCCAATAATTTCGATACTTCGTCTGTGTAAAATTCTTCTTTGACTTCAACCTGTATTTCGAATGTGTCCAAATTATTTACTCTGTCTACAACAATAAAATAGTGCGGTTCTAATTCCGGCATTTCACAAATAACGGATTCCACTTGTGAAGGGAAAACATTTACTCCTCTGATGATAAGCATGTCATCGCAACGACCTAAAATGCGGTCCATGCGAACAGACGTTCGACCACATTCGCAAACTGAATAATTTAAGCGCGTTAAATCACGAGTTTTAAATCTCAACAAAGGCATACCGTCTTTGGTAATTGTTGAGAAAACCAATTCTCCCATTTCTCCGGGCGCAACAGGCTCTCCGGTTTCCGGGTCAACGATTTCCGGATAAAAATGGTCTTCACATAAGTGAGTTCCATTTTGGTGCTCACATTCATGACCAACTCCCGGACCAATAATTTCAGTCAAACCATAAATGTCGTATGCTTTAATTCCCAATTTTGATTGCAATTCTTTCCGCATTTCTTCCGTCCAAGGTTCTGCACCAAAAATACCGACTTTCAGCTTAAATTCATCTCTCGGAATATTAGAGTCTTTCATCGCATCGGCTAAGAATAAGGCATAAGAAGGCGTACAAGCCAAACCAACAGCACCAAAATCATGCATCAGCATAATTTGTTTTTCGGTATTTCCGCTTGACATCGGGATTACTGTTCCGCCAATTGTTTCAACTGCGCCATGTGCTCCTAAACCTCCTGTAAATAATCCATATCCGTACGAAACTTGAATGACATCTTGTTTGCCTAATCCAAATGCAGAAAAACATCTCGCTCCCACTTCGTTCCAAACGTTCAAATCGTTTCTGGTATAACCAACCACAATCGGCTTTCCGGTTGTACCCGAAGAAGCATGCAGACGAACGATTTCTGACATCGGACTGCTTAACAAATCAAAGGGATAATGGTCTCTTAAGTCTTTCTTTGAAGTAAAAGGAAGTTTTACAATATCGTCAATTGATTGAATATCAGCCGGAGTAATTCCTTTTTCTTGCATCCTTTTTCGGTAAGGTTCGCAATTATGATAAACTCTTTCAACAGTCTTTTTTAATCGAATTCCTTGAAGTTTCCGCATATCCTCGCGGCTCATACACTCCATTGTCTCGTTCCAAATCATGGTGTTTTATTTATTCGTTTTTTTAGATTAGTAATAGTAATTCGCAAAAATACAGAAAATATCTACAAAATGAAATAGTTTTCCAAAAATTTGCAACAAACTACACCCGTAATACCGTTCCGCTTCGCTCCACATACGGTTACGCACATCTCACGCTTACGCGTTTGTTGAGATTATCAGATTTTGACGCGATTCCCTATAAAATAAAGAGTCCTCTTTTGGTTTTGTGATTCTTTTACTACCTTTGCTTGTCAAAAAATATAATAACATATTAAAATCATCATGAAAAAGTATGCTGTAGGAGCAGACATCGGCGGAGGCCATATTAAAACTGCTGTAATTAATTTAGAAAATTTTCAAGTAATTGAAGGAAGTGATGTATATATCAAAGTCAGAGAATCTGAAAATGCGGATGTTATTTTGTCCGTGTGGGCAGAAGCAATCAATACTTCGGTTGGAAAAGCAATTAACTTTGGAAATATTCACAAAGAAGATATAGAAGGTGTAGGTTTAGCAATTCCCGGGCCTTTCGATTATGAAGATGGAATTAGCTTAATGAAACACAAATTTTCCTCTTTATATATAAAAAATATAAGAAAAAAATTAGCGATTCAAACGGATTTCAAAGCAGAAAGCATTCAATTCAAAAATGACGCGGAAAGCTTTTTGTTAGGCGCTGTTTTGATGAAACAAGACCCAACAATCAAAGAAGCTATTGGAGTAACTTTAGGAACCGGTTTTGGTTCTGCTTTTTATTCGGATGAAAAATCAGCGGATGCCAATCTTTGGTGCGCTCCTTACAATGGAGGAATTGCTGAAGATTTTATTTCTACTCGATGGTTTATCAATCGCTATTTTGAATTGGCCAACAAAGAAATCAAAGGTGCTGAAGATTTGTATAATACAATCAATACAGACCCTTATTCCAAGCAAATATTCAATGAATTTGGAGAAACACTACGCAATCTCCTTGTTGAATTAGTAGAAAAAAGAAATGCTGATACGCTTGTATTAGGAGGAAATATCAATAAAGCCAGTGAGTATTTTATTGAGCCATTGGCAAAAGAACTCGAAGCTGCATCGGTTAAACTTATCATAGCAGAAGGAACTGAAATTGCAGCTTTAGCCGGAGCTGCCAGTTTACTGCGAAACGCGAAATAATGGAATGAAGCGACCTCTCGCAGAACGTATGCGCCCACAATCCCTTGACGACTATGTTGGACAAAAACAACTAGTCGGCAAGGATAGTGTGCTTCGAAAAATGATTGATTCGGGGCATATTCCTTCGTTTATTCTATGGGGTCCGCCGGGAGTTGGAAAAACAACACTGGCTAAAATCATTTCCAAACAATTGGATATTCCTTTTTTTACTTTAAGCGCGGTAAATTCCGGCGTGAAAGATGTTCGGGAAATCATCGACAAAGTAAAAAGCACTCAATTTTTCAGCACTGAACGTCCGATTCTGTTTATTGACGAAATTCATCGCTTCAGCAAATCCCAACAAGATTCTTTATTGGCTGCGGTTGAAAACGGCACCATAACTCTAATCGGCGCAACAACGGAAAATCCTTCTTTTGAAGTGATTCGTCCCCTACTCTCCCGCTGTCAAGTTTATGTTTTAAAAAGTTTGATGGATGAAGACCTTCTCTCTTTAGTCAATAAAGCTTTGACGGAAGATATTGAATTAAAAAAACGAACGGTTAAAGTTGAAGAAACTGCTGCATTGTTTCGCTTTGCCGGAGGAGATGCCCGCAAATTATTAAATATATTGGAGTTAATTATCGAAGCGGATGACGATGAAAATGTCGTTATTACAGACGCTAAAGTAATTGACCGATTGCAAGAAAATCCCACAGCTTACGATAAAGGCGGAGAAATGCATTATGATATTATTTCAGCATTTATAAAATCCATACGAGGAAGCGACCCGGATGGCGCAATCTATTGGTTAGCGCGCATGGTTGCCGGAGGAGAAGACCCCAAATTCATCGCTCGCCGTTTGGTTATTTCAGCTGCCGAAGACATCGGGTTAGCGAATCCGAATGCTCTTTTATTAGCCAACGCTTGCTTTGATGCTTTGACCAAAATTGGTTGGCCGGAAGGACGAATTATTTTGGCAGAAGCAACCATTTATTTAGCAACCAGTCCCAAAAGCAATTCAGCTTATGAAGCCATAAACAATGCAATGGCAGAAGTAAGTCAATCGGGAAATTTGCCGGTTCCATTGCATTTGCGAAATGCTCCAACGAAATTAATGAAAGATTTAAATTACGGAAAAGATTATAAATATGCTCACAACTACGAAGGTAATTTTGTAAAACAGGATTTTCTCCCGAAAGAAGTCAAAAATAAAAAATTTTGGGTTGCTCAAAATAATCCTCAAGAGCAAAAGATACAAGAACACATGAAAAATCTTTGGAAAAAATAATTTTATTTTACAAAAAAACAGTAACTTCGCGCTTTCAAAATATAACAAATATTGCAAATATTGTAATAAGTTAATAAATTAATCTAAATAAAATGTATGAAAAAGTATAATTTTAACGCTGGTCCTTCAATTTTACATAAGGATGTGATAGATAATACAGTTAAAGCAATTGAAAATTTTGCCGGAACTGGTTTGTCGCTTATGGAAGTAAGTCACCGTTCTAAAGAATTTCAAAGTGTAATGGATGAAACCGTTGCTTTATTTAAGGAAATATTAAATATCCCGGAAGGATATTCGGTTTTGTTTTTGGGAGGTGGAGCATCTCTTGAATTCTGCATGATTCCATATAATTTATTGCAAAAAAAAGCAGCTTACTTAAATACAGGTACTTGGGCAAATAAAGCTCAAAAAGAAGCAAAATTATTTGGAGAAGTAATTGAAGTTGCATCATCCAAAGAAGCAAATTATACATACATACCTAAAGACTATACAATTCCTGCGGATGCAGATTATTTCCATATTACAACAAATAATACTATTTTTGGAACAGAAATACATACAGATATTGATTCTCCCGTTCCATTAGTTGCGGATATGTCATCTGATATTTTTTCTCGTCCGATTGATGTTAGCAAATACGGTTTAATTTATGGAGGAGCTCAAAAAAATTTGGCTCCGGCGGGCGTTACTTTTGTGATTGTGAAAGATGAACTTTTAGGAAAAGTGGATAGAACCATTCCAACTATGTTGGATTACAGAACACATATTAAAGACGGCTCAATGTTCAATACGCCACCTGTAGTTCCTATTTATGCTGCATTACAAACGTTGAAATGGATAAAATCATTAGGCGGATTGGGCGAAATGTATAAAATAAATAAAGAAAAAGCAGCTCTTCTTTATACAGAAATTGAACGAAATAAATTATTTAAAGGAACGGCTGCGGTTGAAGACCGGTCTTTGATGAATATTTGTTTTGTAATGAACGATGAATACAAAGATTTAGAAGACGAATTTTATAAATTTGCAACCGGAAAAGGAATGGTTGGAATCAAAGGACACCGTTCTGTTGGAGGTTTCCGCGCATCAACTTACAATGCACTTCCAAAAGAAGCCGTTGAAGCTCTGATTGCATGTATGCAAGAATTTGAAAAAGCAAAAATTTAAGAACTGTTATCTTCGATTTTATATTAACTTAAAATATTTAGTTTTATGCAAACAATTGGTAATTTCAACTTTGCAGGGCAAAAAGCATTTGTACGTGTAGATTTTAATGTGCCTTTAGATGAAAATTTTAACATTACAGACGACACTCGAATTCGTGCTGCCATTCCTACGTTAAAGAAAATTTTAGCAGATGGCGGAAGTCTTATTATTGGTTCGCACTTAGGTCGTCCAAAAGGAGTTAGTGAAAAATTTTCACTTCAACATATTTTACCTCGTATCTCTGAATTATTAGGGGTAAAAGTTGAATTTGCAAATGATTGTTTAGGTCAAGAAGCAATTGAAAAATCGGCTGCGTTGCAAGCTGGACAAGTTTTAGTGTTGGAAAATCTTCGTTTTTATGCTGCGGAAGAAGGAAAACCTCGTGGATTAAAAGACGATGCAACAGATGAAGAAAAAGCGGCTGCTAAAAAAGCGGAAAAGGCAAACCAAAAAGAAATGGCAAAACAATTAGCTTCTTATGCTACTGTTTATGTGAATGATGCTTTTGGAACTGCTCATCGCGCGCATGCTTCTACTGCAATTATTGCTGAAAACTTCGATGCAGACCATAAATTATTCGGCTTCTTGATGCAAAAAGAAATTGATGCAGTAGAAAAAGTATTAAAAGATACAGCTCGCCCATTTACTGCTATCATGGGAGGTTCTAAAGTTTCTTCTAAAATCGAAATCATCGAAAATCTATTGACTAAAGTAGATAATTTGATTATTGCAGGTGGAATGACTTATACTTTCACGAAAGCATTGGGTGGAAAAATCGGAGGTTCTATTTGCGAAAACGACAAATTAGATTTGGCTTTGAGCTTAATCCAAAAAGCAAAAGAAAATAATGTAGATTTAGTATTAGCTGTAGACGCTAAAATAGCTGATGATTTCAGCAATGATGCTAACACTCAATTTGTTGCTGTAGGCGAAATTCCTGACGGTTGGGAAGGTTTAGACATCGGTCCTGAAACAGAAAAGAAATTTGCTGCTGTAATTGAACAATCCAAAACTATTTTGTGGAATGGTCCTACCGGTGTTTTTGAATTTTCTAATTTTGAAGGTGGGTCTCGCGCTGTGGGTAATGCGATTGTAAAAGCAACTGAAAACGGAGGTTTCTCTCTTGTTGGAGGTGGTGATTCTGTTGCTTGTGTAAACAAATTCGGAATTGCAGATAAAATGTCTTACGTTTCAACAGGTGGTGGCGCTTTGTTGGAGTTCATCGAAGGAAAAGAATTACCGGGTATTAAAGCAATACGCGGATATTAATCTTTGATAAATCAAAAAATAGGAAAGCAGTGAAATTTTTGAGTTTTACTGCTTTTTGTTTTATGCAAAGACTCAAAACAAGTAAATAAAGTAGTGTTATTACGCAAATCCAAATGTTAGGTGCAAATTGTGCGAAGTCGAACGTGTCCTGAAAACTATAACAAGAAGATAAAATGGAAAAAACGATGTTAGTCAAAATTGAACGTACAAATTCAGAGAATGAAGATTTTCGTGGATTAGTTCTTAAATTAGAAGAACATTTAACGTATGCGGACAATGAAGCTCATTCAGAGTGCAAACAGTACAATAAACTCGAAACCATAAGGCAGACAGTTATTGCATACATGAATGAAGAGGCTGTTGGTTGTGGAGCAATGAGACAGTTTGACCAGAATACTATTGAGATAAAGAGAATGTTTGTGTCCGAGAATGCACGCAAACAAGGAATTGGAGCCAAAATCTTAGCGGAATTAGAATCGTGGGCGAAAGAATTAGGTTTTGAGAAAAGTATTTTGGAAACAGCGGATATGTTGCCTGAAGCTGTTAGATTGTACAAAAGAAGCAACTATACCCAAATCCCGAATTATGGAAAATATGAGTCTATGGAAAAGAGTATTTGCTTTTCAAAAAAACTAACTGATGAATAAAGAATAAATCAGCACCCAACAAACAGTTTGGCGTCAGCCGGGGTGTATGCTCGCGGAAAGTTTTGCGGGAATTTGAAAGTTTGTCGTCCGTCCGAACGCCAAGCCACCAACTGTTAGAAGCTACGGACAGCACAACAAGACAATAAAAAAACAGTAAACTTATGATAAAAAAGACAGAAGTCATTCTAATCATTCTTGCTTTAATCGCAGGAGGTTGCGGACAAACAACGAAAAATCAGACGGAAACAGCCATTGAAGACACATTAACAATCGTCGAAGATACTGAATTGGTTGAAGTGCAAAACACAAATAACAATTCATTATTCGACATAAAAAAAATAGACTCTAAAACATATTTTGCTCTGAAAGAAAAAGCAACTATACCAACAACAAGTTTGGAAGTAATAACCGATTTTGAGCAAGCAAAAAAAATGCTCAAAGGGCGAGTTATATGGGGAAAATATGACGAAGAGTGGAAGTTCGTTGAAGATGAAAATGGAGAAGAAGATGAAGAATTAGTTTATAAGATTGTGTTTCGCAACGGAAAGATATATCCGATTGAATATCGCGAAGCATTTTTTATCGCCTATTATCCACAAGAAGATATTTTACTTCTTGAAGGCGGACACGCTTCCGATATAAGTTTTAACTTGACAACAGGAGAAGAAACTGAAGACGTTGGAAATCCTGAATATATTATCTTCTCGCCTTCCAAACAATATCGGCTTAATGGACATTTTGGCGGGCAGGAATGTTCAGATTATTTTATTCAAAAAAAGATAAACGGACATTATCAGAAATTTTTTCAAATGACTTCGCTACATGGAAGAGGAAACTCAGAGCTTGAGGAAAAAATAGGAATATGGCTTTGCTATATTACTGACGCATTTTGGCAAAGTGATACAGTATTGAATTTTATTACTGTAGTGCCTGATGAAACAGGACGAGAAGAAATAGAATTATATTATCAACTTATTTTGCAACAAACGATTGACAGTTTATCTCTTTGTTCAAACGAAATTCCGAAATTGGAAATACACACCGACACGTTTGAATATGTTGATTACAATGGCGATTACGATTATTCTTATTTTATCCTGAAACGGAATGAAAAAGATGAGTATTTGTACGACGGCATTTTTGAAGAAGCAATACCCGACTTATCTAATGGCGACCTAATTGAAGTTCAATGGCAATTAGACAGCACATGGGTTGCAGGCGATAATGAAAGTTTTGGAGGACTAAGACCATTTGCAAAAAAGATAAAAAAAATCGGGAGTACATGAAAACTGAATTACTGCTTGCAAATATTCAATATGCGGAATAAACTCATACGAAATTATTGAAAATAAAAACGGCTAAATAAAGTAATGTTATTGCATCCCCTTGAAAGTAACAAAAGTAAATCAACGAGAGTTCAATAAGAAGTCCGGACTTTTACAGACAACTCCATATTTTTATAGCTCATGCTAAGACATTGACTTTCAGCTACTCTGAATTGTTACATAAGAGTGAGTTTGCTCACTGGAAAAAACAATTTACTCTTCTCCACTAAGCTTCCGTAGGAAGCTAGCATGATATGCGAGTTGTTCTAAGGTAAATCTTGCAATAAACGTCCCGGAACAATGATTCGGTTCTCTTTTTGAGTCCTAAAAACAACCCATTCAATCTCTTTTGAGAAATCAATCGTTTTAACAATTTCGAGCAAATCCTCTAAAGTATCTGTTTGCTTCCCTCCTATTTTCAAAATAACATCATTCGGTTTGAGGAAATCTCTCAAAACGTTATCCAAAGCATCCACCGATACCACATAAACTCCTCTTTCAGAATCCATACCCGTGGCAGAACGCTCGCCCAAGGTTTGAAGACTTTTGATGTTTGCTCCACGCCAATTCACGACTTTGCTATCCGTTTGCGATGAGGCAATGATTGGTGTCGGCATTTCCGGAGTCGATGCAAGCGCCTTCAAATGAGGAGAAACGACTCCAAAGCGACCCATTGCAAAGTTACGAAATCCGCCTTTTCTCACCGCTTCCGAATCATCTGCAACAGTGAAATCGCCTTGCGAGGCATTGGCAAACTCTATCGGCGACACAATAGAATGTATATCTGTCCCATTTTCATGAGCCATTTTCAACGCAGTACTATCCGTAAACACATTGTAATCCAGCATCAATCCCCATGATTTGATTCCAATCGGTTTATATGCCGACATAACGATATTGCGGGTAAACACATCTCCACTTTGGTCAAACCACACATGCGGATGCAACGAATTATTGACGATAATGTTATTTTCTACTGTACGATAAAATCCTTCCCGAAGCTTGATACCTCCATTCAAACATAAATTATTGTATATATGATAATTGCTCGACCCATCGTCCAAATCGATATCCCAACCTCGGTCGCAACGAAAACGATTATTGCGTATTGTTACCGGTTCCACAATATCTGCCAAAATCAGAGCGGGATTTTTTGCAACAATATCTTCCATAACCGCATAATCCGGATGCCAAAAACGGTCACGTCCCCAAGAGTTAAATGAACCATGGTCGCCCGTTTCCTTAACCGTATCAAACACATCGTTAAATTCAATAATATGCCCGCCCCATGTTCCTTCGCTAATATTGAGTCCGGCACGAGGAGTATTGTAAACGCTATTATGACTTATCGTAATATGGCTGCACATAGAAAGTTCAACTCCGGTAACTTGTTTTTCATATAATCCAATAGAATGAATCAAATTATCATAAACAGTACAATAGGCCGGATAATTGTCATTCTTCGGCCCCTTGTTTATATCTATCTCTTCAAGAGGAACAAATTCCTGATATTCAAAACTGGGAGAACGCACCGCTCCGGCATCTCCAACAAAACAAATGGCACTAGCCCCAATACGGGTAAAATGCGAACCGGACACTAACGAATTTCGATTGTATTGAGAAAAGAAAACAGCATTGCCGCCCAGATTATGTAAATAACAATCACGAATAACACAATTTTCCGTTCCTTCCAGCACAATAGCACCACCCCGATACACCATCCAATCCGAACGAAGCAAAGGTTCATACACTTCCATAAACGTCCGAACGGTTTGAGTAAATTCAATCCCCTCAATGCTGATATTTTTGACCGGTTCGGTTGCAGTCCCCCGCAATTCGATAAGATGCTTTACCTGTGGCGATTCAAACCGGGAAGTATGCACATTCTCATTTTCCATCGGATAATAATACAATGTTTGCTCCTGACGATTGTAATACCATTCTCCGGGAGCATCCAACTCCTCAAAAATATTCTCCACCATCTGATTATCCTTGTGCAAAGCCGATTGACGATTGTTTTGCCAGCCTCCTTCCAACATCAATTCTCCTTGGCGGTTCTTTCCTGTAATGCGGTAATGAAAATCGCCCCAATCATGCAAATGCATGCCGTGCAAATAGCCGCCTTCGGGATTAGCCCACGTTTTTACTCGTTTGGGAGCAACGGATTCGGCAGAGGTACCATTGAAGCGCACCGCTTTTTCATCGTAATTGGGATAACGAGCCATGTGACGAATTTCGCCATCAACGATTAGCATATCCATTATCAAGTCGCTTTCCAATCGGGTTTTCATAATTCCCTTTTTATATGGTTCCCACTTCGTTTTTAGCTCAACGCCCCCTGTTAATACCACTTTTTCATTCGGATATGCCCTCAAATTCAGCCATTTTGTGCTGTTGCCATCTTGCGGAGTAAAAATCAGAGGAGCTTCTAACTGATATCTTCCTTCTCGTAAAAACAAGGTCGTTTCGCCCTCTTTTTCCCTTGCCTTTTCCATGGCTTTGAAAATGTTGTTAAATGGTGCTTGCTCACTTCCATTACCATTTTCATTTGCAAGAGAAGAAACAAAATACACGGTTTGTCCACACACAGAAAAACCAGACAATAAAATCACGAAGAAGAAAAAAAGTGTTCTCATAATAGTATGTATTTTTAACAGATTGCAAATATAAACAAAGTTCGACAATAAATCGAATGTATTAATTTAGTACAAACGCATTTAAATATTCCAATGCAAATTACTTGCAGGCGCGAATTTACAATCTGTACCAAACATAATACAAAAGGCACGGATTACAAATCCGCGCCAGCGGGAAATTACTTGCAGACGCGGATTTGCGGAAATCTGCAGTATTTTTATTATTTTTGTAAGCAAAATTCACAACAGTTATGAAAAATTTCTTTTTATTTTCACTCTTATTTTTATTTATGGCAGCTTGTAAAAATCCGTCCGGAAAATCAATAATCTCGACACAATCAATTGATGAAGTAATAAATATTCTTGTCGAAAAAAATCCATCCAACAAAGAATCTATTGAAAAAGGAGTAAAACAAGTAGCATATTTATGGGAAGAATCAGACGGAAATGAAGAAATTTTCGCTCAATTTTGCAAAGAAAATTACATTAGCGATTCCGCTGAAAAAGAGCAAGTTTTTTTGAAAATAAGCAACTATCTGGAAACAATCTTGGGAAACTATAATGCGATATCTCTCAACTTACAACGCAATATTCATGAAGCAACCGGACCCATACATGAGATTGACGAACTATTTGCAGCATATAATCCGGCAACACATTTCAGCGATGATTTTTATGCGAATAAAATTGCTTTTTTAATTGTTCTTAATTTTCCTAAATTATCTTTAGAAGAAAAAGAATTATTGGGAAAAGATAGATTAGCTTGGGCTTATGCTCGATTGGGAGATATGTTCACGTCTCGCATTCCGGCAAAATTGCAGCAAGACTATTCTAGCGCGAACAGCGATGCGGATGTGTACATCGCCAATTATAATATTTATGCAGGATATGTATTGAATGAAAAAGGTAAAAAAGTTTTTCCGGAAGATATGATTTTATTATCACACTGGAATTTACGCGATGAAATAAAAGCAAATTATAACAAGGGTTTGACCGGTTTAGATAAACAACAAACTATCTACAAAGTCATGGAACGAATTATTTCGCAAGAAATTCCGAAAGAAGTCATCAACTCAAATACTTACAATTGGAATCCTCACACGAATACAATTTCAAAATCAGAAAAAGAAACAACAGGAACACCGGAAAATACGATTCGATATGAAAAATTTTTGAATAACTTCAAAGCTTTACAAGCAATCGACGAATACACCGGAAATACGTATATTGAACGGAATTTCTCCGAAGATATGGAAATCTCGGTAGAAGATGCCGAAAAATTACTCAACGAATATCTCACTTCTCCCGAGCTGAAAAAAATAGGTCAAATAATAGAAAATCGCTTGGAACGGAAATTACAAGCTTTTGACATTTGGTATGACGGATTCAAACCGAGAAGTGATTTAAATGAAGAAAAACTAAGCGAATTAACTCAATCCTTATATCCCGATGCAATCACATTAGAAAAACAGTTACCTTCTATTTTAATCAAATTGGGATTTAGTAAAGAACGTGCGAATTATTTAGCAGATAAAATAGCTGTCGATGCCGCTCGAGGTTCCGGACACGCATGGGGCGCGCAAATGAAAGGACAAAAAGCTCATTTAAGAACACGAATTGCTTCTGACGGAATGGATTATAAAGGCTATAATATTGCGATTCATGAATTGGGACACAATGTTGAGCAAACGATTTCTTTATATGATGTTGACTATTATTTGTTAAATGGAGTTCCCAATACAGCGTTTACAGAAGCATTGGCTTTCGTTTTTCAGAAAAGAGACCTCGAATTGCTGGACATTCAAGACGATAATCCCGAAAAAGAAAAATTAGATGTTTTAGATAAATCTTGGCAATTATTCGAAATTGCAGGAGTTTCCATGTTAGACATTGCCGTTTGGAAATGGCTGTACGCTAATCCAAATGCAAGTCCGGAACAATTGAAAGAAGCAACCATTCGTTTATCAAAAGAAATATGGAACAACTATTTCGCGCCGGTATTCGGAATAGAAGATGAAACGATTCTCGCCGTTTATTCGCACATGATTAGTTATCCGCTTTATTTGTCGGCCTATTCATTCGGACAAATCATCGAATTTCAATTAGAACAACATCTAAATGAAAAAGATTTTGCAGAAGAAGTGGAACGAATTTTCCGCTTAGGATGCTTAACGCCCAATCAATGGATGTTAGAAGCTACCGGAAATACTCTTTCTGTTGAACCTTTATTGAAAAAAATAAGAGAAATCGAATGAAATTGTTTTGAATTTATTTTTTCAATGTATATTTCGCATATATAATCATCTACAACAAAGCAAATTACCATAACTCACACCCCTATTTATTGGTATAGCATCACAAAAAAATCCCTACTAATAGGGATTTTTTTGTTTACATATTTGACTGACCTTTGCACCTCGAAAACTAAATCAAGCGAAATTAATGGATGTTTCCGATTCGGAACATTCGTTTTTAGAAATATTGGCATTATCAATCTCACAGCACTTATTTAAAGTCATTCTAAAAATCGCTAAAAGGCAAAAAGGGGCTTTCCCTGACAAAAGTACATTGAATACAAAACAAACAAAAATGATGAAATATTATCTATTGCTAATAATAGCAAATGTGTTCTCTTTCTCGGCAATTGCACAGACAAGCTCTCTTCTTGGCGCGATAGCCCTTAGAGGCGGGACAGACTACGTCTCCGATGTTAGCGTTCTAATAAAATCCCTAAACAGACACACCTTTACGGATGAAAATGGTTACTTTAATTTTCCGAACCTTCCTTTTGGACAATATGAACTAATTGTCAACTCTATTGAGGTAGAACAGAAAACCTTTCTAGTCCAGTTTTCAAAAGACAATAATGAACCAATTATTTTAACTGTTGAGCCGTCAATATTTAGTTTAGCTGAAGTCGTAGTAACTGCACGAACAAAGAAAAGGGCGATTGAAACTTCCGGTTTTGCAGTATCGGCTATTGAACCCAGTCGAGCCGCTTTGCAATCACTTCAAACAAATGAACTGTTAGATAGAACGGCTGGTATTCGTATTCGTCAG
>JGI996J12353_1000095_pt1 | contig 26818 bp, 28 predicted proteins | sample IntmicLarv5ML5BL_FD_12353 | JGI IMG/M metagenome (IMG submission 12353) | reverse complement strand
AGGACAAGACCTTGCAGAAAACGTCTGCGACATTCTGACCAAAGGACAGAACCTTGCAGAAAATGTCTGCAGCCTTCTGACCAAAGGACAAGATTCGCAGAAGTCGTTTTCAAGGTTCTGTCCTTTGGACAGAGAGATGGAACAACTTTTTCTCTGTCCATTGGACAAAAAAAGAAATTGCGTATTGCGGATACTTTTGATGTATTCACAACACGCAACAACGTGATATAATGCTATGATAAGTCCCGTCGTCGAGACAAATGAAAAATTATTCGGTAAGTGGGATGATGAAGCGTCGGCAGAGTTGCCAACTTCTTTTTGGAAATTTAAAGAGTTACAATAGTATGTATTCTCTCTCTCTCTCTCTCTCTCTCTCTCTCTCTCTCTAATAAATTAGATGAAACGACCAAATCTGAGGAGCAGATTTCTGCTAAAAAGGCGATATTTTTTGCTGTTTTTTTCATGTGATGAGTGCAAAGATATTTTTATCTTTTTAAAAAACAAGGCTTAGAGAGTAACTTTTTTCTTCTTTCCGCTTTGTTTACTTATCACGGTGCATACAAAATGCCTAATATATATAGCACTGTGCTTGGCGACCAACCCAGGATGGGTTGCATAAAATTAACCGCCGTGATATGCAACCCATAATAGGTTGGACACAAAGAAGGCACGGCACAGCACGACGTGCGGAATTTCGGTGTTTTTTAGTATTTTTGTGTCCTTTAACAAAATTAATTTAGTGTATGAAAATAAATACTGCTGATGTAGAAGAGGTTATTAAGCCTATTGGGAAAACTGATTTAATCTACGGCGTAGAAGATCGCCCACCATTCAAAGATGCTATCTTCGCCGCGATTCAGCATCTGTTGGCAATCTTCGTTGCAATCATCACGCCGCCACTTATAATCGCCGGAGCGTTGAAGTTCGACTTGGAAACAACCAGCTTCCTTGTGTCGATGGCATTATTCTCGTCCGGTATCGCTACGTTTATACAATGTCGCAAGGTCGGACCGTTCGGTTGCGGGCTTCTTTGTATTCAGGGAACCAGCTTCTCGTTTATCGGCCCGATTATCTCGGCTGGATTTGCAGGCGGTCTCCCGCTTATCTTTGGTGTGACGATAGCAGCTGCCCCGATTGAAATGATAATAAGTCGTATGTTCAAATATATGCGTAAGATAATCACACCGCTTGTTTCCGGTATCGTGGTTATGCTTATCGGTCTAAGCCTTATCAAGGTCGGCATCACAGCCTGTGGCGGAGGATACGGAGCAATGGACAACGGCACGTTCGGCAGTATGCAAAACATTGGTGTTGCAGCAACCGTGCTACTAAGTGTGCTATTCTTCAACCGATGCAAGAACAAATACCTTCGTATGAGTTCGATTATACTCGGACTCATTATCGGTTATGCCTTGGCATACTCAATCGGCATGGTGGATTTCAGTGCGGCATCTTCACAAAGTCTTTCAGGAATAAACATCCCTACTCCATTCAAATATGGATTGGACTTTAATTTCTCTTCATTTATCGCGCTCGGCTTGGTATATATGATTACCGCGATTGAAGCAACAGGCGACGTAACAGCCAACTCAATGATTTCAGGACTTCCTATCGAGGGCGAGAAATACGTTAAGAGAGTATCAGGTGGTGTGCTTGCCGATGGCTTCACCTCTGTTATTGCGGGAGTGTTCAACTCCTTCCCTACTTCAATCTTCGCTCAGAACAACGGACTTATACAGCTTACCGGTGTTGCCAGTCGCTATGTTGGATACCTTATTGCAGGTATGCTTGTAGTGCTTGGTCTGTTCCCATTCGTAGGAACAATATTCTCACTTATGCCCGACCCTGTATTAGGAGGTGCAACCCTGCTAATGTTCGGCACAGTAGCTGCTGCCGGAGTACGCATCGTAGCATCACAGGAGATAGACCGCAAGGCTACGCTTGTATTGGCAGTAAGTCTTTCCCTTGGTCTTGGTGTAGAACTAATGCCGGCTATCCTTGAGACAGCTCCGGAATCAATAAAAGGTATTTTCTCGTCTGGCATCACCACAGGGGGAGTTGCGGCGATTCTCTCGAATATACTAATCCGTGTAAAAGAAGAGAAAACGGAAGAAGCATAATAAAGACACATTAATTATATGGAATTACTTAAACAACGCATCAAACAAGACGGTCAATGCTTCCCGGGAGGAATATTAAAGGTTGACAGTTTCATCAATCACCAGATGGACCCGATATTGATGTACAAAATAGCAGAGGAATTCGCCAACCGCTTCAAGGACTCGAAAATAAATAAGATTATAACAATAGAGGCAAGTGGCATTGCTCCTGCCATAATGGTAGGCTATATAATGCAGATACCCGTTGTTTTTGTGAAGAAAAAACAACCAAAGACAATGGAGAATATGCTCACAACAACGGTTCACTCCTTTACGAAAGACCGCGCTTATACTGTCTGCATAAGTAATAATTTTCTACAAGAAGATGACCATATACTCTTTATCGACGACTTCCTTGCAAACGGCAATGCTGCGCTTGGCATAATAGACCTTGTCAAACAATCAGGCGCAACAATAGCAGGCATGGGATTCATAATAGAGAAAGCATTCCAGAACGGAGGGAATATACTACGCGAACAAGGCATAAAGACCGAGAGTCTGGCAATAATAGATGATCTGTCTGATTGTAAGATTGTAATAAGATAGGATGTTCAAATTATTCCGTAAAGTATAAACAACAAACCCCAACTAACCAATAAAGGAAAGTTGGGGTTCGTCGTTTATTTATGAAGTATCGTTATTTAGCTTAATCCTTCAATGAAGCCGTTCACTACGTCTATCTTCTTCGCTTGTGGTTCTTTTGGAAGACCCGGCATACGCATGATCTGACCCATTACTATGATTATCATACCTGAGCCGCTGTTTACAAACACCTCACGAACTTCCAACTCAAAGTCTTTTGCTACACCGTATGCTTTTGCATCCGACGAGAACGAGTACTGCGTCTTTGCAATACAGATAGGGAAATCAGCATAGCCTAACTCTGCAATACGTGCAATTTGTTTATTGATTGCAGGCGTATAGTTCACCTTGACTGCACCGTAGATATTTGTAGTAACCTTGCTGATCTTTTCCTTTATCGTATCAGTATCCTCGTAAGTGAATTTAAGCGGAGCTGATGGATTCTTCTCGATTGTATCGACTACCAATTTAGCCAACTCCTCGCCTCCTTCGCCACCATTAGCAAACACAGAGTTCATGGCAAAGCCTACACCTTGCTTGCTGCAATGTTCAGCCACAAGAGCAATTTCCTCGTCAGTATCTGTCGCATAGCGATTGAAAGTAACAACTACGGTTTGTCCGAACGACTTCATATTAGCAATATGTTTGTCGAGGTTAGCCAATCCAAGTTTAAGTCCTTCTACATTCTGCTCCTTGATGCTTTCCTCAGGCACGCCACCGTGCATCTTCAAACTCTGAGCAGTTGCAACGATAATCGTAAGTTTAGGGGATAAGCCCGTCTTGCGACACTTGATATTAAAGAACTTCTCTGCACCAAGGTCTGCGCCAAAGCCAGCTTCGGTAATAACATATTCGCCAAATGTAAGTGCCATCTTAGTAGCCAACACAGAATTACAACCATGAGCAATATTAGCAAACGGTCCGCCATGCACAAAGGCAGGAGTATTCCCCGTAGTCTGCACAAGGTTTGGATTGATAGCATCCATCATCAAAGCAGTAATCGCACCTTCTACACCAAGGTCACTCACGGTGAAAGCCTTTCCTTCAAAAGTATATCCCAACAGAATTGAACCAATACGCTTCCTTAAATCGTCAAGACCTGTTGCAAGACAAAGGATAGCCATAAGCTCAGAAGCAGGGGTTATATCGAAGCCACTTTCAGCCGGCGTACCATTGCCCGCTCCCAATCCAGTTACAATGCTGCGCAAAGCACGGTCATTAACATCAAGAACACGTTTCCATGTAACCTCACGCAAGCCTAAGCCTGTGTTACGATTGCGGAAATTATAATTATCAAGCAATGCTGTAATCATATTATGAGCCGAAGTGATAGCGTGAAAGTCTCCCGTAAAGTGAAGGTTTATCTTCTCCATCGGAAGCACTTGCGAATATCCTCCACCGGCAGCGCCACCCTTCATACCAAAACATGGGCCAAGCGATGGCTCGCGCAATGCAACAATTGCATTCTTTCCAATCTTATTAAGTCCAAGGGCTAACCCTATTGAAACAGTTGTTTTACCAATACCAGCCTTAGTTGGCGTAGTAGAAGTGACAAGGATTAGATTACTCTGACTAATTTTATTTTCATCGATAAGTTGGTAAGGCACTTTAGCAATGCTCTTTCCGTAATTCTCCAACTCGTCGGCAGCTATTCCTATTTTGGCTGCTACATCATTTATATTACTCAGTTTTACCTCTCTTGCGATTTCGATATCTGACTTCATTTATAACAATTGTTTAAGTTGTTTATTTTATGATATTAATTTCAATATTTCCTGTGCTTCATCTACAATATAAGCAGGATTGTGCGCTTCGAGCTCTGTTCGTGGGCGAAATCCCCATGTTACTCCTACTCCTTCGACGCCGCTGTTTGTCACAGTCTGCATATCAACACCCGAATCTCCTATATATAATGTATGCTCCTTATCAATACCTGTAGCTTCAAGTATTTCGTAGACAATATGTGGATCAGGTTTGTGTGGAATACCATCACGTTGCCCCAATACTTTCGCAAACTTAATTGTAGGAAAATAATGTGCTACCAGTTTTTCGGTAGCTTGTTGGTATTTATTTGATGCTACTGCCAAGATTATACCTCTTTCCTGCAATGCCGCAAGCAATTCCGGTATACCCGGATATGGCGAACTGTATTTAGCATTATTAGCATCATAATATGCGAGAAAGTCATTACGTATGTTCATTACAACGTTATCGTCTTCTCTATATTCCTCTGGTAGAGCGCGAGCAAAGAGTTTATTAATTCCATTCCCAATAAAGAATCGATAGGCTTGTGTATCATGTGTTGGGAATCCGTTTTTACTGAGTGCATAGTTTGTACTTTCCGCCAAGTCGGCCACAGTATCAAGCAATGTGCCGTCAAGATCGAATATAAATAAACGCTTCGTACTCTCCATAAACTCTAATTAAATCGTTTTTAATTACCGACACAAAGGTATAAAATGTACTAAGTATGACAAAAAACAATGCGTCCTTAATTTTGAATATATTATATTACCCTATAATGAAAAAGAAAAATGAAATTATGATAACATCTTTTCCCATTGAGAGAATATGGACTCATTATAAACTTTATTTCTCTTATTACAACCTAAGGGTAGTTTCCAAATCATTACCTACTTACCAAATACTTAGTGGTTCAATCTTTTGAATTATACCGCTTCTCCAAAATTTCACTATCTTTGCAATAATAAATTTGCACAAATGAACAACCAACGTTACAATATGCGCGGAGTGTCCGCATCAAAAGAAGACGTCCATAATGCGATAAAGAATATTGACAAAGGTGTATTTCCTCAAGCTTTCTGTAAAATAATCCCAGACATACTCGGTGGCGACCCTGAGTACTGCAATATAATGCACGCTGACGGAGCCGGAACGAAATCATCACTGGCATACCTTTATTGGAAAGAAACCGGAGATTTGTCCGTATGGAAAGGTATTGCACAAGACGCACTTATAATGAATATTGACGACCTGCTATGTGTAGGCGCAACTGACAACATACTAATATCATCTACGATCGGGCGTAATAAGTTACTAATCCCGGGAGAAGTGATTTCGGCTATTATCAATGGAACAGATGAACTATTGAAAGAGCTTCAGGGGTTAGGCATAGGTTGCTATGCTACAGGAGGTGAAACCGCTGACGTTGGCGACCTCGTACGCACAATCATCGTGGACAGCACGGTTACTTGCCGTATGAAGCGTAGTGATGTAATAGACAATGGCAATATAAAAGGTGGCGACGTAATTGTAGGATTATCATCCTATGGTCAGGCTACTTATGAGAAAGAATATAACGGAGGCACAGGTAGTAACGGACTTACATCTGCCCGCCATGATGTATTCTCCAAATACCTCGCAGCTAAATATCCTGAGAGTCACGACCCAAATGTTCCTGAGGAACTAATCTATTCAGGAGACTTGAAGCTAACTGATAAGATTGAGGGGCTTGATATTGATGCAGGCAAATTAGTGTTATCTCCGACTCGTACTTATGCTCCTATCGTAAAACAAATACTTGACAAATTACGTCCGGAGATACATGGTATGGTTCACTGCTCCGGCGGTGCACAAACTAAGATAATGCACTTCGTTAAGAATAAACGAGTGACCAAGAATAATCTATTCCCTATACCTCCATTGTTCCGCATAATTCAGGAACAAAGCAAAACAGAGTGGGACGAAATGTACAAGGTATTCAATATGGGACACCGTATGGAGTTCTATGTTTCTCCTGAACATGCTGACGAGATTATAGCTATTAGCAAACAATTTGGCGTAGATGCTCAAATTGTCGGTTTCGTAGAAGATTCTGACAAGAACGAATTGATTATTGAGAGCGAAAACGGACGCTTCACTTATTGATTGACGAATGGCTGAAATTAGTTTACTTACGAGATTAGATGGATTGGTTAGCCGCTTCGAAGAAGTAGGGACGCTAATCACAGACCCGGCAGTAATAGCTGACATGAAGCGTTTCGTTAAGTTGAACAAAGAATACCGCGATTTAGAAAAGATATCCACCGCTCGCAACAAATACAAACAAACGCTGGACGGGGTAACTGAAGCTAAAGCAATCCTTGATTCGGAACAGGATCCTGAAATGCGCGAAATGGCTCGCGAAGAATTAGACTCCTGTACAAATCGTATCCCCGAACTGGAAGAAGAAATAAAGTTATTACTTATCCCTGCTGACCCGCAAGACGATAAGAACGCCATTGTGGAAATACGCGGAGGAACAGGCGGTGACGAAGCTGCAATCTTCGCAGGTGATTTGTATCGTATGTACGTAAAATATTGCGAAAGCAAAGGCTGGCGGATAGAACTGACAAGTAGCACGGAAGGTTCTTTAGGAGGCTATAAAGAAATTATCTTTACTGTAAGTGGTGAATCGGCATACGGCATAATGAAATACGAATCCGGTGTACACCGTGTGCAACGTATCCCTCAGACAGAAACTCAGGGACGTGTGCATACATCGGCTGCAACCGTAGCCGTACTTCCTGAAGCTGATGAGTTTGACATTGATCTTAAGGACTCGGATATCCGAACGGATATATTTTGTGCATCAGGAAACGGTGGACAATCGGTAAACACGACTTATTCCGCTATTCGTTTGGTTCATATTCCAACAGGAATAACAGTGCAATGTCAGGATGAAAAATCCCAACTAAAGAATAAAGCAAAAGCGATGACCCAGTTAAGAAGCCGTATATACAATATGGAATACCAAAAGTACTTGGACGAAATAGCGTCCAAGAGGAAGACTATGGTTTCTTCGGGCGACCGCTCTGCAAAAATCAGGACATATAATTATCCACAAGGACGCATAACAGACCATCGTATCAATTATACGATATATAATCTTTCATCTTTTATGGATGGGGAGATACAAAATGTAATCGATCAATTAGTCGTGACCGAAAACGCCGAACGACTAAAAGAAGCTGAGTTATAAATTTATAACAAAGCATATAATAATGAGATTAAGGAAACACCCAATCAATGGAGTGTTGAAAAAATAAAAGAAACAAAGAGATGACAAAACAAGAATTATTTGAGAACATCAAGAAGAAGCAATCTTTTCTTTGTGTCGGGTTAGACACTGATATAAAAAAGATACCTGCTCATTTACTCAAAGAGGAAGACCCTATTTTCACATTTAACAAAGCAATTATCGATGCAACTGCTGCATATTGTGTGGCATACAAACCCAACCTTGCATTTTATGAAAGTTTGGGAGTAAGCGGAATCATAGCATTAGAGAAAACTATTACATATATAAAAGAAAATTATCCAGACCAATTCATCATTGCTGATGCCAAACGTGGGGATATTGGAAATACATCTGAGATGTATGCTCGTTCTTTCTTCGACCACATGAAGGTAGACTCAGTTACAGTCGCTCCTTATATGGGTGAAGACAGCGTAAAGCCTTTCCTTATCTATCCTGAGAGTTGGGTTGTATTACTTGCTCTTACTTCAAACAAGGGTTCAAACGACTTTCAACGAATTACAAATAAGGACAACGAATGTTTATTTGAAAGTGTTCTTAAGAAATCTCAGGAATGGGCTACCGACGAACAGATGATGTATGTAGTGGGCGCTACTCATGCAGAAACATTTATTGATGTACGTAAATTAGTTCCAAATCACTTCTTGTTAGTTCCGGGAGTTGGCGCACAAGGTGGTAGCCTTAAGGAAGTATCTAAATATGGCATGAATGACCAATGCGGTTTGTTGGTAAATTCATCCCGTGCAATTATATATGCAGACAGTGGTATAGAATACGCTCAGGCAGCAGAAGAAGCTGCACGTGAAGTGCAACAAGAGATGCTTGTCTATTTGAGAGAAAAGGGGGTTATTACTTGTTAATGTATTATGATATTCCCAATATTTTTACCAAATTTGCACGTTCATGGAAAAGGCTACAACTGTTAGTAAATTATACACCTCAAATATAATTCAATAAAGAATGGAGTTTTCAGCTCAAGACATAGCTACCTTTCTAAACGGAACTGTCGAAGGAAATCCCAATGTAAAGGTTAATAATTTCGCAAAGATAGAAGAAGGGGTGCCCGGCACTCTTAGCTTTTTAGCAAACCCTAAATATGAACATTTCATATACGAGACTAAAGCAAGCATTGTTTTAGTCAACAAAGACTTCTCTCCTACTCAATCCATTAACGCAACATTAGTAAGAGTAGAAAACGCTTACTCCTCACTTGCGATATTACTAAACATGGTGGAGCAGGCAAAAGGAAACAAATCCGGTATAGCATCAACAGCAAGCATCACTCAATCAGCAGTCGTTGGCGAGAATTGCTACATTGGTGAATTTGCCTACATCGGAGAGAATGTGAAGTTAGGCAATGGTTGTAAGATTTATCCATACGCTTATATTGGTGATAACGTTAATGTGGGAGATGGCTCTATAGTATATCCACACGTAACAATATATCAGGATTGTATTATTGGCAAAGCCTGTATTCTTCATGCGGGAGCAGTAATTGGAGCCGATGGCTTCGGGTTTGCACCTGAAGGTGATAAATACAAAAAGATTCCTCAGTTAGGTAATGTTGTTATCGAAGACGATGTGGAAATTGGCGCTAATACAACGATAGACAGAGCTGTAATGGGTTCAACGATCATTCATAGTGGCGTAAAATTAGACAATCTTATACAGATTGCCCATAATGTAGAGGTAGGCTCAAATACAGTAATGGCTGCTCAGGTAGGAATCGCAGGTTCCTCAAAAATCGGACAACACTGTATGCTCGGAGGACAAGTAGGTCTTGCCGGTCATATAAAGATTTCAGACAATGTTTCATTAGGTGCGCAAAGCGGTGTGATAAGAGACATCGAAGAAGGAAAATCATTACTTGGTGCTCCAGCTATTGACGCAAAACAATTTTTCCGTTCGAGTACAATCTTCACAAAACTACCGGAGATGTATCGTACAATAGGAGAATTGCAAAGAGAGATTGAAAAATTAAAAAAGGAAGTAAACAAATAAAGAAAAAACAAATGCAAAAACAGAAAACGCTTGCTAAAAGTTTCTCTTTACAAGGAAAAGGATTACATACAGGGTTAGATATAAACATTACGTTTAATCCTGCTGAAGAGAATCACGGGTATAAGATTAAACGTGTTGACTTGGAAGGTACACCGGTTATTGATGCCTTGGCTGAAAATGTTGTAGCAACACAACGTGGTACAGTTATATCAAAGAATGACATTCAGATAAGTACAATCGAGCATGCAGTCGCTGCATTATATGCTTTCGAAATAGACAACTGTCTGATTGAAGTTAATGCACCGGAATTTCCGATATTAGACGGTAGCGCTCGTTTCTTCGTTGAAGGAATTCAGGAAGCAGGTATTACCGAACAAAATGCTCCTAAAGACTTTTATATCGTTAAGCAGAAGATAGAAGTTAAAGACGAGGAAACAGGTTCGTCTCTTATCATCCTTCCTGATGATAAATTCTCTATCAATACATTGATTTCATTCGATTCCCCTGTTCTTTCTAATCAATATGCAACTCTTAATGACTTGTCTGACTTTGCAGAACAAGTAGCAGCATCTCGCACATTCGTTTTTGTAAGAGAAGTTGAAATGCTTCTTAACAACAACCTTATTAAGGGAGGTGACTTAGACAATGCTATTGTAATATATGACAAGAAGATTCCTCAGGAGTCATTAAATAAGCTCGCTGATGAAATGGGAGTCCAAAGAAAGGACGTACAGGAATTAGGTTATATCAACAATAAGCCATTGGTTTACGATAATGAACCTGCACGTCATAAGCTGATTGATGTTATCGGTGACTTAGCCCTAATTGGCAAGCCTATTCGCGGACGCATTATTGCGACTCGTCCCGGTCACGGAATCAACAATCAATTAGCAAAACTTATCCGCAAGGATATTAAGCTCAACGAAGTTCAAGCTCCGTTATACAATCCTAACACACCTCCGTTGTTAGACACAAACAAAATCAAAGAATTACTTCCTCACCGTTATCCATTCTTATTGGTAGATAAGATTATCGAAATAGGTGGAGATCATATCGTCGGAGTAAAGGGCGTTACAGTAAACGAACCATTCTTCCAAGGACACTTTCCACAAGAGCCTGTAATGCCAGGAGTATTATTAGTGGAAGCGATGGCGCAAACAGGAGGATTGTTGGTATTGAATTCTGTTGACGAACCAGAACGTTATTCTACCTATTTTATGAAGATAGATAAAGTGAAGTTCAGACAAATGGTTGTACCTGGCGATACTTTGATTTTCCGTTTAGAACTATTAGCTCCTATCAGAAGAGGTATTTCTACAATGAAAGGATACGTATTCGTTGGAGAGAAATTAGTTTGCGAAGCCGAGTTCATGGCACAAATTGTAAAAAACAAATAATAATATAAGAATTATGAGTCATTCTCCATTAGCAGTTATTCATCCGGAAGCAAAGATTGGTAATAATGTTACAATCGAACCTTTCGCTGTTATCGAAAAAGATGTAGTCATCGGTGATAACTGTCATATATACACGCATGCAGTAATATTGAGCGGCTCAAGTATGGGAAGCGGATGTCGCATTTTCCCAGGAGCAGTTATTGGAGGAGTACCTCAGGATTTGAAATTTGCCGGAGAGAAAACAACAGTCGAGATTGGAGACAACACAACAATCAGAGAATGTGCAACAATAAATCGCGGCACAGCCGCAAAAAGCAAAACTGTTGTAGGCAGTAACTGTCTTATCATGGCATATTCACATATTGCTCACGACTGTATCCTTCAGAACAATATCATCATCGGTAATGCTTGTCAGATAGCAGGAGAAGTGGAAATCGACGACTTCGCAATATTAAGCGGAAACTGTTTGGTTCACCAATTCACTCAAATCTCAAAGCACGTAATGGTTCAAGGCGGTTCACGTATTGGTAAAGACATTCCTCCTTACACATTAATCGGTAGAGAGCCGATTGTATATTGCGGTATAAATATCGTAGGATTACGTCGCCGTGGTTTCACTAACGAGCAGGTATACCTTATCCAAGATATTTATCGCACACTTTACACTCGAGGTCTAAATAATACTGAGGCTATAAAGTGCATCGAGACAGAATATGCTCCGAGCAATGAAAGAGAATTAATTCTTAATTTCATAAAGAATTCCAGCCGTGGTATCGTGAGAGGTTCTATCGACGACTAAGCATAATCAGATTTATATAATACGAGATATTAAAAGAGTGATTTCACATTGAGATCACTCTTTTTTTGCACTATAAACCTGGGTTGAAAGCACAAAAAACAACGTTTTTGAGGTTTAACACCATGTGTGAAAGTCTTACCCGTATAATTGAACCAGAATAAACAGCTAACTCCAAATATCGTTGTGATGGGCTTTTCTTTTTGTTTCACGATATAAGTTCGTTTCTGTTTTTTTATTATTTTTGAACCATATAAAAACATGAAAAAATATGCTATTTAGATTCTTAATTTTATCAGACGAGGTAGACGATTTCAAACGTGAAATAAAAATCGATTCCGAAGCTACCTTCCTCGACTTACACAACATCCTTTTGGACTCTGTTGGCTACAGCAAGGACCAAATGACTTCGTTTTTCATCTGCGACGACGACTGGAGTAAAAAGACTGAGATCACTCTGATAGAAATGGACACTTCTTCTGATATAGACAATTATATCATGGAGGATACCACTCTTGAGGAACTACTTGAAGATGAACATCAGAAGCTATTGTTTGTGTTTGACTACATGACCGAACGCACCTTCTTTATGGAACTTCATGACATTATCCCGGGTAAATCATTATCTGAACCAATCTGTAGCCTATCTATGGGATTACCTCCCGCACAGTTTGTGGATCTCGATGTTGTAGACATAAAGATTACAACTTCAGATATAGGCGAAGATTTTTATGGAGATTCAGAATTTGATATTGATGAATTAGACAAGGAAGGCTTTGACGGTCTTAGCGATGACTCGGAAGCGTCATTCGACAACGATCGTTTTTGAATGAATTATCTAATCATAATATTAGGGCCTACCGGAGTTGGTAAAACAGAGTTAAGCCTGAGCATTGCAGAGCGTTTCGGATGCCCTATTATCTCTGCCGACTCCAGACAAGTCTACAAAGACTTACCAATTGGGACAGCAGCTCCCACAGAACAACAAAGAAACAGAGTAATGCACTATATGGTCGGCAATCTTGATATTGCCGACTATTATAGTGCAAGTTCTTTTGAACAGGAAGCAATCACACTGCTCGAAGATTTGCACCGCTCGCATCAGTCGGTTGTAATGACAGGAGGTTCGATGATGTATATCGATGCCGTCAGCAAAGGTATTGACGACATTCCAACCATATCACAGGATATTCGCAACGAGATATACTCACAATTTGAAAGAGAAGGTCTCAAACCAATACTTCAGGAACTCAAGGAAGTAGACCCTACACACTACGAGGAAGTAGACAGAAGTAATTACAAAAGAGTAATACACGCAGTAGAAGTATGCAGAATGACGGGGAAGCCCTATTCCCTATTTCGCAAAAACGTAAAGAAAGAACGTCCATTCAAGATAGTCAAGATAGGACTCACAAGAGAGCGCGAGGAATTATGCGACCGTATAAACAGGCGCGTCGATCAAATGATTGATGAAGGCTTTCTTGAAGAGGCTAAGGCGGTATATCCATTTAGGCATTTGAATTCGTTGAACACTGTCGGCTACAAAGAATTATTCAATTACTTATCCGGAGAGTGGACATTGGATTTTGCGATTGAGAAAATAAAGCGAAACTCACGAGTATATGCCCGCAAACAGATGACATGGTTCAAGCGCGATACCGAAATTGCATGGTTTCACCCCGACGAGGAAATACGTATTATTAGTCATATCGAAAGTTGTGTAAACGCAACTAATTAGTATCTTTACAATTATCAAAAAACTAAAAAAGGAAGATGAAGCGTTTTATTCTGAAATCAATCTACATAATAAGCATAGCTATCTTTAGCAATAACATCCTCGCACAAAGTCTTGATCAAGCTAAAAAATTATACAATGAAGGACAATTCGAAGAAGCAATGCCTGTCTTCGAACGCTTGGTCGAAAGACAACCTAACAATTCATCATACAATCATTGGTACGGAGTATGCTGCTTCGAAACAGGCGACTTAGAACGTGCTGAGAAGCATCTCGAAATTGCAGTAAAGAGACGCGTGCAAGAGTCTTTCCGTTACATGGGTGAATTATACTTCCGCACATACCGATTCGAACAAGCAGTAGAAATGTACGACGAGTACATCAGTATGCTTGCCAAGAAAAGACAAGACACACAAGTCCACGAGCAAAGACGCGACCTCGCAAGAAAGGGTCAGCGGATGCTTGAGCGTGTCGAGAGTGTACAAGTAATAGACAGCATCGTTGTCGATAAGAACAATTTCCTTTCAGCATACCATCTAAGCCGAGACATTGGTACGATAGAATCATACAACGACTTTTTTAACACCAATAGTTCTACAATGTCGTCTGTATTCATGAATCAGAAGGGCGACAAAATCTACTACGCTAAGAAAGGCGAGGACAACAGCTACTATCTTTACAACCAGTCCAGACTATTAGACAGTTGGGGAGACGAAAAGAGACTGCCTGTTAATATAAATGGCGAAAGCGTCAATAATAACTTCCCATTCGTTCTTACTGATGGGGCTACGATATATTACGGCTCGGAGGGGCACGATCCATTAGGCGGCTACGACATATATGTCACTCGCTACAACCATAATCAGGACTCATACCTCACTCCCGAGCAATTGGGAATGCCTTACAACTCTATCTACAACGATTATATGCTCGTGATTGACGAGGTGAAGAACATAGGATGGTTCGTGTCGGATCGTTTTCAACCTGAGGATAAGGTTTGTGTATATCTGTTTATCCCCGATGCTTCGCGCAGTCGTATCGAGAGCGATGATATTGAAATGAAACGCTCACGCGCGGAGATGCGCTCCATAAGTGAAACTTGGATAGAATACGCCGACTATTCCGAACTTATTGCTCTTGCATACAGGGAAGACCTCGCTCCTATCAAGCCTAAGAATGATTTTGATTTCGTGATAAACGACGACATCATCTATCATACCTTGTCTGATATAAAAAGTAGCGAGGCTAAAAGCTATTACGAAAAGGTTGTAGACATCAGAAAACAGATAGAAGAACTTAGTGAAGAACTTAATAAGAACCGTATAGCATACACCAACGGAAGTACGGAGGTGAGAAACCGACTTAAAGAGACCATCATACAGCAAGAAGTTAAGTTCGAGGAATTAATCTCTCAACCACAGGTCTTAGAGAAAAGAGCCCGCAATGCTGAAATCATCTTTCTAAGGAATAAGTAAGAAATATCTAACTCTATATAAAATGACTCTCGACATAGCTATCATCGTTTTCCTTATATCTGTTGCGATTCTATTATTATTAATGGAAATTTTCCTTCTTCCGGGTATTACTATCGCAGGAATAGGAGGAGTTGCGTTTGCAATCGGAGGGGTTGCATATGCATATAGTGTAGACCAAACCGTCGGACATATCACTCTTGCTGCATCAATAGTAGTATTCTGCGGTGCATTCCTGTGGTTAATCAGGGCAAAATCCTTCTCACGAGTCGCACTCAAGGCTGATGTCGACTCAACCCTTACATCAAGCAGGGATTTGGGTATCGAGATTGGCGACGAAGGCATCACACTTTCGCGTCTTGCACCAATCGGAAAGGCAGAAATCAAGGGTGTCGTTGTGGAAGCAAAGTCAACAGGCGACTTTGTCGACGAAGAAACAAAGATTGTCGTTGTAAGAGTAGACGGCTACAACGTGCTTGTAGAAACTAAAGAATAAATTAATCATTAAATACAAATAATATGGAAACAGCTATTTTGCCGGTGTTCCTTTTAGGTGCATCATTATTGCTTCTGGCAATATTTTTCTACTATGTTCCGTTTCTTCTGTGGATTTCCGCAAAAGTCTCGGGTGTAAACATCTCCCTTATTCAATTGTTCCTAATGCGTATCCGTAATGTTCCCCCTTACGTGATTACACGCGCTATGATTGAGGCTCACAAGGCAGGGATTAAATCTTTGACAAGAGACGAGCTGGAGGCTCACTACCTTGCAGGTGGTCATGTCGAAAAAGTGGTACACGCACTTGTATCAGCTTCTAAGGCTAATATCGAACTTCCTTTCCAGATGGCTACGGCTATTGATTTGGCAGGACGTGATGTGTTTCAAGCCGTACAGATGTCTGTAAACCCTAAAGTAATCGATACTCCTCCAGTAACAGCCGTTGCGAAGGACGGTATTCAGCTTATCGCTAAAGCCCGTGTAACGGTTCGTGCCAACATCAGACAATTAGTCGGAGGAGCAGGAGAAGAAACCATCCTTGCACGTGTCGGCGAGGGTATTGTATCGTCAATCGGTTCGTCGGAAAGTCACAAGAGCGTATTGGAGACTCCGGATTCTATCTCCAAACTGGTACTTCGCAAAGGATTGGACGCTGGTACTGCATTCGAAATCCTCTCTATCGACATCGCGGATATTGATATAGGTAAAAATATCGGGGCATATCTTCAGATGGATCAAGCGCAGGCCGACAAGAACATCGCTCAGGCAAAGGCAGAGGAACGTCGCGCGATGGCAGTAGCATCTGAACAAGAAATGAAGGCGAAGGCTCAGGAAGCTCGTGCAAAGGTTATCGAAGCAGAAGCCGAAGTGCCTAAAGCAATGGCTGAAGCATTCCGCTCAGGCAATCTTGGCATCATGGATTACTATAAAATGAAAAACATAGAAGCTGATACTTCGATGCGCGAGAATATCGCAAAGCCGGGATCAGGTTCTTCTAATCCATTAAAATAAATGTAATGAGAGTAATCCCCGCGTCGGAACTGATTATCAATGAAGATGGGAGCGCGTTCCATCTTCATTTGAAACCTGAGCAAGTGGCAGAACGCATCATCATGGTTGGCGACCCAGCAAGGGTGGATACCATTGCAGCCTACTTCGACAATCAGGAATGTAACGTTTCGTCGCGGGAATTTCACTCTATCACAGGCTCATACAAGGGCAAACGAATCACCGTCGTCTCTCACGGAATAGGCACAGACAATATCGACATCGTGCTGACCGAGCTCGACGCCCTCGCCAACGTAGACTTCTCAACTCGCGAGGTAAAACAACAGACAAAACAACTCACCATCGTTCGCATCGGTACTTCAGGAGGCTTGCAACACCATGTTCCGGTAGGCACATACGTTGCCGCAGAGAAGTCAATCGGCTTCGACGGAGTTCTGTACTTCTACGCCAATTCAGAAACCGTGCGCGACATTCCCTTTGAAAAAGAATTACTCGAACAACTCGACTGGCAACTCGACGGCATCAAGCCATACGTAGTTTCCGCCGACAAATCACTAATCGAGCAGATAACCAAGGGCGACATAGTGAGAGGGGTGACCATCGCTGCCAACGGATTTTACGGTCCACAAGGTCGGGAAGTTCGCCTTCCCCTCTCCGACCCTTCCCTAAACGCCAAAATCGAACGCTTTGGCTTTGAAAATCACAAAATAACGAACTACGAGATGGAGAGTTCCTCTCTTGCAGGGCTATCCGCGCTTATGGGGCATCGTGCGATGACTGTCTGCTGCATAATAGCAGGGCGGGTGGATAAGAACGCCAATCCCGATTACAAAAGTTCGATTAAAAATCTTATCGAGATCGTTCTCGATCGCATCTGATTTCTCCCCCAAAACATTTCTTGCCCTTTCTTTCCGAAAATTCTTTCCGAACAGAATTCTGCCCGTAATGTCGTTGCATGACAAATTTACCGGCAGAATATTTACAGTAAATTTGTTCCGTAACAAAAGCATCAGCAGAGTTCTAACGGAGCTTTCGTCGCATGACAAATTTACCAGCAGAATATTTACAGTAAATTTGTTCCGTGACAAAAGCGTCAGCATAGTTCTAACGGAGCTTTCGTCGCGCGACAAATTTATCATGAGAATCTTTCCGGTAAATTTGTTCCGGAACAAATGGGGAATTTGGATGGTTTTTTCACTAAATTTGGAAACAGTTATGAGCAATAGAGATATCCCAATCCATAAAATGTCGGAATATTTTCAGAGTAAAACTATTTTCCGATATTATTCTTCAAATAAAGAACATATTCCAACTACGGCGTACGCTCATAAGGACGATTATTACGTCCTCGCTTTTATAAAGAAGGGTGAGGCGACGTTCTTAATTGATTTCAAGGAATATCTTTTAGAAAAGAACACGGTTTTTTGCATCACTCCCGGGCAGGTTCATCTTCCGAAGACGTTCTCAAAGATTACAGGATGGTTTCTCGCCGTCGATGCGATGTTCGTGAGGGAGGAGTACAAAAAGATTTTCGATAAACTTTCATTTCTAAATATAAAGCCGACTCTCGATGTGGCTACAATCGAGGAATTAGACTTATGCGTGTCGCTTATCAATAGTCGGTCTGACGACGGCAACGAGGGCGGAATTGACCGTATCGTTTATAACGACCTCATTTCGTCCTTCATCGGATTGATTGCCGATGCTTATCAAAAAGAATTTCCTGTGATGATGGTCGAAAGCCGTGCGATGGCAATCACTTCGCAGTTCAGGGAGTTGCTTTCCGCTAATTTTCAAAAGATGAAGCGACCCAACGAATACGCCTCCCAATTGAACATATCGGTTGTCTACCTCAACGAAGCGGTGAAGAAAACGACCGGCTACTCGGTGCAGGGTAGCATCCTTAATGAAGTTATCATCCAAGCCAAACGATTGCTTTACTATACCAGCCTCTCCATAAAGGAGGTCGCGCTGCAACTCGGTTACGAGGACTGGGCATATTTCACCCGCATCTTCACGAAGGCAACCGGAATGTCTCCTTCTTTGTTCAGAAAAAGATACCGTGATTAGTCCAATCTTTCCTACGTTCTCTCCATTTCACAGGTCAGTATTTCACCGTTCCTTTGTATTGTAAAAAATAACATCACTGAAAATGAAAGAAACATCGGATTGTCTCGAGAATATACAGACAGCGTACATCGTAGCCGACATCAGCAAATGTTCTGGTTGCTGGGGATGCTTGAAGGTCTGTCCACAAGGAATAATTTTGAAAGTAAAACGCGGCATTTTCCGTCGCGGATATATAAACATTGAGGACGGCGATGGTTGCATCGGTTGCAAAAAATGTGTAGACCGATGCCGCCGCGGAGTGTTCTCGTCTAAGCAGTGAGGAAACCCTGCTTCTTCAGAACTGTCAGAAATGCTTCGGAGAAAAATTCGTTGTTCTTTCGGGTATATCGAACATCGGTGAATACCTGCGCAAGATTCTCCTTATTGTTCTCTTCAACGTATTTTCGATTGCTCTCAAGAGATTCTTTTGCTTTGTATAAATCATTTATTGCGGCAGTTGTATAATCCTCATACTTTTCGCAGTGGAGAATAGCGTTCAAAGGAAGTCGGTCGGGCTGCACAGGCTCTTCCGCAGGGTAACCAAGCGTTACAGTTACGATTGGAACGACTAAGCGAGGGATATTCAGAATGTCGATAATCTTGTCGGCATTATAGGTTGTAGTCCCCAAGTAGCAAAGCCCCAAGCCGCGTTCTTCAGCAGCATCGCAAAAACTTTGAGCGAACAACATTGCATCTATCATAGCAGCTATGAAAGTCTGGAAATTGTCGAAACCTGCATCAGCATCACGAGCCTCGCTCCACTTCACAAATCGGTTCACATCAGCACAGAAGGTCAGCACCACAGGGGCATTTACAACCATTGATTGATTGAAGTGAGTCGGCGCAAGCTGCTCCTTTATCGCTTCGTCACGCGTAGCGATAACGCTGTATAATTGCATATTACCGGTGTTAGACGCACGAGTCGCCACCTCCAATAATTCATTCAATAGAGAATCGTCAATATCTTGCTTGGTATATTTACGAATTGTTTTTCTATGCTCAAGTGTGCTAATCATATCATTATGGTTTAATTATACGGCTGCAAATATACTTTTTCCCTACCTTTGAGGCAAATTTATGACTAAGATGATCAATAAGGATACGATTTGTGCCATATCGACAGCACCGGGCTCTGGCGGTGTTGCCATTATAAGAGTTTCAGGAGAAAATGCTATTTCCATTTGCGACAAAATATTCGAGCCGACCACCAAGGCGCATAGCATAGCTACGCAAAAGGCTTATACTTTCCGCTTCGGAAGTATCATGGATGGCAGCGAATCCATTGATGAAGTCCTGGTTGCCGTCTTTCGCAATCCACATTCCTTTACAGGAGAAGACACGGTGGAGATTAATTGTCACGGTTCAGTTTATATCCAGCAAAGAATCCTCCGCTTATTAGTGGAAAACGGATGTCGCACGGCGCTTCCGGGCGAATATACGCAAAGAGCCTTCCTTAATGGCAAGATGGACCTTAGTCAGGCGGAAGCTGTTGCCGACCTTATCGCGTCGTCGTCTGCAGGTATGCACAAACTCGCACTAAACCAAATGCGCGGAGGCTTTAGCAATGAATTAATCAAACTACGCAGTCAATTGCTCGATTTCACCTCGTTGATAGAGTTAGAACTCGACTTCAGCGAAGAAGATGTAGAGTTCGCCAACCGCAATAACCTAAAGGAATTGGCTACGGAGATAGACAACGTAATAGGAAAGCTCGCCGATTCCTTCAGCGTAGGTAATGCCATCAAGAACGGTATTCCGGTAGCCATCATAGGCGAAACGAATGCAGGAAAATCGACCATCCTAAACCATTTATTAGGCGAAGAGAAAGCAATAGTGTCCGATATTCACGGAACAACCCGCGATGTAGTCGAAGATACAATCAGTATAAACGGAGTGACATTCCGATTCATCGACACAGCCGGCATACGCGAAACCAACGACACAATAGAGAGCATCGGTATCGAGCGTTCGTTCCAAAAACTAGAGCAGGCAACAATCGTCCTATGGGTAATCGACCTAACCTCGCCAAGCAATCAAGCCGAAGAACTCGCCAAAGTAATCCTACCGAAAGCCGAAGGCAAACAGTTGGTAATAATATTCAACAAGGCAGACCTATTGTCCGACAGTCAGCTAAAGGAAAAGCAATCCCTACTGAAAGAAGCGATCGCCGACCGCCTATACATCTCAGCAAAGCAAGAAGGCAACGCTGATAAGATAAAGCATCTGCTAATACAGTCCTCCTCCCTACCCGACCTGACAAAAGACGACATAATAGTAACCAACATCCGCCACTACGAAGCCCTAAAGAATGCCCAAGCATCAATCCAACGCGCCAAAGAGGGACTGGAGAACAATATCTCAGGTGATTTCCTAAGTCAAGATATAAGGGAGTGTATCCACTACCTAGGCGAAATAACAGGACAAATAACGGACAACGACATCTTAGGGAATATTTTTGCTAAGTTTTGCATCGGGAAGTAAGGTCGTATCTTTTTGGGTAGTTTTACCCAAATACATTTACCCAAATGTGAACAACAACACGTAACAACATCTTGAAAAAAATAAATAGGTTAACAACCTAGAATGAGAATACATCACTATACAAATTTAGAATCATTAGCAATGATTCTAAAAAATAGAACTGATTAGATTTAATCGTCTTGATAAAGTAGATGACCTGGAAGAAGGTTATGCAGAATCATAGGAAGTTCAATTTTGTAAATATGTGTTTGTGTCATGCTGGACGGAGAATTCGGAGGAAAGTATTCCTCTTTGGAAAATGTACAGTGGCGATTTTGGTGGTATCCGAATTTTAGTGCAGAAAGAAATGTTTCAAGAATATTTCGTTTCTAATTTGGACATTGGAGGTCAAAAAACACAAGGCGCCATTATAACAAAAATCCCTCCACAGGGCCTAACTCATCCGGACTTCTGGATTCTCTCCCTATAGTTGATTATGACAACGACTTATTTTATCGACATGTTAAATATGTAGATGATATTTTTGACTATACTAAAGACGCCATTTAAATAACTAATATAAAAGATGGTCGTGGAGATATGGATATGCAAATGAAGCCTTTTGGTTCTTACAAAAATAAACGCTGGGAGTTTCAGAGTGAAACAAGATTTGTGCTCTATATACTTCCCTGCAACCCAATGTTAGAGTGTTTAAATCCAGAAAAGTCCAGTATAGTTGCGCAAAGTCTCTTAAAGAATAAACCTTTGCCTTTCACATATTATGATATGCAACTGAAAGACGAAGCCTTAGATAATATTGAGATTACGCTCAGTCCATCTGCCTCTGAAGCTGAGGAAATAATAGTCAACGCCTTGATTAGCAAATATGCTCCCAATGCTCAAATAAAGAATAGTACTTTAGGGAAAGTGGTTAGACTAAAATAATTCTGGATATAAAAGGATATGCACCCCGACGGTGCAACAAATATCCAGAAATGCACTCTCAGAGTGCAAAAATGTTTATATTTGCCCAAAACAAATAATATGGATAAGTTATTTGAACACTCAAATAGGCTAATAAAAGAAACAGATACAACGTTTTTCCGATACATGTACAATGAAATAAATTGGAAAAACAGGATGATAGGACTTATCGGACCTCGTGGTGTTGGTAAGACAACATTAGTATTGCAATACATCAAGCAGAATCTAAATCCTGCCGAAACGCTTTATGTAACAGCAGAAGATTTTTACTTTGTAGACAATAGGTTTACAGAATTAGCTGATACTTTCGTTAAACATGGAGGTAAGTTTCTGTTCATAGACGAAATCCATAAATACAAAGATTGGGCAAAGGAGCTTAAATTGATTTACGATTACCATAAAGATTTGAATGTCGTATTTACCGGCTCTTCAGTATTGGATATCAAAAAAGGAGCTTCCGATTTAAGCCGTAGAGCCGTTATATATAATATGCAGGGATTATCTTTCAGAGAATATCTGCAGTTGTTTCATAATATTTCAACAAAGACCTATTCATTAGAAGAAATATTACAGCACAAAGTAGAGCTGCCTATACAACACCCGCTAACTCTTTTTTCTGATTATCTAAGAACCGGTTATTATCCGTTTACTTTAGAAGGTGATTTTGGATTACGATTAGGACAAATTATCAATCAAACATTGGAGAATGATATCCCGATATATGCTGATATGAATGTAGCGACAGGAAGAAAGTTAAAGCAATTACTCGCTATAATCTCCAAAAGCGCACCATTTAAGCCTAATATGAGTAAGATAGCTGAAATGCTATCTGCCAGCCGCAACAATATCGCGGACTATTGCCTATATATCGAAGAAGCTGGCATGATAGCACAGTTAAGAGATAATACAGATGGCATTCGAGGGTTAGGCAAAGTCGATAAAATTTATTTGGACAATCCTAATCTTATTTACAATCTTGCCGAAGACTCTTCTAATATTGGTAATATTCGTGAAACCTTTTTCTTTAATCAAATGCGAGTTAGACATAATGTAGTTTCATCTTCTGCAGCCGATTTCTTAATTGATGATAAAACTTTTGAAGTCGGAGGAAAGAACAAAGGACAAAAACAGATTGAAGGTATTGAGAACGGATATATTGTAAAAGATGGTATAGAGAGTGGATCTTTGAATGTCATTCCGTTGTGGCAGTTTGGTATGAGTTATTGAGGAAAAAGATTATCTGAAAACAAAAAGAGCAGCCTGATATTATCAAGCTACTCTCTGCGGAAGCGGGGGGATTCGAACCCCCGGTACAGTTACCCGTACGTCAGTTTAGCAAACTGGTGGTTTCAGCCACTCACCCACACTTCCATTGGGCATCTTTCGTCCTTTTCTTAAAAGAACGGTGCAAAGATATGTGTATATTTCTGAATAAACAAAGCTTTAACTTATAAAATTAAGGAAAAAAGATACTACTTTTATGACCGCTTCTAATACTCAGTAGCTTATCAATTAATATATGGCAATACAAACTCTTTCAAAACGAACAATTATAATCATTGCAGCTATCCTTGTTTTGTTTATCACGGCAGGTGGTCTCTTTACTCTTCATGTATATAAATTCCTTTATGAACCAAGGTTTTTCTCTGAGGAAACTACGTTCATATATATAGATGAAGGAAAAGATGTTAACGATTTGCGTCATCAGATAGATAGTTTGTATCCTACTTCGGTTGTTGAGGATTTCTGGTTTGTCGTGGGATATTTAGATTACTATCCTGATAATATAAAATCGGGGAAGTATGCGGTTAAGCCGAATATGAGTCTGATGGAATTTATTAATAATCTCAGAAGAGGATTGCATACATCGACTCGCATAACATTCAATAATATTCGTCTCAAGGAAGATATGGCGAAAAGGCTGTCGGAGCAGCTAATGATAGGTGAAGAGGAATTGTTATACTACCTTAATGATGAAATGTTCTGTGATTCTTTGGGTTTTACTCCGCAGACTATAGTTGCGATGTTTATACCTAACACATACGAGGTTTATTGGAATATTCCTGCTGATAGGCTTCTGCACAGAATGAAGCGCGAATATGAGTCTTTTTGGACAGATTCCCGTAAGACTAAGGCTGAGGAGATAGGACTTACTCCACTTGAAGTGAGTATCCTTGCTTCTATAGTCGAGGAAGAAACAGCTGCTGCGGATGAATATCCGGTCGTAGCAGGGTTATATATTAACCGCCTAAAAAGAAATATTCCTTTACAGGCAGACCCTACGGTTAAGTTTGCTTTGGGAGACTTCTCCTTGCAACGTATTTTGTTTGTGCATTTAGAGATTGACTCGCCGTATAATACTTACAAACACGCAGGACTGCCTCCTGGTCCACTCAGGTCACCGTCTATCAGAGGAATTGATGCTGTGCTTAATTACACAAAGCATAATTACATATATATGTGTGCAAAAGAAGATTTGTCCGGTCGACATAACTTCGCTGTTACACTTGCCGAGCATAATAGGAATGCAAACCGGTACAGAGCAGAGCTTAACAGAAGAAACATAAGATAAAAAACTACGTATATGAAAATGGGAAATCTAAATTTATTACTTATTGGTATTACAACTTTGATGTTTAGTGTAAGTGCTGTTGCGCAGGAATACGCAGGAAAGCCATTTGAAGATGTCGTGCATAAAGGTGGGCCGCAGGAAATACCCGGTCGTCTTTTCTGTGCTTATTATGACTTTGGTGGTGAGGGTGTAGCATATCATGATTCAGACAATGCAAACAGTGGCAGCGGGGCATATAATCCGCTTAACGGAACCTATTTGCATGCCTTTCGTATTGCAGAAAGTGTTGATATCAGCTACACTAAAGGTAATGATATTGATATCTCTCCATACAATATGGTCGAGCCTCCGCTTAATACATTATATATCGGATGGACTAATCCGGGAGAATGGACAAAATACACTGTTGATGTAAAGAAAGCCGGCAAATATTCGGTGAATCTTATGTACACTTCCTACAAAGGGGGTAAAATATCTCTTTCGGCCAATGATAAAGACATATCAGGACCTATTGCCATTAAATCGACTTACCATAAAGACGAGCCGGTAACTTTTCGCCAATGGCATCATTGGAATAAGATGGAAGGCATAGTTGAAGTTGAACTCAAAGAGGGTATTCAAGTACTTACTCTACATACAGTAGAAGAAGGGCAGATGAATTATATGTGGCTTGACTTCATATATATATCAGAGTAAAGGAGTATCACATCTCAATGATATTACTTTTCACATAGTTAATAGCAAATCTCAACACATCAATAATAACAAATAACAGAGAGTATGAAAAAAGCGCTATCCATCATTCTTTTATTTGCAGGCGCAATAACATTGTCGGCGCAGCAAAAGGTAACCAGCATCCTTGAAATAATAGATGTAACCACCGAAGAACGCACAATATTAAAAGAGTTCCCTTTCCTTATTGAGTCTCCAAACTGGACACCTGACAATAAATGGATTGTATACAACAGCAAGGGTAAGCTATACAAAATATCAATTGATAACCCAAGCGAACCTATAGAGATAAACACCGACTTCGCCACTAACTGTAACAACGACCATATCCTTTCGGTAGACGGCAAGCAAATCGCAATCAGCCACGGAACAAAGGAAGATGGCAAGTCGCGCATCTACACTCTACCATTCGAGGGTGGAATCCCTACTCTTATCACTCCAATGGGACCAAGTTATCTACATGGATGGAGTCCGGATTTGAAATATCTTGCTTACTGTGCTGACCGTAACGGCAATTACGATGTCTACATAATCCCAGCTAAGGGAGGAGATGAAATCCGCTTGACGACAGCCGAAGGACTTGACGATGGCCCTGAATATTCACCATGTGGTAAATATATTTGGTTCAACTCTGTACGCAGCGGATTAATGCAAGTATGGAGAATGAAAGCAGACGGCTCGGAACAAACACAAATGACACACGACAAAACACGTAACTCATGGTTCCCACACGTCTCTCCGGACGGACAACAGGTAGTTTATATTGCCTACAAAAAAGGTGATGTAGACCCAGGCGATCATCCGGCAAACAAGAACGTAGAATTGCTAATAATGCCTGCTGCCGGTGGCGAGCCAAGAACAATCGTTAGTCTTTTCGGTGGACAAGGCACACTAAATGTTAATACATGGGCACCAGATAGCAAACGCTTCGCCTTCATCAGCTACCGCTTAGAAGATTAAGAGACCACAGATATAAATAAGTACCGGACGGGCATCTGCATTGGCATAAACCAAGGCAGATTTCCGTCCGTATTTTTTTTGTGATAGACACTTAATCAAAAAAGCATTTTGTCAGAGAAATAGATGTTTTTCCGACGTTTTAACACAGGCTATTTAAATCGATTTCTAGGCACGTTTGAGGGGTCGGGAATACCTAGGGCACTTTTTGAGGTCAAATGCAGCCACGACGCAGGAAGGGGCCTTTAACGAGGTGTCGATTTTTGAAACTTTTCCGAAAATAGGCTTTTTTGAACTTTCGCTCAGTTGCATACTTAC
>JGI996J12353_1000094_pt1 | contig 26819 bp, 24 predicted proteins | sample IntmicLarv5ML5BL_FD_12353 | JGI IMG/M metagenome (IMG submission 12353) | reverse complement strand
AGTGTTTCGATAAAAGCTTCCTAAAAAAGGATTATGAAAATTTGATTGATTGATTAAATCAGAATGACAGAAACATATAAATATTCCGAACACTCGTAATTTGCAATCCGTGCCTTTATATATGTTTTGAGACTATCTCAAAAGTCGTTTTACCCCTAAATCCCCTGAAGGGGACTTCGCAAAGCGCTGTAATAGGCGTCAGCAAAAGTCCCCTTCAGGGGATTTAGGGGTAATTTTTTGAGACAGCCTCAGCACAACAGTCATAAATCCGCGTTCTATTGGCAACTAAAGAAATATGTATTATCCAAAGAACAAATAGCAGACAAAAATGGCAGCTAAGACACCCGCTAAATCAGTTAATAAAGCACCTGTAACCGTATAGCGTATTTTCCTTATATTAACTGCACCAAAATAAACAGCTATTAAATAAAAGGTTGTATCTGTTGAACCTTGAAAAATGCTAGCTAATCTACCAACAAATGAATCAGCTCCATGTGTTTGCATCGCATCCAACATCATTCCTCGTGCTCCACTTCCACTTAAGGGCTTCATGATAGCAGTTGGGAAAGCGTCAACCCAATCAGTTGGTAAACCACAAATAGAAACAACATAAGCCATTCCGTCGATAACAAAGGTCATAGCTCCTGATGTTCTGAAAAGAGCAATGGCAACCAACATGGCAACCAAGTAAGGAATAATCATTATTGCCGTTTTGAATCCGTCTTTTGCTCCTTCAATGAAAGCATCGTAAACATTGATTTTTTTCCGAACACCTGCTATTATAAAAGCTATTATAATACAAAATAACAGGCAGTTAGCAAGCAGTGAAGAATAAAGAGAAACTTGTTCTTGAGGAAGAGACTTAACCCACCAAACAACGAATGCAATAAATGCAATTATTCCCCCAAAGAATCCAAATAGTACTTTATCGAAAATGTTAATTTTTTGTCTGATGCAAACATATAATACTCCGGCTAAGGTAGATATAAATGTTGCAATCATTAGCGGAACGAAAATATCGGCAGGGTTGGCAGAGCCCATTTGTGCACGATAAACCATAATCGTTATCGGAATTAAAGTCAATCCGGAAGCATTCAGAACAATAAACATAATCATCGGGTCGGTTGCGGTATCCTTATTCTTGTTCAATTCCTGCATTTGCTGCATCGCTTTTAATCCTAAAGGAGTTGCTGCATTATCCAGATTCAGCATATTAGCAGCAATATTCATGAAAATGGAACCGGTGGCCGGATGACCTTTAGGTATACCGGGAAATAAACGAACGAAAAGTGGCGAACCGACTCGAGCTAAAAAATTAACGACTCCTCCCCTCTCTCCTATTTTCATAAATCCCAACCAAAGAGACAAAATGCCTGTTAGTCCAAGAGAAATTTCAAAGCCTGTTTTTGCAGCGGAAAAAGTGGCATTCATCATATCCGTAAAAACACCTAAATCTCCTGTAAACAAAACTTTAGCTACACCTACAACAAAGGCGATAACGAAAAAAGCAATCCAGATATAATTTAAAACCATAACAATATAAGGTATAAGACGCAAAAATAGTATAAATTTGTGACATAAATTAAAGCTTATGAACAATTTCTCTGCTGTTATATTTGATTTAGATGGCACATTGGCAGATTCATTACAAGATATTGCAGATGCAATGAATCGAACTCTTACACATTTCAACTATCCTGTCTACAATTACGAGGAATACAAATATTTCGTTGGGAAGGGTTTGAAAAGTTTGGTATATCAATGTTTGCCTGAAGGAAGAAAAGAAGAAAAATATATCAATGAAACTCTGTCTGTAATGATGATGGAGTATGAAAAATCATGTACAAATGAAACTGCTTTGTATAAAGGTATTTCGGAATTACTCACAGCTTTAATAAATAAGGATTACAAGTTAGCTATTCTCTCCAATAAGGCCGATACGTTGACGCAAAAGATTGTAAATCGGCTATTTAATAATTGGGAATTTAGTGTTGTATTAGGAGCAAACGAACGTTTTCCCAGAAAGCCGGCTCCAGATGCAGCTCTTTTCATTGCTGATGAAATGAATATTGATACAAAAGAGATACTCTATTTAGGCGATACGGATATTGATATGAAAACAGCAAATGCGGCAGGTATGTACGCGGTTGGCGTAAGCTGGGGTTTTCGGACGAAAGAAGAATTAGCGGAAAACGGTGCAAAACAAATTATTGATTACCCAACTGATTTATTGAATTTATTATGTTAGAATGGATTAGCAATAATTGGATAGAAGTATTAGGAGCTTCTTTTGCATTTCTCTACTTAATTTTAGAAGTTAGACAAAACTGGATTATGTGGATTATTGGAATAATCAGTTCGTCTTTTTATGTCTATATTTTTTTTCAGGCGCATCTTTTTGCTAATATGGGCATGAATGTTTATTACACAATCATGTCTTTTTATGGCTTATATTGTTGGAAATTAGCGAAAAGAAAGGAAGATAAAAGTGATTTTCATTTTATCAGTGCTAAGTTAGCCATTCGTTTAAGTTTGATTTCTATTCTTATTTTCGGATTGATTTACGCAATTCTTCTCCATTTTCCGGAATCAGAAGTTCCAATACCCGATGCGCTCGTTGCTGCATTAAGTATTGTTGCAACATGGATGACTGCTAAGAAAATCGTAGAATGTTGGTATCCTTGGATATTCGTAAATTTCTTTGCTATAGGATTATACGCTTATCAAGAGCTGTATCCAACGGCAATATTATATATTTTCTATGGCGTTTTATCTATTGTCGGATTAATTCGATGGCGCAAATCTGTAATTCAAAAACAATGATTCCACTTATTCAAAATTTCAAAACAATCCTGTTAGCCAATGGAGCTTTTCCGGAACACAAAATTCCTCTCGCATTATTACATGAGGCGGAAAGAATCATTTGTTGCGATGGCGCTTGCAATAATATTCTAAAAATCGGACTGAAGCCGGATTATATTGTTGGGGATTTGGATAGTATTTCTGATGATATTCGAAACGATTTTTCTTCGATTTTGCATCATAATCCGAATCAGGAAACAAATGATTTGACAAAGGCAGTAGAGTTTTGTGTTCAACATGGTTGGACAGAAATAAGTATTTTAGGTGCTACCGGAAAAAGAGAAGACCATAGTTTAGGTAATTTGTCTTTATTAGCAGATTACAAGGAAAATATTGATGTTCAATTATTTACGGATTATGGGGTATTTGTACCGCAACTGGAAAAAAAATGCTGTTACGAAAGTTACAAAGGGCAACAGGTTTCTATTTTTAGTCTTACTCCCCCTACCCTATTTTCTACTCAAAATTTAGCATATCCTTTAGATAAAAGAGCTTTGACTTCCTGGTGGCAAGGAACATTGAATGAAGCTTCATCCAACAGCTTCACAATAGAAATGAACGAAGGAAAAACGTTAATCTTTCGGAATTATGAATTATGAATTAAAAATTATGAATTGGCGCAAAGCGCGGTAAAAATCCAGGGGTTGAAACCCCTGGTTATTAATACATCGCCACGCTGTGGCGTTTAGGGGAATTGTCACGCGTCACTTTGTCACTTATTTCCCGCGCTTTGCGCCAATTCATAATTCATAATTTTTAATTCATAATTCAAATCACTATCTTTGTCCTCACATTCAAAAATTTAGGCAAAAAAATAAATGATTACAGTAAGCAATTTAGCAATTCAATTTGGAAAAAGAGTATTATTTCAAGACATACATTTAAAATTTACTCCCGGTAACTGTTACGGAATTATAGGTGCAAACGGCGCCGGCAAATCCACTTTTTTGAGAGCGTTAAGTGGCGAATTAGAACCGACTGCAGGTTCTGTTTCTTTTGGTTCAGGAGAAAGATTATCTGTCTTAAAACAAGACCACTTCGCATTTGATGAATACACGGTAATAGAAACCGTTTTAAGAGGACACACCGTTTTATGGGATATCATGAATGAAAAAGATGCCCTGTATGCAAAAGCTGATTTTAGCGATGAAGACGGCGTTAAAGCGGCGGAGTTAGAAGAAAAATTCGCGGAACTAGAAGGGTGGAACGCAGAAAGTGATGCGGCGCACTTATTAAGTGGTTTAGGAATCAAAGACGATATGCACTACAAAATTATGAAAGATGTTAGTGCGAAAGAAAAAGTGCGAATCCTTCTGGCACAGGCTCTTTTTGGAAAACCGGATAACCTTCTTTTGGATGAGCCAACCAACGATTTAGATATTGATACGGTTATGTGGCTGGAAAATTATCTGGCTGATTTTGAAAATACGGTATTGGTTGTTTCGCATGACCGACATTTCTTGGATTCTGTTTGTACGCATACAGTAGATATTGATTATGGAGACATTAAATTATTTTCAGGAAATTACACTTTTTGGTATGAATCTTCTCAATTAGCGCTTCGTCAACAACAGCAACAAAACAAAAAAGCGGAAGAAAAGAAGAAAGAATTGGAAGAATTTATTCGCCGTTTTAGTGCCAATGTTGCAAAATCCAAACAAGCTACTTCCAGAAAAAAGATGCTTGAAAAATTAAATATTGAAGATATTCAACCTTCTTCGCGTAAATATCCGGGAATTATTTTTACTCCTGACCGAGAAACGGGAAATAAGATTTTAGAAGTCAACGGATTAGCTGCAAGTATAGAAGGAGAAACCTTATTTAAAAGTGTTTCTTTCAATGTTGAAAAAGAAGATAAAATCATTTTCTTATCTAAAGACCCTCGTGCAATGACTGCTTTTTTTCAGATAATAAATGAAGAGGAAACTGCAGATGAAGGTACTTTTGAATGGGGACAAACTATTACTACTGCATATTTGCCGTTAGATAATTCTGCATATTTCAATACTGATATGAATTTGGTTGATTGGATTGCACAATTTTCGGAAGATACGCACGAAGTTTATTTGAAAGGCTATTTGGGAAAAATGCTATTTTCAGGTGAAGAAGTTTTGAAAAAGGCATCTGTACTCAGTGGAGGGGAAAAAATGCGTTGCATGATTTCTCGTATGATGCTCAAAAATGCCAATTGTATGGTATTGGATTCTCCGGCAAATCACTTGGATTTGGAATCTATTCAGGCATTTAACAATACATTGAAACATTTCAAAGGAAATATATTAATGTCCAGTCATGACCACGAATTTATTCAAACGGTCTGTAATCGCGTTATTGAATTAACTCCGAAAGGAATTATTGATAAGAGAATGGATTACGATGATTATATTATTTCCGATGAAATTAAAGAAGTAAGGAAGAAGTTATATCCTTAAAATACTTCACATTAAATTATTACCATGAAAAACAACCTATTCATTCTTTTATTTACCTTTTTTCTAACAACAAACATCTGTGCTTCAGATGAAAATGAAAATTTACTATTTTCTCCAAAGGGAATAGCAGAAGTACATATCACATTGAGTAATGATTTAACTCTAAATCAAATAACTCGTGAAGAAGATGTTACTGCACAAATGGAAATCAAAAATTCCGAAAATTCTTCTTATGATGCAAGTCAATTATACAAAGGAGAAATAATAATTAAAGGAAGAGGAAATTCCACTTGGGCCGGCGAAGTGCGCCCTTGGTATGGGAACAGCAAGAAACCGGATATTCCTATTATTGAGCCTTTTAAGCATAAAAGGTCTTACAGTGTTGATTTAGTAACTGAATCAGGAAATGATAATGAATCCACTCTTTTAGATATGCCTAAACATCACAAATGGGCTTTAGTTACATTTTTTTCCGATAAAAGTTTAATGCGAATTCCGCTGGCTTATCATTTGGGAAGAATGATGAACGGATTTAATTATTCACCACTTATTCGATATGTAGAATTGTATGTAAATGGAGAATACAGAGGATTATACGGTTTATGTGAAAAAATAGAACGAGACAAAAACAGAGTAGATATAAAGAAATTAACGGCTGATGATTCTGATATTTCAGGAGGTTATATAATAGAAGGAACTCCGTTAGACCGCATTGACCCCGCTTTGAGAGATAAATCTTTTGCAACTAACAGAGATGTTCGTTTTACATTTACTTACCCAAAAACAAAAAATGTAACAAATCAGCAAATCAATTGGATAAAAAATTATTTGAATCAATTTGAAACAGCATTACATGGAAGTAATTACCGTGATTCTCAAAATGGATATTTAAAATATATTGATGAAAAAAGTTTTATCGATTGGTATATTATTCAGGAATTGGCCAAAAACATAGATGCAAAAGACTTATACGGAAGCGCTTACATTTACAAAGACCGAAATGAAAAAATGTTTTTAGGTCCGATTTGGGATTTTGATATAGCATTTGGAAACATTGATTATCAAGAATGTTATAATGAAGATGAATTTAGATTAAGAAAATCCAAATGGTTCAGTCGCTTGTTTCAGGATACAAATTTTGCTCAAAAAGTACGCGACCGCTATGATGAATTAATGCCTTTGTTCAATCAAATTCCTGCTATTATAGAAGCCAATCATAAATTTTTGGAAGAAAGCGGATGCGTGGAAAGAAATTTCGATAAATTCCCAATATTAGGAACGTATATCTGGCCAAATTATAGACCTCTTCCGACTTCTCATCAAGGAGAAGTTCAACGATTAATAGAATGGATAGAATCTCGAAAAACTTGGTTATATATCAATATGGGAGCTACAGAAGCCGATTGTATCGAACGATTAAAAAATTCCAGACCGACTATTCGCATAATGGAGCCGGAAATATTTAACAATCAAAATGCTTCAAAAGTAAGAATAATGAGAGGTATGGGAACCATTTATATGAATAGTCGCAATTTCGCCTATATTTGGACGCATAATGAGGAGGAAACGAGAGTAAATTCTTATGAATATACTATCAATAAAGAAGGGAAACATTATGTTCAATTGGTTGATAATAAAGGAAATCGAAGTTTACCTTCTCTTCCTGTTGCTTGGGGAGAAGAGCCAATATACTATCTTGAAGAAGAAACAAATTCTATTGGAAAAATAGACAAAAACACTTTTTCTTTGTTTCCCAATCCGGTAACAAATAATTTAACAATTCATTCTTCTAAATTCGGAAATTCGGAATTAAATATAAAGTTATTCAATGTAAATGGTCTTCTATCAAAGGAAGTTACGAGAACCAAAGAAAATGCTTCTGATTATTTTGAAATGGATGTTTCTGACCTTCAAAATGGAATTTATTTCTTGCAAATAAGAAACAATTCCGGCATTACTAATAACAAAATTATCATTTCTCGTTAATCATCTCTATGAACGCCGAATTTATCTTACAAGAACTTTTATCTGTTGCCAATCCTGAAAAAGCCAAGTTTCTCCAAGGCTTTTTCAAGACCGGCAAAGGACAATATGCAGAAGGAGATGTTTTATTGGGAATTGTTGTTCCTTTAACTCGCGATATTGTTAAAAGATGTCCACAATTGCCTTTTAATGAGATACAAATATTATTGGATTCTGAATATCACGAAGCTCGTTTAGCCGGATTATTACTTCTCATGAAACAATTCAAGAAGGCGAAAGAAGAAAAAGAACGGAAAGAAATATTTGATTTTTATTTGCAAAATGCTCACAGAGCCAATAATTGGGATTTGGTAGATGTAACTTGTCGCGATGTAATTGGATTGTATTTGTTGGACAAAGAGGATAGGAGAGTCCTTTATCAATTAGCGGAGAGCGACAATCTTTGGGAACAACGAATCGCAATTGTTTCAACTTGGATGTTTATCAAGTACAAGCAATTCGATGATACATTGGCTTTATCCGAAAAATTGCTCAATCATAAACACGATTTAATGCACAAAGCGGTCGGCTGGATGCTCCGGGAAGTAGGTAAAAAAAATAAAGAAACCTTGGTAGATTTTCTTGAAATTCATTATAAAAATATGCCTCGTACAGCTTTAAGATATGCTATTGAGCATTTTACACCGGAAGAAAGAGCTTATTTTATGAAGAAATAGAAATCAATTAAAAAGGGATATTTAACTAGGTTTAGTAGCCAGTGAGCTTGCTGGGAAATTTACCCCTAATTGGCTCCGCCGAACGTTGTTTCCCCTGAAGGGGACTTTTGCTGACGCCTGTTACAGCGCTTTACGAAGTCCCCTTCAGGGGATTTAGGGGTAAAAACTCTAGTGGAGAGAAGGAGACCGTTCTTTCCAGTAAGCAAGCTTATTGGTCACTAAACGATGTTTCCTAACGGAAACAAAATACAGCACTATAACTGTTTGATTTTCAATAAAATTGCTATTTGCAGAATTTTCCTACTTATAAAGTTTCTTTTAATATTTCGCCGACAGTTGGATGAGGAAAAATCATTGCTTTGAGCTCCTCACATTTCATTCCTTTTTCTATAGCCATTCCGGCAATCACAATAATCTCCGAAGCGGGATTTCCAACGATATGAACACCTAAAATAGTTCCGTCTTCACTTTCTATAATTTTACAAATTCCATTTCCCTGTTCATTTTCAGCAACAAACCGACCTGAATAAGTCATAGGAAGTTTTTTAACATTATATTTTACTTGTTCCAATTGTAATGCTTCTTCCGTTTTGCCAACTCCGGCAAATTCGGGATTAGTATAAATAACTCCCGGAATTGCTTTGTATGACATTTTTTGTTCAGAACCTAAAATGTGTTTCACTGCAATTTCTGCTTCGCTAACAGCTGTATGAGCTAATAAAGAAAAACCGGTAATATCTCCGCAAGCATAAATATTTGGATGAGAAGTTTGCATAAATTCATTTACTTTCAATCCGTTTTTCCATTTTTCCAGATTCGCATTTTCCAATCTGAAACCCGTTAAAACAGGTTTTCGTCCCACACTTAACAGTATTTTTTCTGATTGCAAAACTTGTTTTTCGCCTTCTTTTTCTATTTCTACTTGAGAATTTTTTACTGAAATAACTTTTGTATTCAAATGAAATTCAATGCCTTTCTTTGTTAATTCACTTCTTAAAAAAGAAGATAATTCCTTATCCATTCCTGAAAGTATTTCATTCATCATTTCAATAACAGTCACTTTCGTTCCCAAAGTATTGAAAAAAGAAGCAAATTCAATTCCAATCACTCCGCCGCCAATGATTACTAAAGTTTCAGGAACTTCTTTATTATCCAAAGCTTCCCGATTCGTCCAAAAATCTACTTCTGTTATTCCCTGAATAGGAGGAACAATAGATTCAGAACCGGTACATAAAAGAAGTTTCTTCACAGAATAAGTTTGTTCATTGCAAGATATTTCAATAGAATTATCATTTACAGACTTTATTTCGGCTGAACCTATCACTGTTTCGACTTCAGCATTAGTCATTTTAGCGCGTATTCCTGCTACTAATTTGCGAACAACTTTATTTTTACGGGCAATGATTTTAGATAAATCATAAGTTGGATTATCACAAAAAATGCCGTATTTAGAAGCATCTTTAGCTGTATTGTAAACTTTAGCAGAATAAAGCAGTGTTTTAGTTGGAATACAACCTTCATTTAGACAAACACCACCCAAAGTACTTTTTTCAAAAAGAATCGTTTTTAAGCCCTTTTCTCCGGCTAATTCGGCAGCCGTATAACCGGCAGGACCTCCGCCAATAATCGCTAAATCGTAAATCATCTTTTTTTTGCAAAATTACATGAAATATTTGATATAATGGGCAAAAGTCGTATCTCATTAACATCCAGTCTAACCCCCAATCGCTGCACTCAATCACCCCCAATCGCTACGCTTCATTGGGGGTTACTATAATTCTGTCCTGCGGACAGAGTGTAGCATATCTAAATGAGATTTAATACAACTTTGTCTGAAAGACAGAATTTTGCTAACCCCCAATGAAGCGTAGCGATTTGGGGTGATTTACATAAAATCTAACACCTCAAAATAAGAAAATAGCTAAGATTTACAAAAAAATCTATGTGTTTTTAGTAATTTTGCTCTCGATTGATTTCGTTACTTTATATCCATTTTTAGTTTTAATATTTATGGTACATACATTTGATTTTCTTGTTATAGGTTCTGGAATTGCAGGAATGAGTTATGCTTTAAAAGTAGCAGATAAAGGAAGTGTTGCAATACTTTGCAAAACAACATTAGAAGAAGCAAACACATTTTATGCACAAGGTGGAATTGCTTCTGTTACTTTACCTTACGATGATTTTGAAAAACATATCAAAGATACTTTAATTGCAGGAGCTGATATTTGTGACAAAAAAGTAGTAGAAAAAGTGGTTCGAGAAGCTCCGGCTCAAATTGAAGAATTAATCAAGTGGGGAGTGGATTTTGATAAAGACCTCAAAGGAGAATTTGATTTGCACAAAGAAGGAGGACATTCCGAATTTAGAATTCTTCATCACAAAGACAATACAGGAGAAGAAATTCAAGTCAGTTTGATTGATGCCATTAAACATCATCCGAATATCAAAGTATTTGACCACCATTTTGGAATTGAAATACTTACACAACATCATTTAGGTGAAAAAGTAACAAAAGATACTCCAAATATAGAATGTTATGGAGCTTATGTTTTAAGTGAAGGAACGAATGAAATTCATACTTTTCTTTCCAAAGTAACGATGATTTGCACCGGTGGAATCGGAAATATTTATCAAACAACAACTAATCCTTTGGTTGCAACGGGTGACGGAATTGCAATGGTTTATCGAGCGAAAGGTTTAGTGAAAGACATGGAATTTGTTCAGTTTCATCCAACTGCTTTATATAATCCAATGGAAAGACCTTCTTTCCTTATCACAGAAGCTTTACGAGGTTACGGAGCTATTTTGAAAAGTAAAGAGAAAAAAGAATTCATGCACAAATACGATGAACGAGGTTCTTTAGCTCCGCGAGATATTGTTGCACGTGCCATTGATAACGAAATGAAAAGCAGCGGAAGTGATTTTGTTTATTTAGATGTTACTCACAAAAACTCGGAGGAAACAAAAAAGCAATTTCCGAATATTTATGAAAAATGTTTAAGTGAAGGAATTGACATTACAAAAGATTATATTCCTGTTGCTCCGGCTGCTCATTATTTATGTGGAGGAATTGTCGTTGATTCAGATTCTAAAACAACTATTAATCGTTTATATGCTGCGGGAGAATGTTCGCGTACCGGATTACATGGAGCTAATCGTTTAGCTTCCAATTCATTAATAGAAGCTATTGTATATGCGGATGCCGCTGCAAAACATTCCATTGAATACTTGAATAAATATTCTTTCAAAAAAGAAATTCCTGAATGGAATGACAAAGGAACATCTTTAACCGAAGAAATGGTATTGATTACTCAAAGTGCAAAAGAAGTTGGTTCAATTATGAGTAATTATGTTGGGATTGTACGTTCTAATCTGCGTTTAGAGAGAGCTTTAGAAAGATTAGATATTATTTATAAAGAAACAGAAAATCTTTTTGTCCGTTCGGTTGTTTCAAGAGATATTTGCGAATTGAGAAATATAGTGAATGTCGGATATTTGGTTATTAAGCAGGCTATGGAGCGAAAAGAGAGTAGGGGACTTCATTATACAATTGACTATCCTAAGAGAAATAGACCTCTCCCCCCGCCCTCCCCACAAGGGAGGGAGCTTTGAGATGTGATGTTTTCAATATTCTAAAAATATCACCTTTATACGGAATTTTGCTACCCCGCTCGGCGTAGGCTCTGCCTGCGTCGTGCTAAAAGCAAGCGTCCACGCTTGCAATTAAAATAATGTGAAATATAAGTAGCAAAAAATGAGATTTGTTTTGCAAGCGTGGACGCTTACTTTTAGCACGACGGAGCTAGGGTAGCAAAACTCCGTATAGAGGTGATATTTTTAGAATATTGAAAACATCGCGTCTCAAAGCTCCCTCCCTTGTGGGGAGGGCGGGGGGAGAGGTGAATATTCAATAATTATGTTTCATTGGTTCAAAATAAGCTTGCGGATGTAAACAAGCCGGACAAGTTTCAGGAGCATCTTCTCCTGAATGAACATAACCGCAATTTCTACATTGCCATTCGATTGGCTCAGTCTTTTTAAATACGGTAGCATCCAAAATATTAGCTAATAATTTTCTGTAACGAATTTCATGTTGAACTTCTACACGACCAATCATTTTAAATGCCGCAGCTATTTGAGGAAATCCTTCTTCAAGAGCAATTTTCTCAAATTCCGGATACAAGAGACTCCATTCTTCTTTTTCGCCTTCAGCAGCTTCCATAAGATTTTGAATCGTTGTACCTATTATTCCAGCCGGATAAGACGCAGTTATTTCGACCATTCCGCCTTCAAGAAATTTGAAAAACCGTTTAGCATGTTCTTTTTCCTGTTCAGCAGTTTCAAGAAAAACACCTGCTACTTGTTCGTAACCTTCTTTTTTAGCAACACTTGCAAAAAATGTGTATCTGGAGCGCGCTTGACTTTCTCCCGCGAAAGATTTTAATAAGTTTTGCTCTGTTTTTGTTCCTTTAATGCTTTTCACTTCCATAATTTTATTTATTTATCAGTTAATAATTTGTTAATTCAACAAGTCATTCACACTAAGTATTTTACTTCCTTTGCTTTCATAATAATGAAACATTTCGTCAAGTTTCTTTTTGTCATAACTTGTAATGCAATCAGATATGACATTAACTTTGTAATTTGCCTTGCATAAATTGAAACAAGTCGATTTGACACAAGCAACTGCATCTGCTCCTGTCAAGTAAAATTCACATATTTCATTTTCATTGACAAAGTTTGCAAATTCCTCACTACTTAATGCGTTTCCTTTGTATTTTGTAAAAATATTATTTGATACCATTTTCAAATCCGAAACTAATTCAGCTCCACGTGTATTGGGTTTAAAAGTTCTCGTACCGGCTGATAAGTTTTCGTGCCGGATATAAACGACATGAATTTCGTTTTTAATTGCCCAATCTATCGACTTATTTATGTTGTCGATTATTTCCTTATAATTCTTTGTTATATCGTTTTGAATATCTATTATTACCAATACTTTTTTTTGCATGATTATAGTGCTTTTTTCTTTGTTTAATTATGAAATAACTGTATTAATTTTCTACTTCATTGTCCGCTGACACTCAACATTTCTATAGAAACACAAACTTAAATAAAAATGTTTATTCGCCTATGATAAATGAAAAATATTTATCGTAAATTTGTAACAATTTTTTAAAATTATCTAAAAAAATGAAAAATTTCAATTCTAAAATAAGTATTGAATTCAAGCCTAAATTATTTACCTCCCTTAAACAATATTCCAAGGAAAAGTTTATGGCCGACTTAATGGCTGGAATTATAGTAGGAATCGTAGCACTTCCATTGGCTATTGCTTTTGGTATTGCTTCCGGTGTTAGTCCGGAAAAAGGTATTATTACTGCAATTATCGGAGGTTTTATTGTTTCTTTTTTCGGAGGATGTTCTGTGCAAATTGGAGGTCCTACGGGTGCATTTATAATTATTGTTTACGGAATAATTCAGCAATTCGGATTAGAAGGATTGGCTATTGCTACTTTTTTAGCAGGATTAATACTAATTGGAATGGGTTTACTCCGTTTAGGAACTATCATTAAATTCATTCCTTACCCAATTATAGTAGGTTTTACGAGTGGAATTGCTTTAGTTATTTTTACTACTCAAATGAAAGATTTGTTTGGTTTAACAATGGAAAGTGTTCCGGCTGATTTTATTTCTAAATGGATTGCTTACGGAAAAGCTTTTCATACGATTCATATAGGTTCATTTATTGTTGGTATTTTAAGTATTCTTATTATTATCTTTTCGCCTAAATTTCTTAAAAAAATACCGGGTTCTTTAATTGCTATTATTGTTATGACAGCCGCCGTTTATTTCTTAAAAAATAATTTTGGAATCACAGGAATAGAAACTATCGGCGACCGTTTTGAAATTAGTTCTTCTTTACCCAAGCCAACTACTATTCCAATTAGTTGGGAAAGTATCAATTTACTTTTACCGGCTGCATTTACAATTGCTATGTTAGGTGCGATTGAATCTCTCTTATCTGCAACAGTAGCAGACGGCATTACAGGAAATAAGCAAAATTCTAATACTGAATTAATTGCTCAAGGAATAGCAAATATTGTAGTTCCTTTTTTCAGAGGAATTCCGGTAACCGGAGCGATTGCGAGAACCATGACTAATATAAATAACGGAGGTCGTTCTCCGATTGCCGGTATTATTCATGCTTTGGTTTTGCTGTTAATTCTTCTTTTTTTAGTACCTCTGACTAAACATATTCCAATGGCTTGTTTAGCGGGTGTTTTAATTATTGTTGCTTACAATATGAGCGAATGGAGAATATTTTCTTCTTTACTTAAAAATCCTAAATCGGATGTAATGGTTTTGCTGGTAACTTTCTTTCTAACTGTGATTTTCAATCTGACTATTGCTATCGAAATAGGTATATTATTGGCAATGCTTTTATTGGTAAAACGAGTTTCGGAAACATCCAAAATTTCAGTTATTACTAATGAATTGGATATGGAAGAAGATGTTGAAAAAACATCCGAACATGAGATATTAAAATTACCTGAAAATGTAGAGATATACGAAATTGACGGTCCTTTTTTCTTTGGTGTTGCGAATAAGTTTGAAGAGAGTATGCGATTAATAGATGTAAAACGTCCTAAAGTTCGTATCATCCGAATGCGTAAAGTTCCTTTTATGGATTCCACCGGATTGCATAACTTGGAAAGTCTTTATAGATTATCGAACAAAGAAGATATTAAATTAGTGTTGTCGGGAGTGAATGATAATATTAAAACTATGCTGAATAAATCCGGTTTGAGTCAAAAAATAGGAAAGGAGAATATTTGTAGTAATATTAATGAAGCATTAATAAGGGCAGAAGAGTTAATAGAACGCGGATGACACGGATTGGGCGGATGAACGCGGATAATAAAATCTGCTCAATCCGTGTCATCTGCGTTCTATTGGTGGAGCTACAATCCCATTTTCTCCGAAAGTTCCAACATTTTATTGATTGGTTTAACAGCTTTTTCGATTGTATCATCATCAATAAATATTTCAGGAATTTCATATTTCAGACAATTATACAATTTTTCCATTGTATTCAGACGCATGAAATTACATTCATTACAGGCACAAGTGCTATCATTGGGAGGAGCAGGTATAAATACTTTCTCCGGATTTTTATTTCTCATTTCATGCAAAATACCCGATTCAGTCGCCACAATAAATTCTTTCTTTTCCGAACGAGAAGCATATTCCAATAATCCGGAAGTAGAAGCAATGTAATCAGCCACTTTCAAAACGGCTGACTTGCATTCAGGATGCGCCAAAACCAAAGCATTTGGATATTGTTTTTTCAATTCGATTATCTTCTCCAAAGAAAATTGTTCATGTACATGACAAGCACCGTCCCATAAAACCATATTTCGCCCTGTAACGCTATTTATGTAATTTCCGAGGTTACGGTCGGGCGCAAAGATTAACTTCGCATCAGCAGGAAAATTATCCACAATTTGACGGGCATTGGAAGAAGTAACCACTACATCGGTCAAAACTTTGATTGCGGCACTTGTATTTACATAACAAATAACTGTGTGTTCTGGATGTGCTTGAATGAATTTTTCAAACTCATCGGCAGGACATGAATCGGCTAAAGAACAACCTGCATTCAAATCAGGTACGAATACTCTTTTTTCAGGGCTAAGTATTTTAGCCGTTTCTCCCATAAAATCCACTCCGCACAAAACAATTATATCTGCATCTGTTTTAGCTGCCCAACGAGCCAATGCTAAACTGTCGCCAACAAAATCGGCTATATCTTGAATATTACTTTCTTGATAGTAGTGAGCTAAGATAATTGCATTTTTCTCTTTTTTCAAATCATTAATGGCTTGAACTAAATTAATATCTTTCGGAACGGGAATGTCTAAAAATCCGGCGGGTTTAGAATTGTTATCAACTATCATTTATATATATATTTTATTATTTTTAAAATTTAAATTAAGTAAGATGATAATAGGATGTTGAAAAGCCTGATAAGTTTCTATCTATTTTCTTGCATTTAAAGTTATTAGATATAGATTTTTTTTTATCTAAACTTTATCAACATCATTTATTTTTATAACAACACGTAAATAAAGGATATAGATTTTTTATTAACATATTGTTGATAAAATGCAAAGTTAAAAACTTTATATTAAAGTTATCAGTCTACTACTAAAAAATAGCTTTCATAAGTAAAAGATAAATTGCGTATTCTTTATTAGGTAAAATGATTTAAATGAATAAGGGATATTCTATATGATAGATATCCCTTATACTTATCCAAACTTTATCAACAATAATTGACAAGTTATTAACGGCTCTAAATTCCTTGAAGGGAACTTTTGCTGATGCCCATAACCAACGGTTTTGTAATTTATTGTCTGTCATTTTTTTTATCCTGCCAAATTTACATTTTTATATTTCCCGTTTTTATCGACACGTATTTCAATTGAGTGTCCCCAAAAAATATCATTGTCATCACAATAGATAAATGAGGAACAATCACTGTAAAAAATAATGTTACTTATTGAAATTCGTTTTCTAAACTCGTCTGCCGTAATTTTTGGTTCACTTTCTCCTGTTTCCTCGTCTTCTCCAAGCCACACATTATTTTTGAGTTCTATCATTTTATCTTCCATTTCAAAAAGTATTTGCTTATAAAACTTTGATTTTATTTGCTTGTCAACAAATGAAATTAGTTTCTCAAAATCGTTTGGTTTTGCATTATGAATACTTACTTCAATATTTTGATTTTCTATTTCAAAAATTCCTTCATATCGTTCCAATTTTTCGTTGTATGTCAGCTCTCCAAGTGAAGAAATTTTTATTGTTGTGCATTCTACTTTTGGCTTTTGAGGCTTCTCGTATTGTTCATTGCAAAGATTGTTGAATCCATTTTCAATGTCCTGTTCAGTAAACTTAGTCCAAAATAGTAGTTTTCTAAAAAGTTCTGTTACATTTGTTTTGATGCTACTTTCCTCTGTTAGTATTTCAATTTCTCTGTCTTTAATTTTAAGCTCTTTATAGTTTAAATTGTTTGGTAAATTGACATTGCTCTGTGAACCTCCGTCATCCGAAGAAGTTACAATAGTAATTCCTTTTTGAAAATTTTCATCATTGGGAGAACAATTTAACACGCGTCTTTCGTCATTCCAATATTGTACTTTAAAATGTCTGAACAACAGAAGAACTGAAAAGTCGTTGTTTACAACTGCCAAAGGTGAATGGGTTTTAACAAATTTGTTTAATTCATCTTTGCTTCCAAGTCTTGCATTTTTTAGCAAGTCTATAAGTTTATAATTCCAAGTATTTTCCATTTTGTTGTTTCGTTAATTTTTGCATGGAGTGTCTTACAATTGCTGCTAATAATTTGTTAATATCAGTAACTTATCCATCAATTACTACACCTGATTGGGGTTGCCATTCTATGAAATCAATTGTTACCCAATGTTCGATTTTTGATGAATAAAGTGTCAAAGACCAATCAACAGGCCTTCTTGTAATAATTGGAAATGAAATGCTGTCAAGTTCAAATTCTTTGTCAAAATCAAGTATTTGACTTTTTTCAGCCCAGTCTTCCATTTCTTTGTTCAAGAATGGGATTAGTATGTCTTTTTTTAGGATTGGATACTTGTTGCATAACTCGCGAAAGAATTCCTTTTGTTCTGTAGTCGGTCCGTTTTCATCTGCTTCAAGGTTTATTCCGCATTGTTGTTTGTCAAAAGTAATTGTTCCGTCATAAAAGTTTTTTGACTTATCTCTAAATGTGGTATATTCCAATTCTCCAAATACTTCGTCAACGAACTTTGGTTTCTTTTTAAAAATGTCAAATATTCCCATTGTTTTCTTATTTTTTCTCCTCAATCGTTGTATGTCATTTCTCACACCTTTATAATCCACTCTCCGCTCTTGGTGTCAGAAGTGCGAGAAAGGATTCCTTCCTGTTTTAATTGTCTGATATTTTTTTCAACTCCTTTGATACTCAATCCAATTATTTCAGCAATTTCAGGCACAGAAATTTTCTTATCATTTTTTATCAATTCTAAAATTTTTCCTTTACTTCCCCTACTTATTCCCCTACTTATTCCCCTACTTATTCCCCTACTTATTCCCCTACTTTCGTTTTCATTTTCCGCAACTTCTTTTTCAAAAGGAAGTTGAACATACATCGTATTGTCGGTAAATTCAAAAATATTCCTGTCATAAACCTTTGTAATTCCTCGTATGCCAAAACCCAATGCCTCAACAAGTTCCAAATCTTTGAGAATACGCATTAGTTCGAAATTTCGCAGGGCGGAAACACCGAGAAAAAAGTCATTAATTGTAAGTTGTGGAACTAAACCGCCGTAAGAACGAACAGCGAAACGATTTTGAAAAACCTCGAAAATTGGCAACATTCCATACGAATAATCGTTGTGAGCGAAGGCATTAATAACAACTTCACGCAAACATTTAGCGTCAACTAAACGCTTGTCTGTGCGGTGGGCGGTGCCTGTGAGTTTTGAAAGCGTGATATTTTCAATGTCGTACCTGTCTAAAATACGCTGAATTGCTGTAATCAGACAACAATTTCCGTATTCAATAGCTTTTTCAATCAGTTCGAAACGCTCGCCTGCATCGTTAAAACGAGCAAAACGGACAGAAAGTTGATTGTTGTCTGCCATTAAATACGCCAAATAATTGTATCTTCCGTCAGAGGTTAGAAAATTTAGTGTTTTTGCAAAGGTGTTGTCATTCAAAGGCTTGCTAAATCTGCGGTAATGAATGAACAAGTCCGCAAATGTCAATTCTTGTTCGGGCGATTCAATGTTTATCAGCGATTTCGGAAATGATTTTGTTTGAAAAGCATAAATCATCTTTTGTGTCATTGGTTGTGCCGAACTGCCTACGCGGATAAATGCTCCCGATTCTGAAAGTCCTTTATTTTTAATGTAATACGGCTTTTCTGTGCCTTCTTTTATGGTAATTTTCAATATTGTTTTGTCAGAAATTTTTTCAGCGGTTATAGAAACAAGCGATAAAATGCTTGGAGAAATACCAAAAATCAAACGGTCTTTCACTTGCAGTTGGATTTTATCAATATTGGAAATGCCAAAAACATCGCCGTTGTCTTTAACTCCAATATAAATATCACCGCCTTTTGCGTTGAGAAAAGCAACTGATTCTTTTTCAAGAGAATCAGTAAGTTTTTCTTTATATTCAACTAATTCATTTTCAACTTGAAACATTTTATGCTCTACGCTTTGATTTTCAGACATATATTTCTGTTTTTTTTATTGCAAATTTACACTGTTTTTGGCAGATTATAAAGCTTAATCTAAAAACCCGCCGAAAAATATAGTTTTCGGCAAATCACACACTATCAATACTTTATTGTCCTTTAAGTAATCTGGTTTGCTTCTTCATTTACTGCTTTTTTCATTTATCGAGTTTGTATTTTCGTCCATATTCCTTTACTTTTTTTAAGAATTCAAAATGCGTTCTTTCATTTAATAACTCAGTATATTCTTTTTTTGCTTTTTCTGTTTGATTTAATTCAGCATAAACAATTAGTTTTCCAATAGGGGTCATAAACAAACTTTCTGTTTCTAATATTTTCAAAAGCTTTTTATGAGTATCAATTGTTTTAAAATAAGGCAATATGAAGTCAATTATATTTGTTTTCATTTCTTGTATTAGCTCATTTGCATCAACATTTTCATTTATGTCATACCATGTGTCACATTCGTATCTAATTCTTCCGATTCTCTTCCTTATTAAACAGTCTATTTCTGTTGGAAAACTTGGAATTTCTTTATTGTGGTTATAAGCTAAACCTCTCCAATATTCAGGGACAAAAATTCCCGTATTTATAGTAAAGCGAATTTCTTCTTTGGTTCCAAAAGTACTTTTTTGGATATTTATAATTTGTCCGACTTCTTCAAGTTGCAAGTAAAAATTATTTGCTTTCTTTTTAAAGCCAATCGGTTTCAAAACTTCGTGAAAACCGAATTTAATTATTTTATCAAATTTTATTTGAGTATTTGTCTTCATTTGTTTCAATAATGCTGCTTCATTAAATGCGCCCAATGTTGTGGCGGCTTGGCGTTCGGGCGGGGGAACGCAAAAGTTCGAACGGGCGCAAAACTTTAGCTTCGCTGACTGTTAGTTCAAATTCCCGCAAAACTTTCCGCGAGCAGACACCCCGCATGACGCCAAACCGCTTGTTGGGTGTTCGGCTATTCGCCAATAACTATCTGTTTCTTTAAATGATTTTTCAAATTACTTATAATGATTAAAATATTGCGAAATTAAATTTTTCATATCGTCAAATTCAATAGATAGTTCATCATTTGTTATTCCCACTCCATTGTCTATTATATTTTGTCGAAATTGCGGTGAAATATTTGTGCAGTATTTTTCAGGATTAAGTAGTTTCAGAAAAATGAAAGGCGAAGAATATGCTGTTCCAACACTAATAGATTCAATGTCGTTCCAAGCAATATTTCCCACTTTTCGTGCATTAGGTGTTCCTTTAAAAATAATTCCTGCGGAGTTTAAGATTAATCCAACATCATTTTTTTTCAATAAGTTCTTAACAGAGCCAAAAATCATAAAAACACCAAATACTGCACACACTATCATTCCCAAAACGGGGTATATTCTGATTTTTTCGGAAAAACTTACCATGCAATAAGCAGCAGTTAAACAGACTAATACAATTAAGGCTCCGAATAATAAGATTTTAATTCGCTTTTTCTTGTCAAAATTTACTGTGATTTCTTTCATTGTTGTTATTTTTTATAGTTTGAATTTTATATTTTGTTTAACTGTCTTACGCTGTCTTCAGCTGGCAGCCAACTTCTGTATATGTGTAAGTAATTTGCTCTTTGGTGAAAGAGCAAAACCTGTTTCCGTACTTAACATTTTAATCTCACAGAATCCCGTGAGATTAAAATCGGGATTATTTATATGCTCCCACAAAACCCATAGTGATATAACGTCATTCTGTCTATAAGTTTACCAATACTGCCCCTTACCATATTCCGATACTTTAATAAAGAAAGCACTTTGAGGATTGGTTTCCTGTATCTTTTCCATTATCGATTGATGTATAAAATGCACCCCATCGGCATATTTCACCTTGAACATTAGCCGTTCTTCCAACGGTATTTTACTTAGGTCATCTTTCAGTACAATTTTTTCAAACATACTGATGGCTTCTATAAAATCATCATAATTATGTTTCGATGCGTCCATATCACATACGTCTAAAGTATTATAATTATTAACGAAGTTATACCCCTCGTGAACAACCTCTTTTTTGTCTTTTATGGTTGCCGGAATAAGCTGTACATTCTTCAAGCCTTGCAACTTTTCTGCAATTGCATCCGAAACCAGAATTCCCGGATGTGTATCGGCCAGTTTGCCCTTTGAATAGTTGGAAATCTTATACTCCATAGTGTAAGGATTTTCAATATAGTCCCCTTCATCTTCCTGAGCTGCTCCTTTGATTATAGTAGTATCGGCATAAGTGCCGCCTGCCGTAAGTGCCCCAAAATAATAATACTCGTCATTAATGTTTGTCATGATTTTTATATTTTTTATAAATTTTATTTCCATTTTTGGTGCAAAATTCAGAAAGTACAATAAGTGCTTATTGTTAAATATTGACTTCCAAAGTTTGTTTTAAAGTTTTTCTTAAATGCGTTATATGGAACGAAAAAATAATTAAGTGATAATCCAATATTGCCTTTTCTTATACCTGTTCCAAAGTTAAAGAAAATTGTTTCTGCAGCATAATATTCATATTTGGATTCAGAATCAGGTATGTTTGTTTCTAAAAATCCAAATCCTGTACCAAATCTATTGTCAATAGCCCAACAATTTTTTAGCAAATCTGTTCTACTTGCCCAAATCCCCATTGTTCCACCAAAACTTGGTTTACCTGATAATGTTTCGTTAGGCAAAAAATATTCCAACTCTTTTCGGTTGACAGGAATAAAAGCACTTATTCCCAAATCAATTCTGTATTGTTCAGTAAACGGAAAGCCAAAGTATAATCCAAAATGAGGATTTATACTCAAAGTATTTTTTAAGTTATCCAATGGAATAAATGCACCCGCATCAATCCTCCAACCATAAAATATTCCTGTACATTGGTGGTCTATGTAGTCTACATCTTTGGAAAGTGAGTCCAACGAATTGTCCATTAAATCATCCCATGCAAATTCATCGTCAAGTAACTCAAAGATTTTCAAAACGTTTTCTGCTTGCCAAAATTCATTTGATTTTTGTGCAGGATAATTGTATTGATAAAAACGATATTGTCTTTTTGTTGCATATTCAAAAGAATAAGTAGTCAAATTGTAACCTGAATTGTCTTCATAATAATTTGGAATAACTTCATCTGTTGGCAAAACGTCAAATTTCAATTGATAAAGACTGTCGACAATAAAATTCCAATCATTTCTCTTAGGAGTGATTTCTATTTTCTCAAATTTCGTAATGGTTTCAGAAAGATTATTCGCATTGAAATCTACATACATGGTATATAAATTGGCATTCCATTTGGAAGAATCGTGTTTTATTTCAATCAATCCATGAGGTTGCCCTCTCTTTCCAATAGGATTTGTTATCCATATACGAAAAATTAAACTGTCATCTGATAATTCGGCGCTTTCTAAACTAAGTTGTTTTTCTTTCTGTTTGGAAAAATGCCAATAAACAAAAGGATAACTGTTGAATTCGTGTTCTATGTCATATTTAGGAATATCGAGCCATTTTGTTGTTTCCGGAATTGGAGTATAATTGTAATGCCATTGGCTTATTTGACCCGTTTTCATTGAAGCACAACTTGCGAAAAGAAATATTGAAGCAAAAACAATTAAAAGTTTTAATAATGTTCTTATGTTTATTACCATATATTCTTATATTTTTAATTTTTATTCAATTGTCCACTTACGCAAAAGCGGAGTTGTGTTTTAATCCCTTAATTATTGGATGCAGTAATTGCTCTTTCACTTCTTTCGCAATCCCCAAAAATAAAAAATTATTGCTCCTAAAATAATCCACAAAACAGAAGATATATGAAATTTTTCGTATATTATTCCCAAAATTCCATAAAAGATGAGTATAAGTGAGCAGAAAATCATAAAAATGTGTTCACCTATCTTACTGATTTTCTTCTTTCTATCATTTTTTCTTTTTATTGCTTCCCTTTCCTTTCTATCATTTTCTTCTTTTTGGCAGCGAGCGAAATAATCGTCTGAATGACCTTGGAATTTATCACAGATAAATCGGTCATAGCCAACTAAACAGAAGTCATCGGAATTTAATTTTCGTCTTGTTTTATTCCCATTCCTTATCATTGAAATTTCTCTTTTCAGGTAAGATATGAATTTTTCAATCCCGTCAAAGTTCGCGATTTCAATGATAGAAAATTCGAGAATATCACTTTCATCTAACGTTTGATTCACATAATTCCGAAAATCATTGTATAATTTTAATTTGTCAGGAAGATTTTTCTCAATATACTTTTCAGCTTTCAGAGCATTCAACAAGCACCTTTCTTTTGGAATGCAAATAGTTGTATCCTCAGAAAACTCTTCGGAATTCAATGCAAGTCTCCATTTTTCTTCTATTTTCTCAATAGATTCAATATCCATTAAAGCCAACCAAAACAACGGAATATCATTATTTCCTTCAAATAAACCTTGTGTTGTTTCTTTAGAAATCTTTGTTAAATAAACTATATGTCCCATTTTATATTATTTTGTTGCCTTTCTTTGTTTATTGCACCCAATGGCAATTTGTCTAAAAAGTATTTTTCAACGCAGCTTTCTTTGACCTTCTGTCTGAGATTGATTTTAAATATTCAATTCTCAAGTTTGTCATTTTATCAATTTATCCTGTTCTAAAAGCAGGTTTATCCTTTCAAGAAGCAATTTACCGGGGCGTACATGCGTGCCATAATCTACGATTACTCCTTTTCTGTTCAACAAAATGCCGTATGGTAATCCCATTGGAGCAAAATTAGATTGCAAAAATAGCCATTCGTCGTTGGTGGTAAAATGAACGGTTGTGTCATCAATTCCTTTTTCCCGATACAATGTACGGGTTGCTTCATTATCACCGCTGACGCAAATGAAAGAAAAGCACACATCTTTGTCGGCATATTCTTTCTTGAGTGTTGCTAATTGTTCTAAAACAGGTTTGCAAGGAGCACACCATGAAGCACCAATATTAATAACTTGTACTTTTCCGTGGTTTTGGGAGGTTTTATTTGTAAGGAAATTATTATTATCAAACGAAACATTATTAAAAAAATCTTTCATGTTGCCACCAAGAATGTGTGCTGATATGGTTTCTGGATTTTGCATTCTCATCAGGGTTACTCTGTATTCTTGCATTAATCGGTCGAACAGATATTCATTGCTGATATGGGTGGTATATTTTTCAAAATTATCCAAATCTCTCTGTATAAGCGCAGCTCCAGCCTTAACAGTCAACATGAAATCTTTGATTGTGTCTGTTTTTGCAACTTCTTTTGCCCAGTCTACAAAATTAATATCTGTATCTGACTGTGTGGCGAGCTTTGCTGCCGGAATGTATGCTGATGAAATAAATTTGAAATGCGTATTTGAATAAAAATCCGAATTGAAATATTTGCCGGCGATTTCGTTCAGTTCGTTCATCACCGATTCTTTATCCATGGTTTCTTTACCAAAACCAAACTCTCTTTGCATGATTGTTCCCATAAACGCATAATAATAATCCAGTTCTATCATTGCTTCGGTCAAGAATATAACTTCGTCACACACGTTGGTTTTCTGCAAAAATGATTGTCGCCTATTGCGATAATTATTTCGTTCTTCATCCATTTTCGCCCTGATTTCGGTCCATGAGCAGTTCATTTCACATTCGGTTCCAACTCCTCTGTAATTAAAATGGGTAGTGCGGTAACCGGTAGCATCAAAATATTTAAAAAAATCATGATTGATTTCGACGGACTTGCCTCCTGATAATCGAATATCAAGCAGATTTTTAAAATCAATTTCGATATGCAAACTGTCGCCCGGAACCAAATACAAAAAATCCAAATACGGTTGCATGTTCACATCTTGAGGACGAGCTAAATCAATCTCAAAGTAAAAAGTTCCGTCATCATTGATGGGCGATTTAATTTGTGTAACTCTATCCTCTCCCGATATGTGAGAAACATTGACAATTATCTCTTTCGTATTTGGATAAATGTCTTTGTTGTGTATGTATCCCGTGATTTTTGTAAATCCGGAGGATGCATTTTTCTCTATTGATAGTTTGTCCTTTTCAGCTGCATCGTTGCATTGAAGCAAAAGAAAACTTGATAAAACAAGTAATTTAGAAATAAATGATTTTATAATTGCCGAAATACTATTTGCTTTTTTCATTCTGATTTTCATTTGATTTAAGTTTTCACTTTCAATATTTTATTCTTAAAAATAGCATAATAGTTATAATAGGCACAATAACTGCATATACAACTCCTAAAATATAAGTCCAGTTATGATACTTTGAAACTGCTTTTGTCTTTCGATTATGATATGCAATTATACCCATTACAATTGGTGCTACCAAAATTAGGTAAAATGTACCAAGAGAAGCTATTGCTGACCAATACCAAAATAATTCCGTCCATACAACAAGGATAACTCCACCATAAGTTACAAAAATTATAAACAATTCGATTATTGGCGCACTTTGAATATTTTCTTTTTTCATTTGTTTTCTCAATCGCAGGAAATATATAAGTCCTGCCAAAGGAATGATAAAATGAATAATCAATGCAATAATTACTTCTATCTTTGTCATTTATCAAATTGTATAATTGCTTCTTTTCCCCTGTTTTTTATAGGATAGTTATTATTTTATTCATAATCATTTTGCATTTTACAATTCATATTTTACACTTCATTGTCTCACTGTGCTGTCCGTAAGCTGAAGGACAGCGGCTTGGCGTTCGGGCGAGGGAACACAAAAGCTCGGACGGGAAACTTACTACAAAGCTTTCTGCGAGCTTATACCCCAATTGATGCCAAGCCGTTTGTTGGGCATTCAGCTTTTGTTATATTTTACTTATCATTTTTAGTGTTTTCAGGTCATACACGTGTATTTCGTTTTTGTCTTTCTTGTCGTATTTGTTATTGTTGTTTGTGTCATAGTGACCTGTAACTACAATTGTTCCAGCAAATTTATTAACTGTCCAAGTTCTTACAAAAAACTTGTTGTCTGTTAGCTGAGTTTTTTCGCTACCGTCTGGTGATAAAATTATGATTTGTGTAGGGTCATTCCAGTCAATTCCACTTTTTCCGTCCAAGTCAACTGTCCTTGCTGCAACTACTACCAAATTAATTTTCAAACTATCTATTTTGATTTGTTCAAGATTTCCAATTCCTGCATCACTTGGAAAATCAACCTGTTTTGTCTCGCCAGTTTTCGTGTTTATGAATAATAAATATTTACTTTTCGTTTCAAAGACTTTACCTCGATTCTCTATCGAAGCTATCACATATTCAGTTCCTTCGATTTCTGTTAGCTTGTTGAAATGAACATAATTATATCTGTCTTGTCCGTAAGCGTTCAATGTCAAAATAGTCAGAGCTATTATTAATATATTTTTCATTTTCAATCGTTTTTGCTTGTTATCGGTACTGTCTTTTAGGCTGACGCATAACGGCAGTCTGTCTAAAAACCTTTTATTCGTCCTTGAGAATCGAATATTTGAAATCAATCTCGGATAGAGGTACGAATAAAACAGCGTTGA
>JGI996J12353_1000093_pt1 | contig 27310 bp, 26 predicted proteins | sample IntmicLarv5ML5BL_FD_12353 | JGI IMG/M metagenome (IMG submission 12353) | reverse complement strand
ACATCGGAATCGGCGGCCGCACAACGAAAGGTCAAAAGAAAGAGCTTCTTGAAGTTCAGCGTGACCTTTACAGCGCGAAATTCGGAATGGATGTTGAAACCGACAGCGAAGAAATCGCTTACCAAATCGGCATGATTTCCAAAGAAGGCACAAAACGTGTCATGGAGTATTCATTCGATTTGGCAAAAAACAGAAACGGTCACTTGTCTTCCGTTGACAAATCTAATGTTTTGTCCGACATTTACGGTTTCTGGCGCGAAACATTTGACGAAGTCGGCAAAAATTATCCGACCGTTCAAACCGATTTCAATTTCGTTGACGCTGTGACGATGTGGTTTGTTAAAAATCCGGAATTCTTCGACGTCGTTGTCACGCCGAATATGTTCGGCGACATTATTACTGATCTCGGCGCCATGATTCAGGGCGGTCTCGGTCTTGCGCCCGGCGGCAACATCAACCCGAAAGGAACCAGCATGTTTGAACCGATTCACGGTTCTGCGCCGAAATACAAAGGAATGGACCGCGCGAATCCGCTTGCAACGATTTGGGCAGGCGCGCTTTTGATTGAATCTCTCGGCGAAAAAGAAGCCGCCGACACAATTGTTAAAGCGATTGAAAAGAACATCTTGGAAAAGAAAGTCAACACCGTCGATATGGGCGGCTCGGCAAAATGTTCCGAAGTCGGTACCGATATCGCAAGATTGGTCAGAGAAATCGGCAAAAACTGATTTAAAAATTCAGATGATAACAGTTTAATCGGAGCGGTTCAGTATGGAATCTGATGGCGAATTTGATGAATTCAGAGTTTTATCAAAAGACGATAAAGATCTTTTATCTCAAAAAATTTATGAACTGAAACTGACGCGATTAAAAAAAGCTGAAATTGAAGAGCTCGAAGAAATTCAAAAAGAAGAATTGATTGAGCTTTTCAAATATTATCATCTTCCCTCTTATTCCGCGCACGATATTCAGGTTCGATATTATGAACCGAAAGTCACTTTGACTTTTGATTCGGCTCGATTTAAACAGGATTATCCTGAAATCGCCGAGGAATATCTTAAAGAATCGTCGCGGAAAGAATTTATTTCAATTAAATTTTTTGATGAATGAACTTTTCATTCATTCTTTTTTCATTTCTTTTTTTGATTTTCATTCACTTTTCCAATCAATTTATTTATGAATTCGTTTATTTTTGATAATAATACTCATTTTATTTTTTCGATTAGGAGAATTCGGTATGTCGATAACAGTAAAAGCACTTCATTTTTTTATGATTTTGATATTTTTAACGGCATTTTCAAATATTGCAAATGCTGCCGATTTTTCAGGAATCGGAGACGGCACAGAAAACAATCCGTTTCAAATAACAACTTTTTCTCAACTTGATGAAGTTCGATACAATCTTTCGGCGAATTATGTTTTAATGAATGATTTGGATTTCAATGATTTTTCAGGGGATTGGATTCCTCTCGGTTTTTCTCAAAATTTTGATGATGTGAGAGCTCTTGAAGGGATTTTTGACGGAAATAATAAAACCATTTACAATTTTACAATTAATGCAGCAAACAATGATCAAGGACTTTTCTTCGGTGTCGCTTTCGGAGGGAAAATTATTGATTTAAATATGGAAAATGCAAAAGTAATCGGAAATGAATATGTTGGCATCATTACAAGCCGTATCGCTTCCAATTCCTCTGTTGTCAATTGCCGGATTATGAATTCAACAGTGGTTGCTTCAGGGAATGGCGGAGCTGTTGCCGGACTCAGTTTTGAATCACTCATTGATTCATGTTCTGTCATCAATTCAAGTATTACTTCTTACCATAATTCCGGCGGTATTGTTTCCGCAAATCGTAATAATGTTATCAAAAATTCAATTGTCGAAAATACAATAATTCAATCAAATAGATCAGCCGGCGGCATTGCATCTTTTAGTGATCATGGTAGTACAATTGCAAATTCTTCTGTTATCAACTGTTCCATAAAATCGGAAACTTCTACCAGCCGACCACCTTTTTCTAATTGTGCCGGTGGCATTGTTGGTCTATCAGCAGATGGTATAATTGCTGACTGTCAAGCATCCGGTGAAATTATAGCTGTCAGAGGTGGTCGGGTCGGCGGAATTTCAGGAATTGCTTCTAATACAACAATAACGAACTGCTATGCTTTTTCATCTGTTACTTCCACAAGCTTCGGCAATGTCGGCGGTATTGTCGGCTATGCTAAAGAATGCAGAATTAACAATTGTTCATCTCTGAATTCTGAAATCAATCAGTTTGAATCTTTTAAATCTATTCGAGAAACTCATTCCTTTTTTTATTACATTCTTCTGAAAATTGAATTCAATGCAGGATACATTGTCGGCGGCGGTGACGGAAATCAAATCAATGATTGCGTTTATTCTGATAAAATCGAATCCAATAAGCCGATTTTCTTCAAAAACGGAAGTAAAAAAGTTAATTACGCTGATGATTGGACCGGATTTATTATCTGATAAAAAAATTGGTAAAATTTTTAAAAACCGAAAAAATGAATGAAATTTTCATTCATTCTTCATTTTCTTCAAAAATCATTGTTCCGACACCGATGTCGGTAAACAGCTCTAATAAAAGAGAATGTTTCGTGCTTCCGTTGATGATGTGAACGCCTTCAACACCGCTTTTGACGGCGACTTCGGCGCCGCGGATTTTCGGAATCATTCCGCCTGTAATTATTTCATCTTCAATTAAGCCGTCGATATCGGATAATTTTATTTTTGAAATTCGGCTTTCTTTGTCTTCAACGTCGCGCAGAACGCCGGAAATATCGGTCATCATGATAAGTTTTTTAGCACCGAGCGCGGCGGCAATGTCGCCGGCGACAGTATCGGCGTTGATGTTGAGCATATGTCCGCCTTTATCAACAGCAACCGGAGAAATAACCGGAATATAATTGTTTTCAATCATAATGTTTAAGAGGCGCGGGTTGATGATTTCTGTTTCGCCGACCCAGCCGATATCAACATCTTCTTCATTGCCGTCGATGATAATTTTCTGATTTTTCTTTTTGGCAGCCATAATCAAATTCGCATCAACGCCGTTGAGACCGACGCCTTTTGCGCCGTGTTTATTGATTAAAGAAACCATTTTCGTGTTGATGTTTCCGACCAAAACCATCGTTGCGATTTCAAGCGTATCATCATCGGTCACTCGAAGTCCGCCGATAAATTTCGGCTGTTTTCCCATTTTCTCCATTTTTTCATTGATTTCAGGACCGCCGCCGTGAACGATAATCGGCTTAATGCCGACAAAGTGAAGGAGAACAATGTCTTGGATGATGCTTTCCATCAAATCCGTTGTTTTCTCGGGGTTCAGCATTGCGTTGCCGCCGACTTTTATCACCATCACGGATTCTGAAAAATCCTGTATGTAAGGAAGTGATTCAATTAAAACATCTTCAAATTTCAGTGCCATTTTTGATTCCGCCGCTTTTGTTTAATATTTATTAATAACACATTTATTAACAACACATTTTATTTCATCAATACTATTACTTATTCATCTGGAACTTAAAATTTTATTTAATCTTATTTTATTGTTTCATGTGCTTTATGTATTTGAGATTTTAAACATTTTGATGCTTTTGTTTTATCTCAAAATTATCGACAATTCACGAAGTCGGCGAATTTCAAACATCACTTTTTTCGACGCTTCGACTGCGGCTGTTTTTCAAACAAGCTGTTTTAAAGTTTTCCCTCTCTTGCGAATTTCTGATTTCCTCTCAGCATTCCCTTTTTCAAAAAATCGTGCGCGGCGGAGTCTGTCAATTTTGAAAATTGTATTATATTTTGTTTCAATGTATAAAATTACCTTGGCTCTGAAAAATGAAAAATTTTTCGTCAAAACAAGTAGCAAAGAAACGGTTATCCTGACAAAGTTTATATATGAGCTCTTCCAATTGTTTTCTAGCAATATCGTATAGTATTGCAAAGGTGATTAAGATGACAGAAACAAGAAACTTTGTTTTAAGAGACAAGAATGGCACAGAAACCGGTGTCTTTACCGGCAAACAACCCAGACAAGCAGCCTTAAAAGTCGCAAACCGCGGTGCAGGCACAAAGAAAAAACCCGAAACAATCATGCTCAGAGAAAGAGGAACCAAGAAAGTCCACGTCTTTAAAGCATGGAAAGAAATCGTTGACGCACCCAAGAACAGACCGTCCTGGATGCCCCCGAAAATCAACAAACCCTTCGTTGAGAAAGTCAAGATCGAAAAGATCGACGAAATCTAATTTAACATTTGTTACAATTTTACTGATGGCGAAACAGTTTTCTGTTTCGCCTCATGTTTTAATCTTTTTTTGTAATTCTTTCGCACTTCTAACCTTTTTTTTGGTCTTATCATATTTTTTCCGAATAATTTTCGTTGGTTGCTGTCCGTTTTTTAATTGTTTTTTAATCGGCTTTGTTTGAAACATTTTTTATATCAACAGATATTTTAATAGCGGTACATACGCTGAATTTTATCTAAAAACAAAGATGTAACAACCAATTTAGAGGTAAAATGAATGACTCAATGCCCGATTCTTCCTGATGTGCAGGCTAATCGCCCCGCTGTTCCTATCAATTTAACACGCGTCGGTGTAACGGACGTTAAAAAACTCATTGAAATTAAAAGAGAAAACAAAAGACCGATTATTTTAATGTCGTCTTTTGATATTTTTGTCGATCTCCCGTCTGACCGAAAAGGCGCGAATCTTTCTCGAAATTTTGAAGCCATTGAAGAAATTTTAACCAACATTTCAAAGCTTCCTGTTTATGAAATTGAAAACTTATGCGGCGATATTGCCGAAAATTTAATCGGACGCCACGAATACGCTTCGCGCGCCGAAGTTCGCATGAAAAGCGAATATATGATTCGCCGAAAATCTCCCGAAACCGGCGTTGATTGCCAACAATTCGTCGACATTTTCGCCGACGCTGTCGCTGAAAGAGAAGGCAGCGGCGCAGTTCAAATTCAAAAATTAATCGGCGCCGAAGTCATGGGAATGACAGCCTGCCCCTGCGCTCAATCCATGATGCAGGAAGAAGCTGAAAATAAGTTGAAAGAACTCGGTCTTCCGGACGATAAAATCTCTCAATTCTTCGAAGCCATTCCGATGGCAACACACAATCAGCGCGGTCGCGGAATTATTTCAATTCAAACGCTGGACACAACAGGTGTTCGCTTAGAACAAATTATTGAAACAATTGAAGCTTCTATGAGTTCCAATGTTTATGAAGTTCTCAAACGCACCGATGAAAAAAGAGTTGTTGAGCAGGCGCATCAAAACCCGAAATTCGTGGAAGATTGTGTCAGAGCCATGGCAAAAAGAATTGTCGATACTTTCCCGCAGCTTCCCGATGATGCAATTATTACAATTAAGCAAATTAACGAGGAAAGCATTCACAAACACAACGCATTTGCCGAGCGCGTTGCCAAAATCGGCGACATTCGCTCTGAAATCAAAAACGGGTAATCGGTTTGAATTTTAAGATTCAATCTCAAAACAGATTGAATCTTTTTCGTTTTTTCTTTTGTTTTTTCGATTTGTTTACTTTTTTTCATTTTTCGATTTGTTTACTTTTTTTCATTTTTCGATTCGAATACTTTTTAAGCTTTGAAGTCTAAAACAAAGGTCATGTCAGAGCTCAAAGTTTTTGATATCCGCGGGCGTGAAATCAAAGTCGGAGATTACGTCAAATACATCAATACGGGAACGATTGGCGAAGTGACCGAAATTATGGAAGACGAAGAAGGCATTTGGGCCTTTTTAGACGCAACCGAGCTTTATTACAAAATTGAGTTTTTGGAATTAACGGATGAAATTGTAAAAACCGAATCCAAAGGCAGAGATTTAGATGCTGATATTGAGGAAAGAATTCGTATGCGCGAAGAAGCCATTGAAGCTCTTCAAAATCTTGAAAGCCCTGAGGCTCCCGGTGGCGCCGGTTAATTATATTTGAAAAATTCATTTGAATTTTCTTTTCAAATTTTTATTATTTTTTTAATTTGTAGCCGTCTGTTTTTGGTAATTTTAAAATTCATGCTGGAATTTTATTCTTTTTTGCATAATGCAGCCTTCACCGCGCCCGCCGCCGAGCGGATTTTTCGGGCAGCCGAGAGAATTCATGCAGCGCGCCATAACTGCCGCGCCGCGCGCAAGTCCGTCTTCGGCAAAAATTATTTTTGTTTCGGGGTCAGCAAGCACATTTCTTGATTTAAGTTTTTGAATGATTAAATCCGGTTTGTTTCCGGTAATTCCGGCTCTGCCGGTAATTCCGATAACGACTTCTTCTGTCAGCAAATTCTCCTTTTGGAAACATTCGATCAGCAAAACAGCAATCTCTGACATCACATCATCAATTAAAATTTCAATTCCTTCTTCGCCGAAAAGATCAAAAATTGATTTCCCGATTCGCGAAAGCTTTTCAAAATCCGAGCCGTTTTCGCCGACATCGCACCCGAACAAAATAATTCCGATATTTTGCGCGGCAGCCGCATTCACAAAAAACGGGCCGAAACATTTTCTATTCTGCGGAATTTTTGTAACCGTAATCGATTTCATAATTTCCGCTTTTGACTTTTCAATCTCTTCCGCTCGGTTTTTCAAAAACTCAATCGGCTTTGCGAATTGAATAAATTCAAAAGCGCTTTTTTTATTTTCATCAATACCGCTAATCAGCGCGTCAGCGACAGCGCCGGCGTAGCCGCAAAAATTTGCAATCGTTTTTGCATACGGCTGATTCTCATTTGCAATTCTTCCGGAAAGCGTCGTTCCCATATCAATCGCAATACACGGATTTCTGAAATCAATATTTTTGTGTTTTCCGGCTTCTTTGAGTCCTGCCAATGCAAGTTCGCCTTCCATTTCATTTGAAATGATACTTTCTCCCAAGCCCGCCGGCGGTCGAACACCGGCAACAGTTCCGTCAAAATAAACTTTTTCAAGATGAGAATACGGTCTCAATTTTTCCGGCATTTTATCTATATTAGAATATCCGGTCATTTTCCGCGGCGGAAATCCTGCTGTTAAACAGCCGTCTGCCAACGCTAAAATAATCATTTCCAATTGTTTTCCGGTTTCAGCGGTCACGCCGGTTGAGCGAACAACAAAATGAACATCTTCCGGCGTTAATCTATTTTCAAAAAGAGCCGCCTGAATTGTTTCACGAACCAAACTTGAAAGCGTTTTTTTTGTTAATTCCGTTCCGCCGACAGTTTTTCCGAAAATTTCTGCTTCTTCGGCAGGGCGTGGAATTTCTCGTGTCAAACGAATGTGTTTTCCGATTATTTTTGTTTTGCCGGAATTCAAATCCGTTTCCGTTAAAATACATTTGGTTGTCGTATTTCCAACTTCGACAGATGCCACTATAAATGAAAAATCAGAATTTTCCGAATTCGGTTTACTTATTTTTTTCCCGAGAAATCGGCTGCCGGCAAATTCGTGTTCCAAAAACAAAGCCTCTCTTTTTTCGCTTATATTTCCTAATTTCACTTGAAAAAATCCTTATGAAATATAATATATTCTGTTTGTAATTCCAAAAAATATTGAAATTTCTAAAATAATTTTAAAATATTCTAAAAAATTCCAAAAAAATTCAAAATTGACTCCAAAAATGCGCCTAAAAAATAACTCTCATTAATAAATCTAATGTTAGATAATTACAATTCACGACTTTTTGCGTATTTTTTTGCAAAAATTGCCGTTTTTTCAATTATTTGTCCTATTAATAATCGTGACAATATTTTATGCAGATAGATAATCTTTTATTTAATAACTGTTACAATTTTAAATATCGTAGCACGCTATTAAACCCGTGTGAACCAAAACTCGCATAAGGGGTAAAAATATGATTCAAAATGACAAAATGAAAGAACTTGCTTGGGTTGCTCGAATTGCTGTCGATGACAAGGAAATTCCGGAATTCCAAGACAAAATCAACAAAAAACTCAGTTCCTATGCTGTAATCGCGGACGCTCCAACAGACGGCGTCAAAAAGACCGTCAACCCGTCTCGATTAAGCACTGTAATTCGAAAAGATGTTGTCGTTCCCTCCATGAGCATCGAAGACGCTCTTAGAAATGCACCGGACGTCCACGAAACGTCGTTCAAAATCCCCCGGATTTTGTAAAGATAAGGCTGAATCAAAAACTGAAATATTGAGGGAAAAAATATGAAAGATATTGCAGCATTTAAAGCCGCCGGCGAAAAAGCAACAGCCGAAAGCTTTGATAAAATTAAAAAAGACGAATTAAATGCTTTTATTACTGTCTGTGAAACCGCAGCAGCAGGTTCCGGTCCATTGGCAGGAATTCCGATTGCCGTTTCCGACAACATTTCTACAAAGGATGTCGAAACAACCTGTGCTTCCAAAATCTTAAAAGGCTATGTTCCGCCGTTCAGCGGAAAAGTAATTGATGATTTGCAAGGTGCCGGCGCAGTTATTGTCGGAAAAACAAATATGGTTGAATTCGGTATTCTCAAAGCCATAAGCACTGTCGGTCCCGTTAAAAATCCGTGGAATAAATCTAAGAAAGGCGGTCCGAGCGGTTCTGCAGCAGCCGTTGCATCCGGTCTCGTTCCGGCAGCAATCTGCTCCGATGCCGGCGGTTTGCTTCGTGTTTCGGCATCTTTTTGCGGAACAGCAGCATTTAAACCCAGTTACGGCGCAGTTTCCAGATTCGGTTTAATTTATTACACCGGCTCCTTGGATCAAATCGGCGTGACAGCAACAACCGTTTCCGATATGGTGACTGTTCTTGATGTCATTTCCGGAAATGATGACCGCGACACAACTTCCCTTCCCGAAAAATTAGATTATTCCGGCAAAATCAAATCCGGCTGCAAACCGCTTGAAGGATGCAAAATCGCAATTCCGGAAGAATATTTGGACGGTATCAGCGACGATGTCATGACCGCATTTGAGGAATCCGTTTCAGTTCTCAAAGCGCTCGGCGCAACTTGCACCAAAATCTCGTTGAAAACTGCAAAATATATGCAATCCGTTCACGATATTATTTCAGCCGGCGAAAGTTCGGCAATGCTTGCAAAATACGACGGCACAAGATTCGGTCCGCGCGCAGAATCCGGCAACTGGCACGAAATGATTGCCAAAACACGTGCCTTCTTCGGTCCGATTGTTCAAAGAAGAATTATGCTCGGTATTTATTTGCTCATGGCAGGTCAGTACAACGATTATTACATGAAATCAATGCAGACACGAACTTTAATTGTTGATGAATTGGGTTCTGTTCTCAAAGAATATGATTTATTGATTTCACCGACAACCAAAACAGTCGCTCCCGACCTTAACGGAGCTTGCTGCGGCGGATGCGACGACGAATTCAGTTCGTATTCAGCAGCAATTGCAGGTTCTGATTTGGCAGGACTTCCGGCAGCAACGATTCCGTGCGGTTATATCGGCGGACTTCCGGCAGGTCTTCAAATTATCGGCGGCTACTTGGAAGATGCAAAAGTTATTGCAGCGGCAGAGGCGTTTGAAAAAGCAATTGATGTGAAGTCACCCGAGGTGATTTAAATGGTTTATGAAAATCCCGACCACATTATGATCGGTCTTGAAGTTCACGTTCAGCTCAACAAAGCAAACACCAAAATGTTCTGCAGCTGCACTTCGGACTACACTGACAGCGACGCCAACACCTGCCTTTGCGCCGGCTGTTTGGCACTTCCCGGAACAACTCCGGTTTTGAATGAAAAATCCATTGAATACGCAATTCGTATCGGTCTTGCGCTGAATGCCGAAATTGAAGAAGAAACTGACTTTTTCATGAAAAGTTATTTCTATCCTGACCTCGGAAACGGCTATCAGGTGACTCAGTTTGATAAACCGATTGTCAAAAACGGTCAAATCGTCATTGAAGGCGAAGACGGCGAATTAAAAGTTCGTATCAGACGCGCTCACATGGAAGACGATCCCGGTAAAATGGCGCACTTCGGAACAATTGAGAATTCAACCGGCAGTATTATCGACTTTAACAGATCCGGTATGCCGCTCGTTGAAATCGTTACCGAACCGGATATGAGATCTGCTAAAGAAGCTCGCCGCTTCTTGGATAAACTCAGAAGTATTTTGGAATACCTTGATATTTTTGACGGCTCCCGTGAAGGCGCAATGAAGGCTGATGCCAACGTTTCAGTCAATTTCTTCGGCGGTAAGGAAATCGAAGGAACGCGTGTTGAAGTGAAAAATATTTCTTCACACAAGGCTGTCGAGAAGGCAATCAACTACGAAATCATGCGTCAGAAAGATTATCTTCGAAAGAACAAACAGTTGGTTCAGGAAACCCGTCACTACGATGAAGACCGCAACGTGACAATCAGTCTTCGTGTTAAGGAAACGGCAGACGATTATCGCTATTTCCCTGACTTTGATTTGGTGCCGTTTTTCGTTGCTGACCGCATTGACGGAATCCGCGCAAAAATGCCCGAGCTTCCGGACGCAAAACGCGAGCGTTTTGTTTCTCTATACGGGATTTCCGATGCGCACGCCAAGAGTTTGGTGACAGAAAAAGCGTTTGCCGACCTTTTTGAAAGCGTTGCCGCAAAAGTGGATTCAAAGTCAGCTGCTTCTTGGGTTGCCGATGTTGTTAAAGGCGAGCTGAATTACAGAAGTTTGCCGATTACCGCTATCAGTGCCGAGGATATTGTTGAAACAATTACGATGGTTTCCGGTAAGCAAATCAGTGAAGAAAGCGGTGTCACCGTTATTCGTATGCTTTTAGATGACGGCGGAAAGCCGCAGGACATTGTTAAAGCACAAGGCTTGGCAATGGTCGGCGACGATTTAATTGAAAAAGCCGCAAGAGAAGCAATCGCCGAAAGCCCCGACGCTGTCGCCGATTACAAAGCCGGTACGGAAAAAGCGCTCAACTTTATCGTCGGAAAAGTTATGCAGAAAGCAAAAGGAAAAGCCGACGCAAGACTTGCCCGCGAAATGGTTTTAAAAGAACTTGAAAAAATGTAAGTTCAATTCAAATTTGAAATCGATTGAATCGATTTCATTTTTCTCTTTTTTTATTTTCATTTTAGATTTTATTGTTTTTGATTTTATTATTTCAGTTTTTTTAGATTTTTCAGGATTGATCCCATCTTTTTTGTAATTTAATAAAACCTTAAAGCGACCGCAATTGAGAATTTTGCGAGCGAAGCGAGTAAAATTTGAAATTGCGGATTCGACTCATAAAAATAGAAAAACAGAAAATAAAAATGTGAGACAAAAGATGAAACAGAAATTAGAAAAACAGAAAATGCAGAACGGAATAAAATGTAAAAAACAAAAAAAGAATAATATTTTTTCCGCTCAACTTTATCAATTTATTATTTTACATTAATTATTAGATGAATCTCAATTCTCATTTCACTCGCTATCGTTCGCGAAATTCGAATTGAGGTGGTTATTTTGGTTTTTGTTTATTTTCCAAAAGCTGCATCGTTTTGTTTATTTCTCCAAAAACTATGCTGTTTTGTTTTTTAATTCATTTTTTCAAAAACTGCACCAAGTTTTCCCATTTCTTCAAAAAATTCGGGAAATGAAATTCTGACGGACTCGCTCGTATCAATTTCAACGCCGCCGATCATCATTCCTGCAACGAAAAGAGACATAACGATTCGATGATCATCCCAACCGTGAAGTTTGGCGCCTTTCATTTTTCCTCTGCTGTTTTCGCCCGAAATAATCAAACCGTCTTTTGTTTCTTCAATATCGGCGCCGATTTTTTGAAGTTCAGTCGTCATTGCTTTTAATCGGTCGGTTTCTTTAAATCGAACATGTTCGGCGTTTATAATTTTCATTTCGCCATCGGCGAATGCACCGAGAACCGCGAGCGTCGGCACTAAGTCCGGCGTTTCTCCTGCGTCCCAAACAATTCCTTTCAAACGTTTTCCGGATTTATTTTGAACATGAACAATTCCGTTTTCTTTGTTCCATGAAATGTCGGCGCCCATTTTTTCCAAAATTTCAACAATGGCGCGGTCGCCCTGAGCTGACGGAAATAAGCCGGCAACAGTAATTTCAGCATTTGGAACAATTGCGCCTGCTGCCAATAAATAAGAAGCCGATGAAAAATCTCCCGGAATAATATAGTCGCCGAGATTGTATTTTTGATTTCCTTTTATTTCATAAAAAATTCCGATGTTTTCCTTCTCATTTTCTCCATTTTCATTTTTTTTGCATTCGTTTTCATCATATTTTTCTTGAATGCAGACGCCGGCTTTTTCCGCAATTTCCAACGTGATATCAACATAAGGTTTTGATTTCAATTCCCCGTCAATTTTAACGACAGAATCGCCGTCTAAAAGCGGACAAGCCAAAAGAAGTGCTGAAATAAATTGAGAACTGATGCCTCCGTCAATTGTTACCGCGCCCGGTTTTATTTTTCCTTTAACCGCGAGCGGCGCGCAGCCGTTGTTTTTAATTGAATAAGCCTCGGCGCCCATTTCTGTTAATGTTTTTAAAAGCGGCACATTCGGTCTCGTTTGAATCGAATCATCACCGGTCAAAACAATTTCTTCTTCAATCAAACCCGATAAGGCTGTCATAATTCGAAGCGTTGTTCCCGAATTTCCGATATCAATCTCATCACTCGGAACATTCGGCTTGCCGTTAAAACCATTTACAATTATTGAAAAATCGTCTTTTTCAGAATCAAGCAATTCCGAATTATTTATTTCAGAATTCTTAATTTCCGAATTTTTAATCTCTTCAATTTTTGCGCCGAATGCTTTACAAGCAGCAATTGTTGATTTTGTATCGGCTGACAGCAGCGGGCGAGACAATTTGCATTCGTCTTTTCCGAGAGACGCAACAATAATTGCCCGATGCGTATAGCTTTTTGAAGCCGGCGCCTTGATTACGCCGTTAAGAGTTGATTTTTGAACAGAAACAATCATATTGTTGAGTAATAATTTAAAGATTATAAGTTTAAGGATACTCAAATCATTTTTTAATTCATTTTTGAGTCAAATTTCTCTTTTAAATCCGTTTTATTTTATTTTTGTTGATGCTGTGTCTGTTTTTCGGCGGCAATCTTTGTAAAATTTCTGACCCCATACATAAACATTCATTAAATATCTTTTGATGAAATCGTTCGTCAAAACATTTGAAAAAATTTCATTTTTTCAGATAAAATCAAAAATAACACGAATCAGATTGGAAATAATACCCTGTGTTAATATCAGCACATCAAAATATTCTTCATGATAAATTATGTCATTTTATTCTTTTCAAGCTCAAAACCTTTAAGTATAAAATTTGCGAATTTGTAGATGATTGAAATGATGAAATTGAGTTGCTCCTAATAGATCTATTTTAAGGGCAAGCTCTTTTGATTATGTTTTTTATCATTCTCAATTTCATTTTAAATAATAAGGAGGATATATCCGTGTCTGACACAGTAGATATCTACAGCGATAGAGGAAAACTCTTAGAGAGCAACGTAAATATCAGAGACCTTGCTCCGGTCAAAAATAAGGCAATCCAAAAAATCATTATGGATACAAAACGTTCAGTTGCCGTTAACCTTGCAGGTATTGAAAAATCACTCGCAACAGGCAAAATGGGCGGTGCAGCAAAGCAGATTCTCGGCCGCAAACTTGAGTACAACTTGGTTGAAAACTCAGGTGCGCTCGTTGATGCAATTAAAAAATTGGTTCAAGTCGATGAAGGCGACGACACAGTCGTTAAAACCTTAGCCGGCGGCAAACAAGTTTTAATTCAGATCCCGACTGCAAGATTGTACTCTGCAGCAGAATCCACTGCTTCCATGACTGTCAGTGCAGCAGCTGTTACACAAGCAATTCTTGATGCTTACAACACCGACATGTACGACTCCATGATCGTTAAAGCAGCCTGCTGGGGCAGCTACCCGATCACAGTCGGTATGGCCGGCAGCCCGATCAAAGGAATTCTCGACATCCCCCAAAACAACGAGGGTCTCGGTTATTCACTCAGAAACATTACAACAAACCACGTTGCAGCTATCACCAGAAGAAACGCAATGAATGCAGCCGCATTGTCTTCAATCTATGAACAATCCGGTATCTTCGAAATGGGCGGCGCAGTCGGTGACTTCGAAAGACACCAACTCCTCGGTCTTGCTTACCAGGGATTAAACGCCAACAACATGGTTTACGACATGGTTAAAGAAAACGGCAAAGAAGGAACAATCGGAACCGTTATCGAATCCTTAGTCAGCAAAGCTATTGAAGACAAAGTCATCCACGTTGACAAAACCGGTCCGTCCGGCTACAAGTTCTACAAAGCAGACGATGTCGCAAAATGGAACGCATACGCAGCAGCAGGTACACTCGCTGCCTCCATGGTTAACTGCGGTGCTTCCCGTGCAGCACAAGACGCTGCATCAACAATGCTCTACTTCAACGATATCCTTGAAAAAGAAACAGGCCTTCCGGGCTGTGACTACGGTAAAGTCCAGGGTGCAGCCGTTGGTTTCTCTTTCTTCAGTCACTCCATCTATGGTGGTGGCGGTCCCGGTATCTTCAACGGAAACCACGTCGTTACAAGACACTCCAGAGGATTTGCAATCCCCTGCGCTTCCGCAGCAGTCTGTCTTGACGCAGGAACTCAGATGTTCACAATCGAATCCACATCCGCTCTTATCGGTGATGTGTTCGGTACAATGGACGAGTTCAGAGAACCGATTAAAGCCGTTGCAGGAGCCCTCTAAATAACTAAGATGAAGGTCTGATGATAATATGACATGTCCCACTGAATCAGGATGTAATTGCGAAACCGCAGAGATTGGCGGCGAAACACTTCAAATTGAAATTGTTCCCCAAAGAATCTTAAATCCTGAGACATCAGAGAAGCTTCTTGGAAGAATTTACGAATGCGATGGAATTATCCGAGTCTCCATTTACGGCTCCAGACTCCCCGATGTTGTCGGGTACGGTCCCGGAACTGGTGAAAAAGTCAATCACCCGCTCAAGAAAACAATTGATGTGGAAGGTCAGCAAATCAATATGCGCGTCAGCTTAGGCCGTTTGCGCGTTGAAGTTGCCGACGAAGAAACAGCATTGAACATCAAGAAAATATGCGATGAAACATTCCGTTTCCCCTTTGAATTCTACAAAGGCGTCTATTTCAAGAAACAATCAACAGTTGTTGACTATGCAAAAATGGGTCCCGATGCAGATAAACTGCTTATCGGAATGACTGATCCGAAAGGAAGACTCGATCAAATTGTCTTTATCGAAAAGAAAGAAAAAGGCAGCAGCGAATAATATAATATACAGGATTTGTAACGCACAGAGTCAAAATCATGATGAATTTCGACCGAAACACCCAAGTCGTTGACTGCCGCCTCGGCGTCAGCCACGGAAAAGGCGGAAGTCTTGCCAGAGCCGGAACGCTCTCTCAAGCCGGAAAACTTGACGTGGTCGTCGTTGCGATGGGTTCGGGAAGAAGACACGTGACAAAACCAATCTGTGAAATTACATTCGCCATCCGCAAAGAAAACATTCAGACAGGCGTTTTGGTCCTCTATGCCGGTACCGGCTACCCCGAGTCGGGAACGATGGGATCTTTCGGTATTGATCCGAAAGAAGTTGACCAAATCAATATGCATAAAATGGCAATCATCCATTTCGGAAATGTGAGAAACCATTTTGTGAAGAAAGCCCGAGATATTTTCAGCGGTGTCCGCGTTCCTGCAATTATTATTACACAAGCTCTTGTTGATTTCGAAGATTTCGCAAAAGTAGGCATTAAAACCCGCAATGTAAAACCCAGAAAGGAAGATCAGCTTTCTGATGGCGTTATCATGAATCTCGTGAACGGCGTTTCAAGAGGAGACGCTGCGTCGCGCGAAAAACTCAGTGAGATTATCGTCAAAGTTAAAGAAACATTAGGCCAAATCCAATAAGGAGTTAAGAATATGGCATACACAGCACAATATTATCCCGGTACAACCTCTGTTGCAGAAAACAGAAGAAAACACATGGGTCGTCGCGACTTGGAAAAATTGAGAGAAATTTCCGACGAAGACTTGACTGCAATCCTCGGCCACCGCGCCCCCGGTCAAGACTACCCCAGCACCCACCCGCCGTTGGCAGAAATGGAAGAACCGCCGTGCCCGATCAGAGAAATGGTCGAACCCACGCCCGGTGCAAAAGCAGGCGACCGTGTCAGATACGTTCAGTTCGTTGACTCTATGTACAACGCACCGTCCATTCCGTACGTCAGATCCTACTACGCAGCCATCAACTTCAGAGGCGTTGACCCCGGTACACTTTCCGGTCGTCAGATTGTCGAAGCTCGTGAAAGAGATATGGAAATTATCGCAAAAGACCAGCTCGAATCTGAAATGACATGTCCGGCACTTGCAGGTCTTCGTGGCGCAACTGTCCACGGTCACTCCGTTCGTCTTCAAGAAGACGGCGTGATGTTCGACATGCTCGACAGACAAAGAAAAGAAGGCGATGTCATCATCATGGACAAAGACCAGGTCGCAATTCCGCTCGACAGAAAAGTCAACCTCGGCAAACCCATGTCTGAAGAAGAATTAGCCAAAAGAACAACCATCTACCGTGTGGACAACGTTCCGTTCAGATCCGATGCAGAAACCCTTGAATGGGTTCACAGAGTTTACTTACAGAGAACTCAATACGGCTTCAGACCCGGTGTGGAGAAAACACAGTAAGGAGTGACAAAAATGGCACAAGATGATATTTTTGAAAGATTTAAGAGATCCATGGAAATCAAATTCAGTGAAGACTATGGAGACAACAGACAGGGCGGAATCGACATCACGTCTAAAGTCGGTAAGTACTACAGACTTGGTCCGGAACAAAGCCCCAGAAAGAGAGAAATGATTAAAGCCGGTAAAGAAATCGCAAAGAAAAGAGGACTTGTCGGCTACAATCCCATGATGCACACCGGTGCACCTCTCGGTCAGAGAGCCATTACCCCGTACAGAATTTCAGGCACAGACCTCGTTTGTGACCCGGATGACTTACACTATGTCAACAACGCAGCAATGCAACAAATGGTTGACGACATTAAGAGAACCAACATTGTCGGTCTCGACATGGCTCACGACACACTTGAGAAAAGACTCGGTAAAGAAGTTACACCCGAAACCATCAACAACTATCTCGAAAACCTTAACCACTCCCTTCCGGGCGGCGCTGTCGTTCAGGAAATGATGGTTGAGTGTCACCCGGGATTAGTCGATGACTGTTACGTTAAAATGTTTACAGGAAACGACGAACTTGCTGATGAAATCGACAAACAATTCTTAATCGACATCAACAAAATGTTCCCTGCAGAACAAGCAGAACAATTGAAGGCAGCCATCGGAAACTCTTCCTGGCAAGCACTCCACATCCCGACAATCGTCATCAGATCTACTGACGGCGGTCAGACCAGCAGATGGTCTGCTATGCAGATCGGTATGTCTTTCATCTCCGCATACAACATGTGCGCCGGTGAAGCAGCTGTCGCTGACTTGTCCTACGCTGCAAAGCACGCAGGTTCCATCAACATGGGTGACATGCTTCCCGCAAGACGTGTCAGAGCACCCAACGAACCCGGAGGAGTCCCGTTCGGTCACCTTTGTGACATTGTCCAGTCCAGCCGTATCAACTACGAAGACCCCGCAAAGGTCGCACTCGAAGTTGTCGGCGCAGGCTGTGTCATGTACGACCAGATCTGGCTCGGTTCCTACATGTCCGGTGGTGTCGGTTTCACACAGTATGCAACCGCAGGATACACTGACGATATCTTGGACAACAACTTGTACTACAACGTTGACTACATCAACAAGAAGTACAACAACGCAGCCAAGACCGGAACCGCAAACAAAGTGAAGGCAACCAACGATATCATCAAAGACATCGCAACGGAATCCACACTCTTCGGTATCGAACAATACGAGAAATACCCGTCTGCTCTTGAAGACCACTTCGGCGGTTCCCAGAGAGCAACCTGTCTTGCAGCAGCAGCAGGTTGCGGTGTTTCCCTTGCAACCGGAAACGGTAACGCAGGTCTCTCCGGCTGGTACCTTTCTATGTACCTCCACAAAGAAGCCTGGGGACGTCTCGGTTTCTACGGCTACGACTTGCAGGACCAGTGCGGTGCTTCTAACGTTTGTTCCTATCAGGGCGACGAAGGTGCTCCGGCTGAACTCCGTGGCCCCAACTACCCCAACTATGCTATGAACGTCGGTCACCAGGGCGGCTATGCCGGTATCACAATGGCAGCACACTCCACAAGAGGCGATGCCTACACCGTCAACCCGTTGGTCAAAGTCTGTTTCGCAGACGACCTCCTTCCGTTCGACTTCACCAGACCGAGATACGAATTCGGTCGCGGCGCACTCAGAGAATTCGAGCCTGCCGGTGAGAGAACATTGGTCATTCCGGCCAAATAATTCTAAAAAGCATAAAATTAAAATTCGGATTTTGTCGGACTTTATGTCCGATAATTTCTCTTTTGTCGGGCTTTATGTCCGGCAAATCTTTTCTTTTTTTTGTTGATTATTTTTTTTCGATGTGTCTGCTATGGAAAAAAGAAATGTTCAAATCATTGCTGTTGGAATCGTTTTCGTCTTGATTTTTGCATCTGTTTTTATTTTGTGGAATGAAAACAAAAATGAAGGATGGATTACTTCACAAAAATCTCTGTCAGTTGTTTGGGATAATGACTTGAATGATTCTTACACAAATTTCACCTTAGACATTATCAAAGAATCAGATATCATTTTCAAGGGAACTGTAAGTCAAACCACAACCGATCAAAATGAAACGGAAGTTTTGCTGACCGTTGATGAAATTTTGAAGGGAAGAAATCTTAGCACTGTCGCGATTCTCGGCAACGACATCCCGTTAAAAATTGAACAGGGAGAGGAATTTATATTTTTCATCTCCGATTCCGGTGACGGCAATTATCATATCATGACACCAAATGGTTATTTGAAAAAGACAAATTTAGGATATGAAGGAACGAATTTCAGAACAACTTACAGTATTTTCAAGGACAAAGTCGCAAAATCAAATGCCGGAATTATTGAACTCATTGAACCTGCTATTGTTATTGATACATTAGAAGTGACCCGTTGGAATCCAAGTGGTGGACCGGTTCGGGGAACAGATGGAGGAGAGGTGATTATTGATTATGGACCGGATTATTTTTATTATTACATAATAGATTCCGATATCGTTGTCTCAGCAACTGTTACTGAATCAATTAGATGGACAGATGACACCGAAGAAGGTCAAAAAAAATTAGAAGAAATTGGGTCGCCTTGGGAATATCCATATGGAAGAGAATGTTATCTGGATGTAAATGACGTTTTAAAAGGGAATTTTGAAATAAATCAAATATATTTAAAAACAGACACAAATAGCCCGAATTTAGCTGTCGGCGAAGAATATATTTTATTTATTCGACGTGCAGAACCGGGATTTCCTGTTGATGAAGAACGTATTTCATTTATCGGTCCTTCCAATTATCGAATTCTGGAAGCGCAAGGATACTACTATTATATTCAGTCAACGTATGGTTTCCTCATCAAAAATGGTTCGAATTATGAAGGAATTGGGCGAAACTCAGTTTCAAAAAATGAATTGGAAAATTTGCTATATTCCATAGGCGACGAACACTTTGGGTTGCATCTAAAAATGGCCGAATCTTCGCAGATTTTCATCGGAGAAATGCTAACTTCTACAAACGATGATGAGTTAATATACGCTGGCTATTTGGAATCAGAACAAGCACATAAAGTTCGTGTCATCAGTTCGATAAAAGGAAATCTATCAGGAACTGTAAATTTCACATATAAGGGAGCATACATTACAAATGAGATGATGGATGATCTTGTCCAGGACCAAAAGGTGCCGGGAGATGTCATCTTTACTAAATCAAATGGTTCGGGATATTACCACACACATTATTGGGACCCGGAAACATCACCGCTTAAAAAAGGAAAAATGTATTTGATTCAACTTTACGAGTATAAAGGCGAATATTATATGTTGGAACTTAAATCGGACGATCTTATTAAGGAGCATAATGAGCAAAAACTTGAAAAAATAGCTCAAGAATATCGAGATATGCTGGAATAAATCGAAAGATCTCTCAGTTACAGAGGCGGTGAAATAAAACCGCTGACTCTTAATTTTTTTGATTCTTTTTTTGAATAAATTGAAAATTTCTATTTTTTTTGAATCAATTCATCAATATTTTTTAAATCTTAACTTCAAAATCGTTTGCAGTTAAAGCAACTATTTTATATCGGTTTTTCATATTTTTATATTACAGGTTGAAAAAATATGTCTGAAAATTCAAAATTTATGAAAATTGCAATCGTTTTATTTGCTGCGGCATTGCTGTTTATCGCCGCCGTCGGTGTTTATACAAGTTTAGAAAACCAAGTGAAATATCAAGGAAAAATGACTTTTCATCCCTATTATCCCGGATATGATGAAATAATATCAAGATCGGATTTGATTGTCACAGCGACAGTCACAAATCAAGAATGCGTTTGGGATACGAAAGACGGGAAGAAGTCGTTTAGCGTTTATTTTTCAAAAGCAAGAATCTATACCGAATACACTTTTGAATCCGATGACATTTTGAAAGGAAATGAAACATCTGTAAGAGGGCGTGTTTACGGCGGAAGTGCTGACGGATATACAATGACCGCAACAGGAACGGCTTCTTTTGAAGTCGGTGATAAAGTGCTTTTGTTTTTGACAACAAATCAAGATGAAAGCGGAAATTTGATTCCTTGGTATCATATCGGTTTGACAAATTCGTTCTTTGAAAAATCAGAAGATGTTTTTATGTTGGAATCCGATGAATCACGCGGTGATGTAACAATTGAACAATTAAGAGAAGATATAATAAGAGTCGAATCTTCAAATTCAGAATCTCGAAAAAGTGAAGATTTAGAGAATTGGGATGGAATGTATATTACGTGGGATTTATCATGACTGAAAATTCAAAATTTATGAAAATTGCTGTTTTTATTTTTGCCGTGCTTTTAGTTACGGTTGCCGTTCTCGGAACGATTGAAGCGGCTGAAGAATACAGATACAGGTCTTGGCTTCCGGTAAACGGCGAAGTCGGATACATGATTATCTGCTACGCTTCTCCTGAATACGATGAATTTGTTTCAGAGTCTGACGTTATTGCGGTTGCAACCATTTCTGAAAAAACCGGATTATGGGGGACAGAAGACGGCAAAAGACCGCCGCGATATTTGCTTTATGATTATTGGATTTGTACGGTTTATGATTTTGAAAATGCAGATGTGCTGAAAGGAAATCAATCTGATTTCTCAGATCTCTCAATTTCCGCTCTCGGCGGAGCTGTTAACGGTTACACATTAAATGCCGGAATACTTCAAACATTTGAAATCGGTGATGAAATTCTTGTATTTTTGAATACAGATTATGATTCTGACAGAACGCCGTTTAATTCGTATTCAGTCGGCGAGCCCGATGTTTTTACAAAAACAGAAAACGGAACTTATTTCAATATATATTACGGCGAAATAACAATTGATGAATTGAAAAAAGAAATAGGATTTGAAGAAGAAATTAATTGAAAATTGTTTGAGAAATGAGAATAGTCGAATTATTTTATTTTAATACGGTAATCCCATTTCCGCCAACTTCATTTTTTCTTCGAAATCTTTTTTTGCTCTGATTTTTAACTGTTCGATTTCTTCCAAATCTTCGGGAGTTAATTCAATTTCACATCCGGTTGGTCTTAAAAAATCATCGAATGGTCCGTATTTCACATAATCACCTTTGAATTTCTTTTATGTCATACAATATTACTTCTATTACTTTATTTTTCGAACTCTTAGTTAAATGTTTTGAAATATCTGCAATTAAATATTCTGATTTTCTTGGTCTTATGATTTCAAATTCACTGTCATCTATTTTTAAAGCTTTCATTGTTGGCGTAATTTCTAATCGAAAAATAATCGGATTATTTTGGTTTGTGTATCGCAACGCGATTTCCAACTGTAAACTAAAACTTCCATAAGCATCTTCAATGTATTTTGTTTGAATTTTGTGATTTTCCGGAAGCCAATCCACATTTTCAACGCCTCTGTAAATGAAAGGATTTCCTAAAATTCTTCCTTTTTCAATCGCAGAATCCAAATTTTGAAGATTAAAATCAATCAGTTTTTGCTCTTCCTTTGTCATATAATCATAAAATTTCTGAGACCGGCAGCAAGAGTTAATGACGTAGCAATATGATTTTTGTTTCCAATTTTTTGGAATTTCAAAACTCCAATCTTGTTTTTGGTCATTCCAGGGATGAACATCTTGGTAATTGGAAAGCGCCGCCATTTCAGAGGACGTTAATTCTTCCAATAAAAAACAAAAAAAATCAGGTAATTTTTCCATAACGGAAAAATTTGAAAATAAATTTTAAGCAAAGCGATTTTTTCAAAATCGCAATTTTTATATTCTTATTCTTTCAATCAGTTTTTCGGCGGCAATCCGATTGCATTTATCAATTGAATCAGCTCGGTAAACGCTGCAATTTCGTATTCCAAAACTTCTTCTTTTGTCATGCTTGCCGACATTTCGCCGTCAACAGAAAGCGTATCAGGACCGCGGCGAACAATTCGCTTTGATTTTTCGGGAATTAAAATTTCCTTGATCTCTTTTTCATGAACAAAACAGCGCCCCGGAATCAAAACCGTTTCTTTGATTTCGGTTTGGTCTAATTTTCTGAAATCGTCGGCTGTAATCAGACAGGCGATATCTTTCTCGGCAGCAATGACATTTACAGTTCCGCCGAGTTTAGAAAATATGTCTGATAAACGATCGGCAGCGGTTTTGCTTGTAATAATCGTTGCTTCCATGTTGATTTTCGGAAGTTTTTCCAAAGCTTCCGGCACATTTCGAATTGCAAAAGGCGAATCCAAAAGCGGGTCTTCCAGCGGCGTTCCCGAAATTCTTAAATTCGGGTGAGCGGCAGTGGCGGTTCTGACAATATTTCGGAATTCTTCAATTGTGTGTGAAATAATTCCGGGAATCACAGGCTCGTTTCCTAAAATCAAACCGTTTTCGGTTTTATTTGCAAACCGCATCAAAAGAGCGCCTTTTGAGCCGACTTTTTCAAGCCAAGTCAAAGTTTCATCTAAAACTGCGCCGTCGTTTGCGCCGGGAACAAGAACGATTGCCGCGTAAACATCGCAGAATCCGCACAATTCTTCAAAAACTTTGAGCGACATTTCCGGTGTCGGGTCGTGCATGTATTCTTTTCGAAGTTCGGGATTTGATGAAAAAAGAGTGAAATTAACTTCTTTAATTCCGGCACTTTTCAAAAACGGCGCTTCGTTTCCGTCAAAGCCTTTGCCGCTGGTGTATCCGATTTTAACGGGAAGTCCGAAATCTGAAAGAAATGAAAGAAGCGGCAAAAATTCAGGATAACAGCTAACATCTCCGCCTCCCGTTATCACAAATCCGGTGACGTCGTTTTCTTTAATATTGTAAAGCTTGGCAGCGGTTTCATCTAAAACAGATTGCATTGACTTGAATCCGCTGTGTGATTCTCTGACGCTTCGCGTGCAGTAATCGCAGCCTTTCAAAAAAGGCGGGCAATATTTACAGCCGAGCGGCTCGGTTTTGCCGACTTTTTTGAAATAACAATATTTGCAGAATCCGCGGCAATCCGTTCCGGGATTTCCGCCGACATCAACTAAAATTTCCATACAGCATAGAAGGATATTTTATATTTAAACTATTCATCAATCGGGAGTCATCATTTTCGAAATTAAGCTCAATCGCCTTTTCATTTCAAACTTTCCGGAAGCATCAATAAAAACGGTAAAATTCGATTATCATCAACGTTGCTATAAGTTGAGCCGAGCAGCGTATTGACATTATAGCGGTCTTTGTTTTCAGAATAATATTTTTCCGACGGCAGCTTCATGTAAACTTTGCCGAGTTTTTCCGCTAAAAACCATTTTTCAAGCAAAATCGCGGCTTTCATATTGTTTTTCACAAACGGGTGAATCAAGTAAATTTTCAAATGAATCAGCGACGCGTGATAAAATATTTCGGAAAGCGACAGCTCTTCTCTTAAAAGCTGTCGAATTTGTTGAAAAAGCGCCGTCATAAGCGGCGTCACATACTCCGATTCGGGCGGTTTGTAAATGCGTCTTCCGCGTTCGTTAAAAATTGCGACAGGAACGCGCCTGTAAGCAACCGTCATTGTTTTTTTGTTCGGTCCTTCCAATATTTCAGACAAATAGTAAACAATTTCATGGAAATTTTGCTCCGTCAATTCTTTTTGGCAGGCAATTTTGTATGCTGAAATTCCGCGCACAATTTCATCTTCGCCGACGTCTTTTGAAGGATTTTTCTTTTCCGCTTCCCACAAATCAAATGCCAATCGGCAAAAAACATCTTCCTCTTCTTCAATTGATAAGTTTTCGAATTTTTGTTCAAATTCGTTTGCTGCCGATTTTAATTTCCTTCCGGCAGCGTCATTATATTTCATGAAAAATTTCTTATCGGTAATTTCCATTGACTTTTCCTCAAAACAATTAGCGTTTTTCATTTTATTTAATCGTGCAGGTTCAAGTTATTATTTATTTTTAAAACTCAAACAAATTTTTCTGTTTCGGTTTTTCTTTTACCCAAGCCCGATTAATCTCTTTCATTTTGTAAAGCAATCCGTGTTTTTCACACGCTTCTTTGAAAATCAAACTCAGCTCTTTCGCATTCTTACAATTGCAAATATACTGCTCTTTGTAATTTTCCATATACCGCTCTTTCAATCCGGGATAATGTTTCTCCAAATTTTCATAATAATAATCGCGGCTGCCTTTTCGAAGTGTCATTCCGAATCCGTAGCATAAAACATATTTCGCGCCGTTTTCAGCCGATTTTTCAACAACTTGCCGAACATTTTCTTCAAAATCAGTGATAAAAGGCAAAATCGGATTCATGTGAACGCCTGTAAAAACTTCAGCATCCGCCAATTTTCGAATCGCTTTAAATCGATCAGCCGGCGATGAAACATTCGGCTCGATAATCTTGCAGATTTCAGAATCCGCCGTCGTTATCGTTATTCCGACATTTACGGAAGAATGCGTTTGGATTTGAGAATAAATATCGGCGTCGCGAGCGGCGAGAGCCGATTTCGTAATCACGCCGACGCCGCATTTATATTTATCAAAAAGGCGAAGCGCTCCTCTTGTCAATTCCAATTCCTTTTCAAAAGAATTATAAGGATCACTCATTGAGCCGGTTCCGATAATCCTTTCAGACAGATTTGTTTTTCTTTTTTGCAGTTCCTGCTCTATTTTATTAAGCGCATCTTCTTTCGCATGCACTTTCCCGAAATCGCCTTCCGGTCTTCCGCCCCGATAGCATTCGCTTCTCGAATCGCAATAAATGCAGCCATGGTCGCAGCCGCGGTAAATGTTCATCATATGCGTAAATCCGAACATGTCGCCGCCGGCTTTGATCGGCAAAATCAATTTTTTGGCAGAAATATAATCCATCGCTGATAATTTCAAAAATAATTATTTAATCGTTTACTGTGCGCAGTGAAATTATTTTTCCATCACGCCGAGTTGAATCAGTTCGCGGTTAATTTTCTCGGCGGCTTTCGTTTCGGCATCCGTTTTTGTTTTCCCGAGTCCTTCGCCCGATATATCTTCTTTCAAATTTGTTATTTCTTTTGGAAGAATGTAGCCCATCACAAACGTTTTATTGTGAGGCGGACCATCGGATGAAATTAAAAACGAGTCCGGTCGGAATCCGCCGTAGTGCTGCTGGCAGAATTCATAAAGGCGGACTTTGGGAGAAACCAAATTTTTCATTTCCTTTTCGGCTTCGTCTTTACTGACAATGAATTTGTAAACAAATTTTTCAGTCGGAATCATGCCGCCGTCCAAATAAATTGCACCGACAACCGCTTCTAAAAAAGTCGAATTCATTTTCTTTGATTTTCCGAAAACTCCTTTTTCAACAATCAAATATTCATCCCATTCATTTTTTTGAACAATTTTCTCAAGTTTTTCATCGCAAACCAAATGAGATTTTAAATTTGTTAATTCTCCCTGATCCAATTCTTCATAATTTTTGAACAAAAACTCGGACACAATTAAATCTAAAACCGCATCTCCGAAAAATGCCATTTTTTTGTTCAGCGATTGATTCCGAGCTTCCGAAAAAAGCATTTTATTCTGAAATGAATAACCGATTACGGTCTGCGTTGTTTTGGTTTCATTCGGCTTCTTTTCAAATTGATTTTTTGATTCCGTTTTCAATTGAAAATCCGCCTCCCGTTGAGTCATTTCTTTTTCATTTTCATTTGTTTTCATTTTTTTCTTTCCTTTATCTCCATGTTGACGGCATGATAAAAAAATTTATTTCTTTATACCTCGTTTAGTCTGCATGGAAGATATGAAGGCATTTTTGCAACAAACTTACAGCATGATCCTTGAGCGACTGCGGTATGCCGAAGCAAAAAATACAATTGTTGTTACGCTTCTTGGTGTTCTCATCGTCGGCGCATTCCGTATTTACAATGAAACGCCCGATCGTTCTCCGATTGCAACTGCTTATTTCTGTCTCTTTCTTTCCTTCTCGGTTATAGCAATCTGCATTGCGCTGTCTTCGTTTATGCCGAATCTGAAACTTCATTATCTTTACAAAACAAAAGACCCGCTCAGCACAGACAGTTTGATTTATTATGAGCATATTTCCAAATTCAATGACGCCAAATCGTATGTTGACACTGTGAATCATATTTATTTCAACGACGAAGCGACTCCGGGAAATCTGGATTATGATATCGGGACACAGATTATCTTGAATTCCCGCTCCGTTTATCGTAAATCTCTTTTGTCTTATTATGCGATTGTTTTTTCAATCTGCGCTATTTTAACGCCCGTTGTCGGCGGTCTTTTTTTGATTCTCCATCATTATTTCTATTGGACTTCCGAAGGCGGCCGCACAAGATTGAAGTTCGGTCGAAGACATATTATTAAAGAAGAAATTAAAGAAATTCGAAATCATTCGCATGATTTTATTAAATATTTCAAGCCGATTTTGCCGAAGAGAAAACCGCGCAAAAGTTCTGTTCATGAACAAACTTCAAGCAATAATAAAACTGATGAAGAAATTTCTTCGCAAAATTCAAAAGCCGAATGAATTTGTTTGCCAACATCTTTATATATAACAAATTCGTTTTCGGTTCGTCTTACTTATTAACAAGCCGAAAATTCAGCTTGTCTAATATTAATCCGGTGAGAAATCGTAGGA
>JGI996J12353_1000092_pt1 | contig 27502 bp, 28 predicted proteins | sample IntmicLarv5ML5BL_FD_12353 | JGI IMG/M metagenome (IMG submission 12353) | reverse complement strand
CAATTGAAGCGGCTCGCGGTCACAATGTTCACGCAGCTGTTGTCGGAAAAGACGGACGCATTGTCAATTACAGCGCAATTGTTGCAACAACTTGGAACATTCCAATCATCGGTCAGGCAACTGTCGGCAACCACTACAAGTTCGCCGAGCACGTTGTTCGCGCATACGACCCGTGTATTTCCTGCGCAACTCACATGATTGCAAAGGATTATGACGGAAACACCGTCGAGGAAAAGACGTTCAAATAATGTCCCGAATTTTTCCGAGGATTCCAACATAAAACTCGAATAATTAAAAGGTAAAAGAAAGTTCAGGTGGCAGACATTATGGCGGAATATCTGGAGAAAGAAATATTGGTATTGGGCTGCGGAAATATCCTTTTGGCAGACGACGGATTCGGATTTGCGGTTGTTCAGCGTTTAAATGAGCTGAAAAGTTCGCATCCGATATTGGAGTCGGAAGAAATAGGAATTATTGATGCAGGAACCGGTGCTTCTCATTTCATATTATCATTAATTGATGAAGAATCGCGTGTCAAAAAAGTCATTATTATTGATATTATCGATTACGGTTTAGAGCCGGGAGAGATGACAAAACTTTATCCGGAAGACTTGCCGAAAATCCCGAAATATCATATTGACGCCCATGACATGCCGCTTGCCGGAATGCTGACAGAAATGAACGAAAAATACGGCATCGAAATCGTTGTCGTTGGCTGTCAGTACAAATATTTGTCCGCACCGGACATTTGTTTGGAGCTTTCCGATGAAGTGACTGCTTCAATTAATAAGGCTGCCGAAATGGTATTGGAAGAGTTGGAGAAATAAATAAGGGACGAAGTAAAATCATTCATTTGAATGAATTTGAAATGAAAAGGGTGATTAAATTGGTAAGAATTTCACATGTCCACATGAGCGGATGTACGGGCTGCTTGATCTCGTTTGCAGACACTTACGAGAAACTCCCGGAGATTTTAAGCGCTGTGGATCTCGTTTACGCAATTACATTAGCGGACGAATTAACAAAAGTGACAGAAACTGAGGATAAAATCGTCATTGAGCGCGTTTATCCTGACGACGTCGATATTGCATTGGTGGAAGGAAGCGTTTGCTTGGATGACCACCACGCTGTTGAATTAATCAAAGAAGTGCGCGAAAAATCAAAATTAGTTGTCGCACTCGGATCATGCGCCGCAACAGGCGGTGTGACTCGATTCGGTCGCGGCGGTCAAAATCCGCAGCCGACACACACTGCATTTGTTCCGGTCGCAGAAGTTGTTAAAGTTGACTTTGCAATGCCCGGATGCCCGCCGTCAACAGACGCCATTGTTAAATTCGTGATGGCTGCGCTTGAAGGCGATATGGATTACTTGGAATTATACGCAGACTTCGTGAAACATACCGATGCCAGCGGCGACAGCTTGATCAAACAAGTTATCAGTCAAGGATTATGTATGGGCTGCGGCACATGTGCGGCTGCTTGCCAAATGCGTGCAATTTCGATGCAGGAAGGCAAACCCGATGTTCGCATGGAAATGTGTATCAGCTGCGGTGCTTGTGTTCTTCAATGTCCGAGAATCCGAATGCCGAAAGCAAACAAAATTTTGGAGGTGTAAATCATGACAAAATTAATCGGTGACTACATTTCAATTATTTCTGCACGCTCCACGGATCAGGAAATCTTACAAAGATCTCAAGATGGTGGAATTGTGACAGCCGCATACATTTACGGTCTTGAAAACGGACTTTTGGACGGCGTTATTGTTGCAGACACAATCAAAGGCTTCAAACCGATGCCGAAAATCGCAAAAACACGCGCAGAAGTTCTTTCCGCACGCGGAACGAAATACTCGCTCAGCCCGAACGTGTCTTTAATTAAAGATGCTGTGAAGGAAAACGCTCTTGAAAAAGTCGGTTTTGTCGGAACACCCTGTCAGGTTATCGCTGTGAAAAAGATGATGCAGTATCCTGCCGCATTCCGTCATACAGCTGAAAATATCGGTCTTGTCATCGGCATTTTCTGTATGGAAAACTTCCCTTACAACGGCATGAAAACACTTGTCGAAGAGTATGCCGGCATTAAAATGGATGATGTTTTGAAAACAGATATCGGCAAAGGAAAGCTTTTTGTTTACCCGAAAGACGGCAGTGAACCGATTGCAATTCCGATTAAAGAAACCATGCCTTACGAACAGAAATCCTGTCACGTTTGCATGGATTACACATCAGAATACGCTGATATTTCAACAGGATCTGTTGCTTCTCCGGATGGCTGGAGCACAGTTCTTGTCAGAAACCAAAGAGGCAAAGACTTCATTGACAAAATGATCGCCGCCGGAAAATTAGAAACCCGCCCGGTTGACATGGAAGGAAAAATCGGTTTCCCGTTACTTGAAAAATTGTCAAACGACAAGAAAACAAAGAACGCCAAAGAAATCGAACACCGCATTGAAATGGGACTTCCTGTTCCGTATTAAATGTAAAAATTGATTTAAATTCAAGGACAGAAATTCTGTCCTTTTTTTCATTTTTATTTGATTTTGCTGTTTTTTTCTCGTTTTTTTGCTTGTTTTTCACTTTTGTTTTTATTTTTGCTTTCACTTTTGCTTCTGTTCTTTCATTTTTGTTTCTGCTTATTGGCTTTCATCCGCTTGAATTAAATATTTAAATATTAAAAGCGAGTAGTTTAATGAACAAGTATTATGTTTAGAATAAAAACTAAATATATTTAAACAACCAAGCAATAAGCATTTAATATAGATTTTTGCATATTTTTCAAAAAAAGCAGAAATAAACTGAAAATTTTATCAAAACAGTTTGTATAAAAACAGAAGGAGAAGAGTCATGGCAAATTTTTCAAAGTACTTAGGAAAAGAAGAACGTGTCCTCAATTCAATTGATATGAAAGATGAAACCGTTTGGGCCAATAATAACGCAGCGGCTTCGGAATACAAAAGTTGGACAACTTTGGTCATTACCAACAAACGTCTTTTTTCATTAAGCCGAAGAAAATTAAGTATGAAGGAATTCCGTTTGGAAGACATTGTTTCGAGCGGATGGACATACCGCCCGCAATGGGGAAAAATACTTTGGGGACTTGTTTTTTTAATTGCGGCAATTCTTGTCTATATCAACATTGACGCAATCGGATATTACACGGCGCAATTGGGCGCGATATACTTCGGAACGCATACGGATCCCGATGTTGTTGCAATGCTGACATCTTGGGCATTTTACGGCTCAATCATTCTTGCGATTTTATCAATTATTTGCTTCTTCTCTTATTTCTTGCTGAAAAGAACAACATTGAGAATGACAACCAAAGACGGAAGAGAATATATGTTCCTTCTTCGCGGCCGCCGTCAGCAAATTGATGATTTCCGCATGGCTGTTCAAGATGCAAAGGATTTGTATATTGAAGAAACCGAAAACCGCTATTTCGATAAGATGAGAACGGTTTTGTTCGACCAATCCAATTACGAATACGCATTAAAAAACGCTCAAGCAACGGAAATGCCGATCGGCGAATCTGAAACTGAGAAATTGAAGAAAGAGGAATATATGCTGTGGGAGCGCAAAAATGCAAAATTGAGCGCTGCTGCAAAAGCGGAACAAATCGGAGCAAGCGAGCAATATTTGCTTCCCGAAATTGTGATGCAATTGAATTCCGACGGGACGCTTCAATTGACCGATTCCGGTTCCGACAAATTTGCACTCAATGAACAAAAACAATTGGGTTCAGGCGCGTCATCTCAACTCGAATTTACATCGAAATTAATCGAAGCGCCGCTTTCTGCCAAAACAGCGGATTTGTTTGAGCAAATGGGATTCGAAGTNTCAATATTAACAGCAACCGACGCGGATTTGCTTCTCTATAAAGACAATGTTCGCTATGTTGTGATTGCCGATGAAGATGAATTCGGTCCGATTACGGAAGAAAAAATCGAAAAAGCAATTCATGCGAAACATCAATACAAAACAGATATCGGATTGTTGGTTTCTGCCGGCGATTTAACCGATGAAATTCAAGAATACGCAAATCAAAACAATATTAAAATTGTTTACATTAAAAAAGCAGAATAATTCAAAATCTGCTTTTTCTTTCTTTTTTATTTTCTTTCATTTCTTTCTTTTTTTTCGTTTTTTGCTTCATTTTGTCTGATAAATCTTTTAAATTTAGTCTGCTTTATCGAAGTATTATGACGATTTACAATCAATTAAAAGATCTTCAAGCGGAATCAAAGAAATTCATTTACGCTGAAACCGACCATCCTTCTTTTTTTTACTTTGTCGAGTATTGCGGAAAAATTAAAACGATAACCGGCAAGATTTTTCAGGATTCGGAGGAAATTGATGCTGTCGAAATTCCGACGGAAGGAAACAATTTGATTACTGTTCAGGCGGTTCGTTCCGTTTCTCAAAAAATAATGAAAGAGCAGAAAATAATTGCAAAGTCGGTTGAGCTTCCGACATCAAGAGCTTGGACTGCTGCCGGAATTAATGAAACGATTACAAGAATCAAAAATCAAGAGCAAATATCGCTTTCAAAAATTGAAAATTTGGATCGAATCGAATCATTGATTTCAACAAAAATAACGATCGGGACTTACAAATCTGTTCGTCAGATGTTTGCCGATTCTTTAAGAGAAAAACAAGTGAATCCGAAATTTTCCTGCAAAGCTTTAATTCCGGTCAAATATCGTCTTTTTGTCAGTCAGGAAGAAATTCAAACGATGGACCGTTTGATAAGCATTGTCGGCGACATGAATGAAGACGGAATTTCAGAAATTGAAAACATGAATTATATCGAATTTAAGTATTCAGCATTGATGTTTGTGACGGCGCTTCGATTAATTTATGAATTCCCGCCGAATTATGAAATTTATCGTTTCTGCTCAACGCTTCCGAAAAATCCGAGCGAGAATTCGGAATTAGTGCAAAAGCTGGAAGATTTAATCTTTTTTGCGGATTCCAAAATGCTGAATATGATGCGGCTGGCTAAATTATATGATAAATACGAGCAGTATGAAATGAAAGTTTTGGAAGGCAAATGAATGAATTACGAATTTGATTTTGAATTGAAACTCAAAATCAAATTTAAAAAAAATAATTTATAAAACAGATTTAGAAAAAAGAGACGAAATAATTAAATCCCGCAAAATGATTTCATAATTATGAGTCGAAGAAACACTTTTTTCTCTTTAATTTTAGCAGTATTGCTTTTGACATCTCTTTTTTCGGGCTGCGTTGACATCGGAATTCAGACGCCCGATTCAAACGGTTCTTTGAATGATTCGAATCAATCGAATTTAACAAATCAGTCAAATTTAACAAATCAAACGAATTCAACGCCGACGGATTCCGAAAATACAGGAAACGGCACCGCATTATCATCGAGTCAGATTGCGATTTCTGCATTTAATATTCAAATTTTCGGCGTTTCAAAAGCTGAAAAAGACGATGTGATGGATGTTTTGGCAAAAACAATTCGTCGTTATGATATTGTCGGGATTCAGGAGATTCGAGATGCAAGCGGCACATCGCTTCCGAAATTGGTTGAATTAATCAATTCGGGAACAGATGAAAACGGCAAACCTCTGAATTATGATTATGTTGTCAGCGACCGCCTCGGCAGATCAACAAGCAAAGAACAATACGCGTATATTTACAACGCAGATTCTGTTTTTGTTGCCAGCGAGCCGTTGGTTTATCCTGAACCTGATGGTGATTCTTTTGAAAGAGAGCCGTATATGGTGACTTTCAGATCAAACACGGGAACGTTTGACGCGGTTTTAATTTTGATTCACACAAAGCCCGACGATGCCAAAAATGAGATTGATGAATTGGATAATGTTGTTAAATACGCCAAATCCATTTATCACGGTCAGGAAAATTACATTATTATGGGCGACTTTAACGCCGACGGCTCTTATTTCAATGAAAAGGGCGATTCGGCTTTGAAATCTGATGATTATATTTGGCTCATCGGAAACGAAGTTGTCACAACTACAAAAACGCAAAACACGTATGACAGAATTGTGATTACAAAATCGCTCGCGCCTTATTTCACAAATAATTCCGGCGTTTTTAATTACAGCGCCGAATATGGATTGAATGAAACAGAAACGTATGCGGTTTCCGATCACTATCCGGTTTATGCTGATTTTTGGGTGGTTATCGGAAATTGGTTCAGGGTTTTGTTTATGAATATGAACCAAAATTCAAACTTGATTTAAAAAAAGATATAAAACCGCTTAAAGCGGTTTTTATATTAAAATTAAGAGATAATCGACCCTTGAGAGAAACGTGCTCCTGCGGAAACAACAGCCCCAGACCTAACAACAGAACCCTGACCTATAACAGCCCCATCTCCAATGAAAGCATTTGAATTTATAACCGAACCCTGACCGATTCTTACATTAGATCCAATTATTACGCCGGATTCGATGACAACGCCTTGTCCAATGACTGTATTGGAACCGATTGTAACATTTTGTTTAATTATGGAACCTTGTCCTATTTGAGCACTTGGGGAGATATATCCAGCTTGTGCATTTCCTTTTTGATTAGAAAGCGAATCTGAATCAGCATTTACATTTACCTCAATACAACCCATCACACACACAATCAAAATTAACATCATAAAATATAACGGAATTTTACTCATATTCATTCACCAAATAACACAATTTTTTAATTTTTTAAAGGATTTTGCCCGTCAACTAATTCTTTATATCTCGGGTCTAATTCAAACGCCATTTCAAAGGCTTCTTCTGCTTTTTCTTTTTCGTCTAAAACTTGAAGCGCGATTGCTTTTCCGAAGTAAGCTTCGGCAAGGGGCTCGATGTCGATGGCTTTGTCATAAAGTTTGACAGCTTCGTCGGGGAATCCAGTTTGAACGTAAACGAATGCGGCTTCCATGTAAGCAGGAACAAATGTCGGGTCGATTTCAATAGCTTCACGGAAACAGCCGGCGGCGTCATCGAATTGACCGAGAAGAGCGTGCGTGCAGCCGCGGTTGAACCAAACATCAACTTGCTCGCCGTCGATTTCGGAAGCTTTGATGAAACAGGTTAATGCGTCTTCAAATTGACCGATTGCGTTGTGTAAAATGCCTTTGTTGTTCCAAGCGTCATCGAATTCGGGGCGAAGCTCAACGGCTTTTGCATAAGCAGAAAGTGCGTTTTCGGGATCGGCAAGGGAATCGAGAGCTAAGGCTTTGTAATACCAAACATCCGGATTTTCGGCGTCGCTTTCAAGTGCTTTATCGAACTCGAAAACGGCTTCGTTGTATTTACCGAGAGAGCCGAGCGCGACTGCTTTTCCGAAGTGCGCTTCTTTGTAATCGGGGCGAAGAGAAACGGCTTTGTCATACGCTTCAATTGCGTTTTCAAATTTTCCGAGTTCGCCGTAAGCAATTCCTTTTCCGAGCCACGGATTCGGGAAATCGGGATTGAAAGAAATGCTTTTGTCAAAATATTCCAATGATTCTAAAAGGCGGCCGCTTTCCATTAAAGCGTAGCCGGCGCCGTTTAATAATGTTGCATCAGTTGGAGCGATTTCGATTGCTTTTTGATAAACGGCAAAGGCTTCGTCCTTTTTACCGAATTGACTCAAAACGCTTGCCTTACTTCGCAAAAGATTGATATTTTCGGGTTCAAGCTCAAGACCGCTGTCAAAAGCTTCTATTGCATTCTCCGGCGAGCCGACCATTGCCAAATCCATTGCAATTTTCATCCATTTTTGAGCTGTCACTTCTTCGCCTTCGGCGAACGGGCAAGCCATATCGTCATCAGAAGGGGTAAACATATTCAATTTATGATCAGACATAAAAAAACCTCTTTTTTAATGAAAAACGATTCAGGTATATAATAAGGCATCTCTAAGAAAATAAAATCCGACGGCTCGGGGTTACGGATATAAATCATGACTTCCTTGTCTGATTTATATTGATTTTTATTTGATACGATTTTGATAATATGTTTTTCGGGTGATTCGTTGGAGACAAAAATTCCGATTTTGACGTTTGATTCTGTTTCGAAAGCTGTTGCTGAAATTTTAAAGATTTCGGAAACGACGCTTCCAGACGACACGGTTGCCGCAATTGTAAATGCTGCAAAAACGGAGTCTGACCCGATTGCAAAAGCACAATTGGAATCCATTTTGAAAAACATTGAAATTGCGGGAAAAAAGGAAGCGCCGATTTGTCAGGATACAGGTATATTCATTTTTTTCGTTGAAATCGGTCGCGAGCTTCGTTTGGATTTTGATTTGGAAGGCGCGATTCGCGACGGATGCGAAAACGCTACAAAAACAATTCCGCTTCGCCCGAATGTTGTTGATCCGCTGACGCGGCATAATACAAAAAACAATCTCGGCGACGGGCTTCCTGAAATTAATTATTCTTTTGTTTCGGGAAATTCTTTGAAAATTACGGTTGCTCCCAAAGGCGCCGGCTCTGAAAATATGAGCGCGCTGAGAATGTTTACGCCGACAGAAATTCCGAAAATCAAGGAATTTATTGTCAAAACCGTTATGAATGCAGGCGGCAAACCGTGTCCGCCGATTGTCATCGGCGTCGGAATCGGCGGCTCTTTCAATCAATGCGCGAAATCTTCAAAGGAAGCATTATTGGAAGAACTCAGAACGCCTGAAAATCATAATTCGTTTGAGCGTGAAATTTTGGACGCTGTCAATGCGCTCGGTATCGGCTGCATGGGACTCGGCGGCGACACAACTGCGCTTTCCGTTCGGATTAAAAAATCTTCCTGTCATACGGCATCGCTTCCGGTTGCCGTCAATATTCAATGCTGGGCAAATCGCCACGCAACAGCGATTTACAACGGCGGTGACAAAAATGAATGAAGCGGCAGGAATTCAAGATCAAAGCGAACAAAAAACATATCGCTTAACAACGCCGCTTTCAAAGGAAGATATTCTTCAACTCAACGCCGGCGATATCGTTTATTTGTCGGGAACTGTTTTAACCGCGCGCGATGAAGCGCATTTGCGGATTTTAGAATTTGACGAAGAAAACAAACCGCTGCCGTTTGATTTGGAAAATTCCATCATTTATCACTGCGGTCCTGTGATGGAAAAATCAGAAAACGGCAAATGGAATGTTGTTGCCGCCGGTCCGACGACAAGCGACCGCATGACAAAGATGACGCCCGAAGTTTTAGAATCGCATGAAATCCGCGCGCTCATCGGCAAGGGCGGAATGGAAAATCTGTCAGATGTATTCGCTCAAAAATGTGTTTATTTGTCTTACACGGGCGGCTGCGCCGCCTTAGCCGTCGATATGATTGAATGTGTCAACGGTGTTTCGTGGGAAGATTTGGGAATGCCGGAAGCTGTTTGGAATTTAACTGTTAAAGAATTCGGTCCTTTGATTGTCGGAATGGACGCTCGCGGCAATGATATTTTCAGAGACGTGAAAGAAAGAGCCGAAACTGTTTTTTTGAAAATGATTGAATGAAATCAATCATTTTCGTTATTAAAATAAATGATTTTTCGAGTAATATGAACAATTACAAACGATAAAGAAAACAGAACCAAAATATGAATGGAATCAATAAGAGCCGAGTCCGCCTCATATACAAATCCATGTATGATATAGGACAATATCGGGAACATTAAAATGATGAAAGCAGACAATATTAATTTTAACTGCAAATTTTTGATTTTTTCAAACTGTTGAAATTTGAATAAAGTCATTTCGGCAATCACTCCGCAAGCAATTGCAATAGTTGTTTCAAAACCAAGTAAATTTATTTTTAGAAAATAAACCAGTAAGCTGACAGCAAATGTAATTAATACACATGCAATAGGTAAAATTGTCTTTTTCTGATTATTCATAATTATACCTCAAACAATGAAGACGATTATTAAGAAAGCTCAAAAAATAAAATAACCGTAATAATGAATAGAACAAACGCTAATCCTCGATACAATAATTTTCTTTGCGGGTTTGTGAAGCTTGATGCAACGAAATAAGCAGTGCTTCCGTTGATGATACCAAATGCAAGGAAAACGAAAGATATTATTGTAAAATTAGAAAGAACAAAAATATCTGAAATTAAGGTAATGCCCTTAATCAATTCGACAATCCATAAATGGAAAGGAAGGCTGACCCAAATTAAAAAGCCCAATAGAAAGGCTTTTTTCGGACGGCGCAAAACAGCCCCGTAAATAATGCTGCCGAAGAATAAAAAAAATAAGAAAAAAGGCTCAACATATCGGAATAAAGAACTATTGTTTATGCTTATGATTGTGAGGAAAAACAACGCCCAAATCATTACAAATGCAATTATGTCGATTTTTCCGTTTTGATTGAACAATTGAGTCATATTAATCATTTTTTATTTTGATTTTCTCAGGATAATATGCGTTTATCGAAAGTGCAAACGCAATCAAACAACATATAATCACAGTTCCGAAAACGTAAATAAATCGCCCGAATGAATAGAGATCATTATCAGGCAGCAAACCTGAACGCTTTAAATAAACTAAAGTGATGGCGCACAAAAAAGCGATTAAAACATTGAATACTATTGTCCAAACGCCTGATTTGTATTTTTTCTCATAGAAGAAAGAAACTGCAAAAGCAAAAGAAATCATTCCCAACTGCGGTAAATAATAAGTCGCGGATTCATCACTCAAACAGAGATAAATGAAAAAGCACAAAATAAGAAACGCAACAGCGGTTAAGATTCTGAACGGATTCATAATTATTCATTATTCCTGTATAACATAAAGGATTATGGATTACATCTTAAAAAAAGGTTAATTGTTGTGCAATTAACCTAAAATTAATTTATACTTCTTCATTTGCAATCCACCGAATCCTGTCAAAATCTTTGATATCGGATTCCATGATTTTTTTGTATAAATCGACTTCATTCAACGAACTCAAACCGTGTGTATCAAAATCTTCCAAGTGAATTCGAGAATCAGTCGATCCAATAGTACACCGACCGTCTTGGTGTGTTACTGTAATAAAAAGATAGACTTCGCCGACTTCAATCAAAGAATCATCGGATTCTAAAAAGCCGGAGCGTTCGTGATAATATTTTTCAAAGAAATTTAAGCTTGCTCCGCTCCCTTGAATCAACTCTTTGAGAACATAAAATTTAGTGTAATGACCACCGATTTGTTTAAGCTCAATTTCATTTTTGAGAGCAGGTCCCTTAATCAATTCAATAATTTCAACATCATAAAGATTGTAAGGATAGGGAAGCTCATGTTTCTGAGCTTGATAATTTCCATTATGCTTAACAACTCTTCCAATGAAAATATGGTCTGAAAAAGCAATATTAAATTCATCGGAGACTTTACCGTATTTTTCAATGTCGGCATCGGAAGCTTCGATCATTTCGATTGTGCCTGCTCTTATCCGATGATAATCTTCTATTGTGACATCTTGATGATAATCCTCAGCCATTGTTTTCTTGAATATTTGGAAATCATATTCTTCCTGCTCAGCTTCTGACATTTTATTATAATCTTCATGAGAAAGCCTTTCGTTTTGAGAGCCGTCGTCGGAGGAAATACATCCGGCAGAAGCAAACAATAAAAAAAGCGATAAAACCAAAAATAAAATTAAAAATTTATTATTTATTGAAAACATTTGAATCACCCGCGATAATAAATTATTTTTTAAGATTATATAAATATTGAGTAAAATCCATCTATTTTTAATTAAAATTTTAAATCAAAATTAATTGAAAATTTAATTGATTCCTGAAAGAAAGTGAATTACTCCTGCAAATACAAAAACCAATGACAAAATGAAACAAGGTACACAAAGTGAGTTTTTCTTCGAAAAAAGGTACGCGGAAAATCCGGAAAATAATCCGGCAAATAAGCCGATAAGAGTCTCAGTAACATAATATGAAAACACTCTTTGAATTTCTGCGTCAGATTCATTGTGAAACAAAACAACAGCAAAGATTATCGGAATCAAAGCGCCCAATAAACCGGCAAGAATCGGATTTTTCGAATACAATCCGTAGAAAAAACCTCCGAACATTAATAAGAAGCAGATAAAAAAGGTTCCAAATAACAATAAAGGTGAAAATAAAAGCGAGAAAACTATTCCTGAAATGGTCAGCTCGCCGAGCAAAAGAAACAGGGCACATAATATTAAGAGAAAGAAAAAAACAAAAAAATATTTTTCAATTCTTTTTTGTAAGAAAACATAATTGATGCTGCCAATTGTTGTTAAAAGGAATTATTTTTAGATTAACAAAATTATAAACTCTTATAAAATCTAACAGATGATAAGTGTTTTTAATTATCAAATTAAAAAATAGAAATAGGAGAAATAAAAATGAAATTCGGATGTTTATTCGCGGTTAAAGATATCAAAGCGGCACGCGCTTTTTATGAAGAATTATTCGGCTTGACAGTGACCGATGATTTCGGGTTGAATATTGCATTTGATTGCGGGCTTTCGCTTCAGCAGGATTTTGATTGGCTGACAGGAATCCCGAAATCGGAAATAAAGGATAAGGAAAACAACTGCGAACTTTATTTTGAAGCGAAAAATTTCGAAGAATTTGTGAGTCAGCTGAAATCCAAAGGAGATATTTGTTTCCTTCATGATGTTGTTGAATATCCGTGGGGACAGCATGTGATACGATTTTATGACCTCGATAACCATCTCATTGAAGTCGGTGAATCCATGAAATCCGTTGTTGAAAATTTTTTGTCGCAGGGAATGACAATTGCGGAAATCGCCGAGAAAATGGGTGCTGATGAAAGCTCAGTGCAGCGAATGATTCAAGAATGATGAAGAAAATTCGGCAAAATATTCAATTAAGTTTTGTCGTTCCCCCTCATTTTTACATCTTCATTCAAATTTACTGTTTTTATTCTTTGTCTTTTTTTATCAAAGCAATAATTCCTTGAGAAATTAACCCCGTACTCAAAAAGACACAAACACCGGCTAAACCCGCTTTAATCCAATCGGAAGACATATTTCCATTGAAGCCGATTATTACACAAACGAATGCGCCAATAAATAATGCCGCTCCCCAAAAAAGACCAACCGCTTCATCGTATTTTTTCATAATTTTATTCTCCTCATAAATTTCGATACTGTTATCGAAGTTACCAATAACAAAAAGAAGCACATTATATATAATTACGTACATTGCAAATTTCTCAAAATTCGGCAACTTAGAACCCACTCACAACAAACAAATTTAAACAATTAAACAGATTTAGCAAAAGAAAAACAGAAAAAGAAGAAAATTATGGCTGCCGATAAAATTGTAATGCATATCGATATGGACAGTTTCTATGCGTCCGTTGAAATACGCGACCGCCCGGATTTGAAAGAAAAGCCGGTGGTTGTCTGTTCTAAAACCTATTCTTTGGAAAAGGACGCGCCGAGAGGCGTTATCAGCGCAGCTTCCTATCCGGCGCGCAAATTCGGACTTCATTCGGCAATGCCGATTTCCGAAGCGCAGAAACTTTGTTCCGATATTGTTTTTTTCCCGATGAACAAAGTGCTTTACAAACAAGTTTCCGACAGCGTTATTAAAATTATTCAAAAACATACAAAAACGGTTCAGCAAGTCAGTATTGATGAAGCGTATGCCGCATTCAACGACGGCGTTTCAACATTTGAAGAAGCGGCGGCAGTTGCCGAAAAGATCAAAACGGAAATTCTCGCCGTTGAAAGAATTACGTGTTCTGTCGGCATTGCGCCGAACAAATCCGCAGCCAAAATCGCGTCAGGATTTCAAAAACCGAATGGAATGACAATTGTCAAGCCCGATGAATTGGTTGAATTTCTGCACCCGATGTCTGTTTCAAAATTGCCGGGCGTCGGAAAAAAGATGACGGAAACCTTGGATTTGCTCGGCATTCAAACCGTCGGAGATTTAGCGGCAGCAGACAAGCGTTTAATTTATGAAAAAGCCGGAAAGCAGGGAATGGCATTTCAAGACATGGCAACCGGAACAGACGCGGCAGCGGTCATTGAAACCGCCGATGTCAAATCTATCAGCCGATTCTATTCCGTCACGCCGTACACAACGGATTCCGCTGCAATTTTAATCGGCGCCGATTCCGTTTGCGAAGAAGTTCATGAAATTTTGACTCAGAAAAAAATGTTTTTCAAAACAATATCTGTCGGGCTTCGATATGCCGATTTCACAACATCGACAAAATCCAAAAGTCATACCATTCACACCGCCGACATTTTTTTCTTAAAAAGGCACGCGCAGGAAATGTTAGAAGAATTAATCGCCGGAAATGAAAAAGGTAAAAAAGTTCGGCAAATAAATATCGGCGTTTCAAATTTGAAAAAAACAGATTCAAATCAAATGCTGCTGACGGATTTTATTTAAAAATTCGGAATCCGTTTCCATTTTGATTAATATTCAGATTCTAAACTTGGTTTTAAAATTCGGCATTTAAATTTTATTTTGCTTGGTCGAATCTCAATTCTCATTTCACTCACTTCGCCTGCGAAATTCGGATTGAGGCAGCCATTTTGTTTTTCATATGTTTTTTAATTCAACTTTAATTTTTCACTTTTTTGAAGAATCGGCTTTCTTTTGATCCTTTTTCGCCTGCGCCTTATCCTTTTTCGCCTGCTCTTTTTTTTCTTTTTCTTTTTGTTCTTTCAATTCCCTTTCTTCATCAAATTCGCCGCGCAATTTCCGTTCCAAATCACGAACAATATCGCGCATTTGAATAGCACGCTCAAAATCCAGCATTTCGGCTGCCAAATTCATTTCCGCTTCATATTGAATAATTAAACTCGGGATTTCAGCTTTCGGAACATATTTCACATCTGAAATTTCAGCAACTTGCTCACGAATCGGTTTTCGAATCGTTTGCGGTGTAATGCTGTTCTTTACATTGAATTCCATTTGAAGCATGCGGCGACGCTCTGTTTCTTCCATCGCCGATTTGATGGAACCTGTCATTTTATCGGCATAAAGAACAACTTTGGAATTGGAATTACGAGCGGCGCGACCGATAATCTGAATCAGACTTCTCGAATCTCTGAGGAATCCTTCTTTATCGGCATCTAAAATTCCGATGAAACCGACTTCGGGAATGTCTAAACCTTCTCGAAGAAGATTGATACCGACTAAAACATCAAAATTGCCGAGACGAAGATTTCGAATAATTTCCGTTCGCTCAATCGTTTTAATATCAGAATGAAGATACCGCGTCTTAATGCCGGCTTCCGCCAAATATTCCGTCAGTTCTTCTGCCAGCCGTTTTGTCAATGTTGTGACAAGAGCGCGGTCGCCGTTTGCGATAACTTTGTGAATTTCAGCAATAATGTCATCTACTTGTCCTTTAATCGGGCGGATTTCAACAATCGGGTCAACCAAACCGGTCGGCCGAATCACTTGTTCAACGACTTGAGCCGATTTTTTAATTTCATAATCGCCCGGCGTTGCCGAAACAAAAATCGTATGATTCATATATTTTTCAAATTCATCGAATTGAAGCGGGCGATTATCAAACGCGCTTGGAAGCCTGAATCCGTAATCAATTAAGGAGTTTTTGCGTGCGCGGTCGCCGTTATACATGCCGTGAACTTGCGGAAGTGTTTGGTGACTTTCATCAATCACCAATAAAAAGTCGTCAGGGAAATAATCAATCAAACAATACGGCTGCTCTCCCGGTTTTCTTCCGTCAAAGTGCATTGAATAATTTTCAATTCCTTTGCAGCTGCCGGTTTCTCGAATCATTTCCATGTCATAATTCGTTTTTTGCTTTAAGCGGTGTGATTCCAAAAGATCCAATTCAGGCAAGCGATCTTCTAATTCTTCCATAATCGCGTGAATGGCGCGGTCCACTTCGTGTTCGGGAACGACATAATGTCTTGCAGGATAAATGAAAAAGGAATCCATGTCAAAGTTTTTCGTTGCATTCAAACCGTCAATTTCTGAAATTTTATCAATTTCATTTCCAAAAAATTCCACGCGAATCAGATTTTTGTAATAACCGGGCATCACGTCAATCGTATCGCCTTTGACGCGGAATCTTCCCGGCGCCAAATCCAAATCGTTGCGCTCGAACTGACTGTCCACCAATTTGGCAATTAAATCGTTGCGCTTCATTTTTTTGCCGACAACAACTTCAATTCCCATTTGCTCAAAGCGTTCCGGATTGCCGAGACCGTAAATGCAGGAAACCGAAGCGACGACAATCACATCGCGGCGAGAAACGAGAGACGCAGTGGCTTCAAGGCGCATTTGCTCAATCTGCGGATTGATTTGCGAATCTTTTTCGATATACTGGTCCTTTGCCGGAATATAAGATTCCGGCTGATAATAGTCATAATAAGAAACGAAATACTCGACGCGGTTTTCCGGAAAAAACTCTTTGAATTCATTGTAAAGCTGCGCCGCCAATGTTTTATTATGCGCAATAACCAATGTCGGCCGCTGAACTTTTTCAATTACGTTGGCAATCGTATATGTTTTGCCTGAGCCGGTAACGCCGAGAAGTGTTTGAGATTGGTCGCCGCGTTCCACGCCTTCGGCTAATTGAGCAATCGCATTCGGCTGAGAGCCTTTCGGCGTCATATCCGACACAATTTTAAACAGCGGAGAATCCCGATTGCGGGAGCCGAATTCCAATTTCCTTTTTTCGGTCATGTTTTTCAATTCAATTATTATTCAGTAATTCATCAATTATTCACTCAATTGATTATCATCAATTTCGGTTCAGATATATTAATTAAAAATCTGCGCGGTGAAAGTATTGAGCTTCAACGCGTATTTTAGAATAATTAGTCAATGATTAATCAACGATTAATCAATGAATTTTTTCTTATGTTTTGCATAAAGCTGATGAACCATTCCATCAGATAAACCGATAATCGGCGCGTGAATCGTTTGAATATTGCACATTTTGAGAATATGCAAATAGATATAGCAAGCCGGAACAATAACGTCGGCGCGGTCTGCTTTTAATCCGAATTCAAGCATTCTTTCTTCGATTGTGTGTTTGCGAAGCACAGAACACAAATTGCTTAACTCATCGTAACTCAGCGGCTCATTATGAATTTTCTTAGAAAGCAGATACATGCTTCTGATATTTCCGCCGCTTCCGATTCCGATGACATTGTTTCGAGGAACATTTTTCCTGAGCCATTTATCCATTTCGTTCCAAGTGTCTTTTCGAACAAATCCGTCTTTTAAACGAATGCAGCCGACATTGAAAGATTTGGATTTTTTCACGCCGTCGCCGACAAGCGTAATTTCGGTGCTGCCGCCGCCGACATCAATATAAAGATAAGAATAATTCGGGTCGAAATTTTTCTCAATATGATTGGAATAAATGAGCTTGGCTTCTTTTTTGCCGTCAATGATTTTTAACTTGATTCCGGTTTCTTTTTGAATTCTGCGAACAATTTGATCGCCGTTTTTCGCTTCGCGAAGCGCGGATGTCGCACATGCCATGCTGTCCGTGATTTGAAATCCGTCCATGATTTCGCGAAAGCCGCATATGGTTCGAGTCAGCATTTCGATTTTGTTTTTGGAAATTTTTCCGTGAGAAAAAGCATCTTCGCCGAGACGAATCGGAACGCGAAGAAGCGCGACTCGCTCAAAAACCGCATTTCCGTCAGTGACTCGAACTTTCGTCAGCAAAAGACGAATAGCATTTGACCCGACATCGATTGTTGCAAATAACATGATTACTCAACCTTTCAATGAATTTATGAATTAAAATAAGTCTTTCCTTATTTTAAACTCTTGCACTCCTTTTGTGCAATAGATTTTATAAAGGGATAACAGTATAAACAAAACAGCACAATTTGCTGCAAATGTTTTGACGATTCAAAGCAGAAAAACGAGTTAAGCAAATGAAAAATTTAAAAAATAAAAAAAATTAAAACAAAAAACGATTAAAAACGAAAATACAAAATATAAAAAACATAGAACCCGAGTATGAAAGGATACTTTGGAGGTTTAAATAATGAATGCATATGAAAATTATACAAACGAGGACAGCAACAAGTTTTTGTCCAAAGTTTATGTATGGATGTTTATCGGATTGATGCTGACAGCCGTTGCGTCTTTTGCAATCATGAGCAGTCAATCTCTTATGAATTTGTTTTTGGGAAGTAAATCCATTGTTTTTGGTTTGCTGATTTTCCAATTAATTATTGTCATTGCTTTGAGCTGGGCAATTAAATCTTTGCCGCCGGCAATTGCGACGCTTGTCTTTATTTTCTATTCCGTTCTCAGCGGTATTACATTGACACCGATTTTATTGTTCTATGAAATGGGATCTGTTTACGTCGCTTTCGTAATCGCTGCCGGAATGTTTATTGCAATGAGTTTTGTCGGCTATTTCATTAAAAAGGATTTAAGCGGCGTTGGTCGATTTTTAATTATGGCATTAATCGGCTTAATTTTGGCATCTATTGTCAATATGGTTCTCTGCTTTATCCTTCCGAACTTTGCCGCCACCGTCTGGGTAACGTTTTTCTTGAGCATTGCCGGTGTTTTGATTTTCGCAGGTCTCACCGCATACGATACTCAAAAAATAAAAAAGATTGGCGCATCGGTCGATCATGGCGATCCGTTTACTCAAAATTTAGTCATCATCTGCGCGCTGACGCTTTATCTTGACTTTATCAATATGTTCCTGTATCTGCTTCGTCTTTTCGGAAACAGAAGATAATTTTAGAATGGGATTGGAAAATGATTTTTCATTTTCCTTTTTTTGCTTTTTTTATTATTCTCATCTGCCTGTTTTTCGCTTTTATTTCAATTTGTTTTGCTTCTAATTTTTTATTTAATTCTGAGTTGAATCTCAATTCTCATTTCACTCGCTTCGCTCGTGAAACTCGAATTGAGGTGGTTGCGTTGTTTTTAAGGATTTAGGAAAACTTTAATTATTTTTTCAATTTTGTTTTGCCGATTCGGTTAGGACTTTATATTATTGTTTGAAATATCATCGCTATGAAAGATTTTGTAATAATCGGAAACAAAGCCGTTACCGCCGGCAAAATTTCATTAAATGATCTTCCGGGTTCTGCCGGCAGAATGGATGTTTTATGCCGATGCGTCACCGCATCTCTTTTTATTTCGTTCGGAATGCGCCGAGACATTAATGTTCATTTGGTTTTGAAAGGGGAGCCTGGTCCTGAAAAGATTGTTCGCTTCAATGGAGAAACCATGCGCTCATTGAATCCTGATGAAAGAAGTTCGGGGTCTTTGATTCAAAAAGCACTTTTAATCAACGCCACCGATTCGGAACAACAATCAACTCCGGGCGTTTTTGTTCGAACAGGAAATTTGGCGTTGCTTTTAGATGAATTCAAAGCCGAAAGACCGATTTATTATTTAAAAGAAGACGGCGAAGACATTCTTGAAATGATTCAAAATTCTGAAACTGCTGCCGATTTGGAAAACGGTGTTTATATTTTGGGAGACAATCAAGGCGTTTTTGAAGAAGATGAAAAAACGATTGAAAATGCCGATGCTTCAAAAATTTCTGTCGGTCCGCTTTCATTGTTATCAAGTCAGTGCATCACGCTTATTTTGAATGCTTTAGATCGAGCAGCGCCTGACAAAGAACTTTAATAAATTGGAAAAGTATAATGTTTTAATCAATATTGGAGAAAAGAAAATGACGCCTGATGAAGAAAAAGTTTTAACCGCTATGAAAACGATCGGAAAGCCTGTCAGACCCGGCGATGTCGCCGAAGCAACAGGAATTGACAGCAAAGAAGTCAGCAAAATCATTGCTTCATTGAAGAAACAAGAACTGGTTGACTCTCCGAAAAGATGCTATTACGCACCGAAATAATTTGAAAATAAGAGTTAAATTAAAAACATTCGGCAGAATGTTTTTATTATTTCTTTTTTTATTTTTTAATTTATTCCACTCAACTTTTGTTTTTCTGTTGATTTGCTTTACTTTTTTATGATTTTTCATTCTTATCATTTATATATCTGTTAAATGTATCTGTAAGTCTATTCTTGAAAAGAAGAAATCAATTGAAAAATGTGTTTAACCAATGCGCTTTTCAATAACATAAGAAAAATCAAATTTTATTTATTTTAAAATCATAAATCTTTTATTTATTTTCGGAGAAAATTTTATGGGCGAAAAAAAGACTGTCGGCGACTTTTTAAGAAAAACGTTTGCGTTGAAAAAAACTGAAGAGGAAATTGCCGCAGAAAAAGCGCAGTCGAAATCAACCGCTCGACCAGCAACAAAAACATCTGCAAAAGCAACACCAAAAACGACAACAAAAGCAGCACCAAAAACAGCAGTAAAGCCGGCAGCTGCAAAAGCAGCCGCAAAAACAGCAACGAAATCGGCAACCGCAAGCACACCGGCAAAATCGACTTCAACAAAAACAGTTCAAAAAACGCCGACAAGGTCTTCATCTCAGCCAACCGCCGCTCAAAAAAAGACGGCAACACCTGTATCTTCAACAAAAGAAAAAACTTCTGCCGAATCAATTAAAGAAAAACAGCCCGTCGAGCTTTCAAAAACAATGACAAAAGCCGATAACGTTCGTCTTTATATTTATCAAAATTATTTAAAGCCGTCAAAATTGAAAGGACAAAACAAAATCGCGCTTATTGCCGGCGATATCCATACCGAAATGGGATTGAAGTCGGAAATGCCGACTGTTTGCTCGGCAATGAAAACAAGAATTGATCGGCTTTATGATGTTGAAATTTTGGATATTAAACCGCCGAGCGGAAACAATTCAAAATTAACGGTAAAGTATGATTTGAAAAATTTGTATATGGAAGAAGAAGCGGTTAAGCGAATTTCTGAAAAAGCCGAGACAAAAAAACCGGCAGCAGGAACAAAAACTGCAAACGTTCAAACTGCGGATTCGGAAAGCAGCTACTTAATTTTAAAAGAATTGGAAGAAAAATTAAGACAATTCGTTTCAGCCCGCGTTGAAAAACGATTCGGGAAAGAGTGGTGGAAAGGAACAGACATGAGCTTTTTAGCAGAACGATGGAATGAACGCCGAATCATGAATGACCGAACCAATGCCGATAAAAAGAGAAACAGAGATGAGCCGCTGATTAATTACGCCAGTTTCAGCGACTACCGCCGAATCATAAATAATCCGTTCGCATGGGATGCTTTTGAAGAATATTTCCCCGACCGCGGCTGGATTATTCAACGCTTAAAAGAATTAGACCCGATCAGAAACGCAATCATGCACCACACACCGCTGGAAAGCGATGATTATACGCGTCTCGGTTTGTATTCCAGAGATATTTTAAAAATAATTGATGCTGCCGGCAATAAGTAAAGCCGAAAGCAACAGAAAGGAAATAATTAAAAAGGGAATTAAAAACGACGAATGAAAAAGAAAAATAGAGAGGGGACGGGATTTGGGCAAAGAAATAAACAAAACAAATAAAGAAAAATTGAGTCAAGCCGATAAAGAAAATGTTGCGCTTTTGCTTAAAACCGCAAAGGATTCCGGCGCATCAGAAGCTTTGTATATTGATGTGGATGACATTATTGTTGATGACCGCGTTCGCTTGAAGTGTTTTGTTCCGCTTTGCAAACATTACGGCGACCTTGTGTGTCCGCCGAATGTTCCGACGCCGGACGAATTCAGAAAATATTTGAAATCCTATCGGTTCGCTCTTTTGCTTTCAACAGAATACCTCAATCCTCCAAAACCGCCGTCACTCGCCGATTCGGATTTGGTTTCAAAAGAAATTCGAAAAAAATCAGTCGATTTGTCGGATATTCTTCTCAAACTCGAAGCGGCTTCTCTTCAAAAAGGATACAGATTCGCGGCAGGATTCACCGGCGGCAGCTGTCATTATTGTGATGCCTGCGTCAAAACAGGCGGCGAATGCAAAACGCCTTACAAAGCTCGGCCGTCAATGGAAGCGGTCGGCGTTGATGTCGTCGGAACACTGCAAAATGTCGATGTTTCTCTTGAATTCCCCGTGAGCGATAAAGTTCAATGGTGGGGACTGTTATTGGTTGATTAAATAAGCAAAAATCAGCAATAAAATGAAATTCAAAGCAAAAAAAATTAAAAAAAAGGAAATGAAGTAAAAATTAAAAATCAAAACAGCAAAGACGAAAGCTTCGGATTGTCAGGAAAAGTCAAAACATAATTTTGAAGTCCTGCAAGTTCTGCCGCTTTGTCTGCCGCTGTGTAAAGATTTCCGAAATCATCAATCAAACCGTTTGATTTGGCATCAGTTGCCAAATAAATGCGGCCGTCTGCTAATTTTAAAACTTCATTTCGAGTCATTCCGCGTCCTGCGGCGACATCATTTACAAAAGAATTGAAGCTGGTATCAATGATGTGCTGCCAATATGCTTTTTCTTCTTCCGATAATCCGCGGTAATCGGCGCCCATGTCTTTCATGTCACCGCTTTTAAAAACAGTAATAACTGTTCCGTTTTTCTCATAAAGCTGTGAATTGTCTTTGTGCTGTCCGATAACGCCGATTGATCCGGTCATTGCCGACGGACCGGCATAAATATAATCCGTTTGAGAAGCGACGTGATATGCCGCGCTTGTAGCAGAATCGCCGATGGATGTAACAACCGGTTTTCCCATGTCGCGCGCGCGTTGAATTTCCATGTTAATTTCCTGCGAACTGGCGCCTGTTCCGCCGGGACTGTCAATTCTTAAAACAATCGCTTTGACGCTGTTATCATTTGCGGCTGCTCGAATATAACTGCAAATCGAATCGGAGCCGGCAATTCCGGAACCGTAGTGAAAGTCGCCCGTGTACATCTGTCCTTCAATATGAATGACAGCGATTTTGTTTCCGGATCCGGTTGAGGTCGAAACAATTGCCAAAGCAAAAACGGTCGAAAACATCACGATGAAAATCATGAACATAGAAACCGCAATCCAAAATCCTTTTCGAGATTTGGATTTCGGTTTGGGAGCCGCAACCGGTTTTGAAGCCGATGAAGAAACGGACGAGGGAGCTGATGAAGAAACTGAAATATCAGCGCCTTTTGATGAAGAAGCCGCAGCGACCGATTCAAATTCGGGCGCATAGCTGTAATAAGGACGATAACTGGACCCTGATCGAGTCGAATCCTTGGGGGTATCTTGATTCACTTTTTTAATCCTCCTGAGGAAACCAAAACCAATTAAAAGAACATTTGAAAAACAAGATGACCTTTTGAATTAAATATTCTCTGTTGCGCCGATATAAAACAATAAGATTAATCAAAAAATTAAAAATAAAATAAAAATACAAATCAACCATACGAATCTAATGTAAAAGTCAATCATATTAATGTAAAAATCAATTATAAAAAATCAAAACGCATACAAAATTTTATAAATTCCCGGTGACTTCCATAACATCTATTCACGATTACTATTTTTATGAATAAATAAGAGGAAAAAGAAATGGAACAAAATGAGAAGCCGATGATTGTCACTTGCGGTCTNCCGTATGCAAACGGAATGGCACATCTCGGTCACATGCGCACTTATGTGCCGGCAGACATTTATGTCCGCTCACAGCGAAAACAAGGAAAAACTGTTGTTTTTGTCTGCGGTTCGGACACGCACGGAACGCCTGTTGTCGTTAATGCCGAAAAAGAAGGCATAACGCCGAAAGAATTGGTAACAATTTATCACAAGCACTTTTCGGATATTTTTACACGAATGGGCGTCACTTTTGATGCGTACGGAACAACAGATGACGATGAAAATCATGAAAGAACAACGGATATTGTTCAAAAATTGATTGACGGCGGCAATGTTTATTCGAAAAACATTGATATTGCTTACTGCCCCAGTTGCGACCGATTTTTACCGGACAGATATGTTGAGGGCGTTTGCCCGCATTGCAGTGCGATTGCGCGCGGTGACGAATGTGATCAGGGATGTAAAAAGCCGCTGTATCCGGGCGAATTAATTGAACCGAAATGCGCGGTTTGTAAAAATCCGGCGGAATACAGAAGTCAGGAACACTTTTTCTTTAAATTGTCAGAGTTTGACGGCTTCTTAAAAGAATATTTGGAATCGCTTCGCGGAACAGACAATGCTGTGAATTACGCGAAAGGCTGGGTGACGCAAGGTCTTGAAGATTGGTGCATTACTCGAAATATGGATTGGGGCGTTAAGTTTCCGGGCGCGGAAGGATTGGTCGTTTACGTTTGGGTAGATGCGCCGATCGGCTACATTTCATTTACGGAAGAATGGGCGAAAGCCAACGGCGATTCGTGGGAAAAATTCTGGAAAGCAGAAACCGGCGGAACGATTGACACACAAAATTCTGAGATTGTTCACTTTATCGGCGGCGACATCGTTTACCATCACTGTATTTTCTGGCCGGCAATGCTGAAAGGCGCGGGATATTCGCTTCCGACTGACGTTGTGGCTTCGGGAATGGTTAAAATTGAAGACCGCAAATTCTCAAAAAGCCGCGGATATGTTGTTTGGGTCGGCGAAGATTACTTGGATCAGGGATTCCATCCGGATTTACTCAGATTTTACTTATCAAGCTACACATCTCACACCAAAGAATTGAATTTCGGCTGGGAAATGCTTCAAGAGAAAATCAATTCGGAGCTTGTTGCTGTTCTCGGTAATTTATTTTACAGATCTTTGCTTTTTGCGTCAAAGAATTTCGGCGACATCCCGAAAGGCGAAGTCGAGCCTGAAATATTGACAAAAATTAAGCAGACGACGGTTGATGCGATTGCCGCTTTGAAAGAATATGAATTTAAGAAATATTCGGATACGGTGATGGAATTGGCGTCTTACGCAAACACATATTTCCAATCTCACGAGCCGTGGGCGCTTATTAAAACCGACAAAGACAAATGCGGCGAAGTGGTTTACAACTGCCTTCAGCTTGTCAAAGCGATTACCGTTCTTTTTGAACCGGTAACGCCCGGCAAAATGCAGGAAGCTTGGGAGCAGTTGGGAATGAGCGGAAATGTTTCAGATGTTTCGTATGACGAAGCACTTGTGCCGCTTGTGTCGGGAGCAAAACTCGGCAAGCCTGAAATATTATTTACAAAATTGGAAGATGACAAAATTTCTGAAATGGACGGAATTGCAAAAGAACGCGTTCATTCGGCATTAAAAGCCGCCGGATTATTGCCGGAAGAAACAAACGATAAAAAGGAAAAAGCAAGCGGCAAAGAAAAAACGCCGGCTTGTGCTTGTGCAGGTGACAAAAAAATGGAAGAAAAAATAGAAACTGAAACAACTGAAACAGAAATATTGCCCGAAATTTCGATTGATGATTTCTTTAAAACTCAAATCAAAGTCGGAAAGATTCTTTCAGTTGAAATTATTGAAAAATCGACAAAACTTTACAAGATTATGGTTGATGTCGGCGAAGCGGAACCGCGTCAAATCGTTTCAGGCATTCGCGCATATTATGAAGCAGAAGAACTTGTCGGCAAAATCGTTTGTGTGATTGTCAATTTAAAAGCCGCAAAATTATGCGGCGTGAAATCGCAAGGCATGATTTTAGCAGCAGACGACGGCAACGGAAAAGTTTCGTTGCTGACGCCGGATCAAGAATTGGAACCCGGATCGGATGTTTGCTGAAATCTGATTGAAAAAACAAAACGAAAATCACAACAAATCAGAGCAGCATAACAAAATATAACAAAGTTAAATATAACAAAACAAAAAAAGCAAAGGCTTGATGCCTTTGCATTCTTTTTTATTTTTTATTTTTATTTCTATTTCGGAGAATATTAAGTAGGGAAAACGCAATAAACACAATAGAAATCAGGAACAGTATATCGAGATACATGTTATAAACCAGGCTTCTCATTTCTTCGAATGCAGTCCATCCTGTTACTTTCAAATTCTCATTGTCGGAGTATCTCAAATTTGTCAATTTCGTCAATTCGGATACATCTAAACTTCTCAATTGATTATTACGGCAATCCAACTTTTTCAGTGCCGGCAATCCTGACACATCCAAACTTGCCAATTGATTAACACGGCAATCTAAATTTTTCAGCATCGGTAATCCCGACAAATTCAAACTCGTTAATTGATTATTAGAGCAATCCAGTCTATTCAATGCCGGAAATTCGAATACGTCCAAACTTGTTAATTGATTCGTATGGCAGTCCAAAGTTTTCAATTTCGGCAATTCAGATACATGCAAATTTGTTAACTGATTATAACTGCAACTCAAATAGGTCAACTTCGGCAATCCGGACACATTCAAACTTGTCAATTGATTCATATTGCAACTCAAATATGTCAGTTCTGTCAATCCGGTTACATCCAACTCTGTCAGTTGATTCATGTCACATCTCAGAAATGTCAATGCTGTCAATCCGGAGACATCCAAATTTGTCAACTGATTTTCATAGCAGCTCAGAAATGTCAATGCTGTCAATCCCGACACATCCAAACTTGTCAGCTGATTCTCTTCGCAGTTTATTTCTGTCAATTTCGTTAATCCCGACGCATTTAAACCGGTCAGTTTGTTGTCGAAGCATTCCAAGTCTTTGAGTTCTGTCAATCCTGACACATCTAAGTCGCCTGTAAGTTTTTTATCAAACAGATATAATTCTGTTATGCGTCGAGGGGAACTTTTATCCCATTTCACAAAAGTCCAACCGGCAGGATTGTTTGGGTTTCCTTTCAATCCGTTGGTTTCCATAATATTTCTGATGACATCAACGTCGCCTTGATCATATTCATTCGCTGCATTCACCGTCGGCATGGCAGCCATTATTCCTATCAAAAGCAGTAATGCCAGCAAACATATTTGCATACATCTGCCTTTTGTTCTCGATAAATGTTGTTTCATTTTCGACCTCCTTTAAAAACAGCGAATCAATTACTTTTTTTCCGGAACTTTGCGCTCTTCAATTGTTTCAATCAAATCTTCGGGACCGCTCATTTTTACCAGCTCTTTTTTCTCAATAAAAGCGGTGCTTTCAATGGATTTGACTTTGGAATTGCCGTTAATTAAAAAAACGGATTCGGTTTGGAAAATGTCTGAAATGCTGCTCATCAAATGCGCGCGCTTGAGCGTGGATGCATTGTATTTGCTGACGCCGGTGAGAATAACGGAATTTTTATCTTTGGAAACGGCACGAAACGGCGCGTGCGCGGTTTCTTTGACATCGAATCCGAGTGTTGAGACGTAAGTCAGAATTTCGTTTTCTGAAATTGTTTCTGCATTTCCTTTATTTTCGGGAATCGGCGAAACTGAGCTGCCGACTTTTTGAGAAGCGGGCGAATTCGGTGAAGTCTTGGATTTTGAAGAAGATAAAGAGGAAGACAAAGGAGAGGAGAAGGAAGAAGATAATTTAGAAGAAGCCAATGCCGGCGGATTTAAGATGTCAATCGGCTGTGCAAGCTCAATTTGAAGCAAATCTTCGAGCATTAAAACCATATCAACAGATGCGTTCATTCCTTCTTCTTCGTATTTGCTGATTGTTCGGCGGGAGACGCCGACGATTCCTGCCAGCGATCCGAGAGATAAATTATTTTCAAGGCGCGCGGTTTTCAAAGCGTTGCCGTCAATCGGAACATAAAG